>Ga0265297_10002849_pt1 | contig 33383 bp, 25 predicted proteins | sample Munlanlwell13791_FD_192502 | JGI IMG/M metagenome (GOLD analysis project Ga0265297, IMG submission 192502) | Leachate microbial communities from a municipal landfill in Southern Ontario, Canada - Leachate well 137-91 | ecosystem: Engineered > Solid waste > Landfill > Unclassified | place...
TAAGTGCCCTGGGTGCTGCCCGTCTCCCAGCGAACCGTAACGCGCGGAGGGAAAGCTCCATCTTCCAACTGGGCGACGAAGTATGAACTCCACGCGATGCAGTACAGGATATTGAACGGGCCACTGTTGCTCTGCGATATGGTGAGACTCCCGGCGGTGTCCAGGTCGCCCGGATTGCCTGTCCAGAAGCCGGAGCCATCCGTGACCAGCCCGGCGCCGCGGAAGGAAATCGAGAAGACATCTCCGGCCAGATTGAGCACCCTCACGGGCTGTGGAGTGCCCAGCAGATTCGTGGTGTCGCTGAAGACCTTGATCTGGAAAAGCGCATTGGCGCCGAGAACGGAGCTAAGCTCCGTAAATGAGAACGCGCCCTCATTAGTGAGAGTGGTCGTGTCAATCTTCGCCACCGGGTTGCCGGTGTCGGAGTCAACGGTCCAGAGTTCAATCTTGGCGTAGGGAACGGGGAGGTAACGGACACCGATGAATCCTGTTCTATCGAAGGTTCTGTCAGTGTACCTGATGGTTCCCGTAACGGTCGTTGCATATGCAGGCGCAGCGGCGAGAAGGAGAAAGGCCGCCACCGCGCAGACAGCGGTTTGAAGCATTCTCACAGGTGCTACCTCCCTGCCGGTACGTTCTGGACGCGGTTAGGGTCAACATTGCGGAAATCGGGCTTTTGCCCGCGAGCGACAAGCTCACCCGCAACGAAGGCCAGCGAAGCGTTTTCGGCAATGCGCGAGCCATCAGGCAGCACGGCGGAAGCTTCAGCGGTGAAATCGCCCTCACCAGTGGGAGGGAGTTTGATCCTGAAAAGCGTTGTGAATTTCGCTCCTGCAATTATCTTGAAGGGGACCGGCTGAGTGGGGCTGATGAGTTCGATGCCCTTGAAGGCGATGGGGGAAAGGACAGCTTCAGGGAGATCGATGGAACAGGAGACGACTGCCTTGATAACGCGGAAACTGCCGTCGGACGAGTCTATCGAGAGAGAAACGGAGATGGGCGTGCCCGGCTTGCCAAGCTCGCGGGGCTTGTTATCAGGCCCGTTCGGGCGCATAAGGAAGTACAACGCGGCCACACAAGCTGCGAGGAGGACTGCGGTGGCTGCGAACATGAATGTCTTCAACTGTGGCTCCTTTCAACGAGGCAAGTATACCCGCTTGGGAGTTGGAACCAAATAGTAGTGCCGACTCCGGACGAACTGCTCGGTGAAAACTCGCTTGTCGGACTTCGTGTCGGCCGTATAATCTTGAGACGGGGGTCAGTATGGAAAGTTGCCTCGTTTTGGTTATTTTCGATTCCGACAAGGGCGGCACGCGTCTACTCGCGAACGAACTCGCCGCAGGTGCGTCAGAAGTCAACAGGATACGTGTTGACGTCAAGTCCACGTCGGAGGTGACCTTGAAGGAGATCGTCGCGGCCGATGCCTACGCTTTCGGCACGCCGAATCACTTCGGAACCATGTCAGCGCCAATGAAGGTATTCTTCAGGCGCCTGCGGCCATTGTGGCAGCAGGGAACGCTGCGTGGAAGGCCCGCCTGCGTTTTCACGGCGTCCGGCAAGAATCACGGCGGAGCAGAAACGGCTTTGCTGACTACGATGTTGCCGCTGTTCGCACACGGGATGCTGATGGTCGGGCTTCCGCCTTTCCCGCGGAAATCCTCAAGCGAGGGGAGTTTCCTCGGCGCGATCTCTTATATCGATCACTCGGTAAGCTCCGAGCCCGACGAAGGGGCTCGGACTTCCGCCCGGCTCCTTGGCGAACGCCTGGCACGAACGGTTCTTGCGCTCAAGGCCGGACGCGAAGAAGTCAAAGAGTACATCGTGGACGAGACCCGGCCGGCTCAGATCCCCTCCCCTGATGCCCATACGACGCTTGAAGAGATCAAGAGGCTGATCGAGAAGGGCGAAGTCCGTGCCTGGCGATGCGCCAATTGCGGGCTTATCTCTGAAGGCGGAATCCCCCCCGAGTCCTGCCCGGTGTGCAACCTTGGCGTTCAGCATTTCACGCCATACGAAGTTGACGCGTGGGAATGCATTTCCTGCGGCCGCGTGGTCTATTCCTCACGGCCTGACTACAAGTGTCCGATCTGCAACGCCGAACCCGACAAGTTCATACCTTACAGTGGTTGAAAAATATGGATCTTGCTGAACAGCTCTCCGCAGCCGACAGGCAATTCGCGGAACTCGTAGTGAGCAACAAGTTCGCCTCCCGCCAGGAGGTGAATCGATGCATTGCTCTGTTCACGGTAAAGCGCGAGGATGATACCGAACTCACCCTCAGCAGATACCTTGTCGAGGAGGGACTGATCGATGATGAACAGGCTCGCGCCGTCAGGCTGGCGGCAGAGCGTTTCCTCAAAGATCAGCAGAATGAGCAGCACCGGATAGGCGGATACCAGATTGTCGGAAAGCTGGGCGAAGGCGGCCTGGGAGTAGTGTATCGCGCGGTGCAGCTTTCGATGGGGCGCGAAGTGGCGCTGAAACTCCTGCACCCCAGGTGGAACTTCGATGAGGAGTTCAAAAAGAGGTTCCTGCTCGAGGCCCGCCTGCTCGGAAAGCTGAACCACGAGAACCTCGTGCAGGTGTACGACGTCGGCAAGGACAAGGGCAGGATCTATTTCTCGATGGAACTCGTGCAAGGCAGAACCGTAGAGGATGTTATCGAGAAGGAAGGTCCGCTAAGCGTTGACTTTGCCATAGATGCGGTGTACCAGGTCTCCAAGGCTCTGGACTACCTGTGGCAATACAAGATCGTCCATCGGGACATCAAGCCGGGCAACATAATGATCGACGGAAAAGGCCGGGCGAAGCTGATGGATTTCGGATTCGTCAAGCCGCGTCAGGACGATATTATCACCGAGCCTGGAATGGTCCTTGGGACCCCGGACTACATTTCACCCGAGCAAGCTCAGGGCAAGGCCGATATTGACGTGCGCAGCGACATATACTCGCTTGGCGTGACGATGTTCCACATGCTTACGGGTTCCGCGCCCTTCTCCGGAACCGGCTCGACAGTAATGCGCCAGCACCTTGTCAGGGACGTGCCCTCGCCAAAAGACCTGAACCCGCAGATACCCGACGAGTTGTGTTCGATCGTGCTGAAGATGACCGCGCGGAATCCGGAAGAACGCTACCAGAGCACGGATTCCCTTGTCAACGACCTGTCGCTCTGCCGTGCGCGAAGAAGGCTCGAAGCCGAGAAGCTACCTCAAAGAGACACGACAATCATCCGGGCTCTGAAGACCTCGCGCGACATGGAGCAGACCAAGGACGCGGAGATCGACAAGCTGAAGAAAGAGATGGGCAAGCTCCGAAAGTACTTCCTGGTGATAGCGATATTGCTCGGGGGCCTGTTCTTCTTCATCGCTGTGGTGCTGTTAGTGCTCAAATTCCTTTAGTTGAAGGGATCCGATGGAAGACCACCGGTTGTACGAACTGCTGCGTGAACGAGCCAAGTCCTTTGGCCAAGATCATATTTTCCGCGGATATGATGAACTCGCCGAGCCCGCGAAATCAGCCTTTCTCGAGCAGCTTCGGAGGCTCAATTTCGACGGTCTGGGATCTCTGCTGGACAGTTACATCAACCGCGCCCCTGCGCGTCATGCGGAGTTTGCTCCCGCCGAGACCATACGCCCGCCCCAGACAGCCAAGGACATAGCCGAGTTCCGCAAGGCCCGCAATCGGGGCGAGGAACTGCTGAAAGCGGGAAAAGTGGCGGCGTTTCTTGTGGCAGGGGGACAGGGAACACGCCTCGGTCTTCCCGGCCCCAAGGGAACATTCCCGGTGTATCCCATCTCCGGCAAGTGCCTGTTCGAGGTATTTGCCCTGAAACTGCGGAACCTGCGAGCACGATACTGCAAGACCGTTCCCTTGTTCATCATGACCAATCCGGAGAACGACGAAGAAACACGGGCATTCTTCGCTGCCTTCAACTTTTTCGGGCTCGAACCCGCGAGCATTACCTTCCTGCAACAGGGAATGCTCCCGTGCATCGATCTCTGGGGCAAACTCGTCCTCGATGCCCCCGGGCATATCATGGAGAGTCCTAACGGGCACGGCGGGGCGTTGGATGCCCTTCGCAAGGCCGGAGCAGTTCGAAGGCTGCTGGAATCAGGCTACGAGGAGCTGTTCTACTTCCAGGTGGACAATCCGATGGTCAGAATATGCGACCCGGTATTCGTGGGATTCCATAACCTGCGCCAGGCGGATGTCAGCACCAAGGTCGTCGAAAAGACCAACCCGGATGAGAAGGTCGGAATTGTTGGTTTCATCGATGGCAAGCCGGGGGTGATAGAATACAGTGAACTCACGCCCGAACAACATCGCGAGAGGCGCAAGGACAAACGGCTTCGATATCACGCCGGGAACACGGCCATCCACGTTTTCAGCCTGACTTTTTTGGACAATATCATCAACGGCAACGTCCCTCTACCGTGCCATTTTGCGCTGAAGAAAGTGCGAATGCCGAGTGGCGAGGAAACAGAAGTCGTGAAGTTCGAACGGTTCATCTTCGACACACTCAGGTTCGCAGGCAAGGCGACAGCTCTCGAAGTTGATCGGGCGGAGGAATTCTCCCCGCTCAAGAACGCGGTGGGAGCCGATTCACCTGCTGCCGCACATGTCGCCCTGACGACGATGTGGCTCAAATGGCTTTTGGCGGCGGGTGTCGCCATCCCTCGGGATGGTTCCGGGAGCCCGATCGGTCGAGTGGAAATCAGCCCGGTGTTCGCTGACAGTGCCGAGGAGTTGAAGGCAATGCTCCCATCGGGATGGGAGTTCTTCGACGGCGTTGTCCTTTAGGATTTCCCTTGTGCATCGCGTTTCTCGAAGCTGCCGCGTTGCTGCGACCAACAGGTGAGGTCCACAATGAAAAGAGCCCTTCGTTCGATAATGCTTTTCTGCCTTTTTGCAGGAATGCTGTTTGCGTCCTCGAACGTGGCAGGCGAGCAGACCAAGGAAGACGCCGATGCGTTGAGGAAGCATGTCTACGCTCTGAACAAGCCTAACCTGAAAAGTAAGAAGTGGCTTGAGCGCGCAGGCGCATGCGAGCGAATCGGCATCCTTGGCGTTCAGGAGTATGCCGACGACATCGTGCCTCTTCTCACGGACCCGATTGCCTTGGTTCGCATCAGCGCCATCCGTGGCGTGGGAATGTGCAAGAACCCCAAGTACATTGACGCAATCGCCGACATCCTCGTCGCCACCGGAAACACGCTTGAGGACCGTCTTACTGCAGTAAATTGCGGCTTCGCTCTCGGCCAAATCGACCCCGAGAGAGGGGCCGAGGTCGTGATGACGAAACACGGTGAAAAGAAGACCGCCGAATACGCGGTGGCAATGGCCTTAGGCTACATTGGCGGTGTCAAAGCCTCGGATTCGCTCAAGGAGTTCCTGCTGGTCAAGGATCCCTTAGTACTGGGCGCGGCCTATCGGTCGGCCGGAAGACTGGCTACCCCTCTGGACCACAAGCAAATCGCCAAGACGCTTGTTGACTCCAAGGCTCCGATGCACCTGAAGATGGATATGCTTTCCGCAGTGCGATCCCGCAAGGATGCTGCTGCGAAGCCGTATCTATTGAAGACGCTGGAGTCAAAGGAAACCCTTGTGTCGAATGGAGCGGCCTGGACTCTGGCGGAGATCGGTCTGACAAAGCAGGAAGCCATGTCGCTCGCCAACTCCGCGGACAAAGGTTCGGCGACGCTGAAGATGTCGGCCATAAAGTGCCTCGTGATGGGTGGCGCAAAGGAAGCACCGGAAGCTGCCGCCCCTTTTCTGAAGACCAACAACGAGCTGATCAGACAGGCGGCCTGCAACATTCTGATCCAGTACCCGCAACTGAAGATGAAGCAGGATCTGAACAAGGCCTTCAACAGCGACCGGAGCAGATACGTCAAGTGGGCGGCGGGAATGGCCCTTGGAGCGCTGAAAGACGACGCGACCGCCAATGAGCTTGCGGATTTCGCCAAGAACAGCAAAGATGTTCCCGGCATGGCCAGGGCTGCAGAAGCACTGGCAGTTGCAAAACAGTCCAGCACTATCAGCATACTTGCCGAGATCGTCAAGACCTCGGAAGACAATGACATCGTCCTGTTGGCCGGGATGGCTATGGCGGACATCAGCCGCAATGAAGGCGCCCAGAACCTGATCTCCCTGCTGACGGATGGCGACATCAAAGTCAGGATTCGGGGAATCAAGGCCTTGAGGTTTTTCCCCTCCGCGAACGTTATCACGGCGCTCATCGGCCAGTTCGACAGGAATATCGAGAAGGCGAAGCCCGGACAGAACGAGGAATACAAGAAGGAAATCCTATCCACACTCGAGCGAATCTCCGGCCATCGTTACCGCCCGGAGTCCGGCATATGGAACGAGTGGTGGACGCTGTACCAGACCAAGGCCAAGGGCAAGAGCATCGCCGAAGCCAACAAGGCAGCGAAGAAAAATGAGCAGCGCCGGAATCACGATGAATCCATCAAGTCATTCGGCGGATCGGGCGATGGCGAGGAAAGCGTTGAGCTTGGCCTCTACTGGCAAATGCGCCACCAGGATCCGGTCGGCAATCTCAGTTCGATGTACTTCTCCAAGAACTGCACCGGGGGCTCGCCGTGCATCCCGCCCGCCCGCTCTGAATACGATGTGGGAATGACCGGAATGGCTCTGCTGTGCATGTCTTCAAGCGGGTACACCGGTGCATTCGGCAAGTACATGGACGTGTATGAGCGCGCTCTCGACTACATGGTTACGATGCAGGTTGGCAGCGGCTGCTTCCGTGAGAAAGGGACTGATGACTCGACCTTTACCAGCGGAGGCCAGCAGGGGCTCGTGCCCGAAAGCGGCCTTGCTTACGAGCAGGCTATCGGTACTATTGCGCTTTGCGACAGTTTCGAAATGACCGATGATGAACGCCTCAAAGTCCCCTGCCAACTTGCGGTTGACTGGATCCAGTCCCATCAGAACTTCCCACTCGGCTGGAGATACCTGTCCGGGCCGGATGAAACCGACTCCTCGGTGACCGGATGGGATGTTCTCGCCCTGAAGACGGCGAGGTTGTACGGGTTCAGAGTGTTCGAGAAGGGCTTCGAGGGTGCGTTGCACTGGTATGACAAAGTAACCCAGCCCTATAGCGAATACGAGACCATTGACCTGGGCAGCGATTACGGCGACAATTTCAAGCAGAACATCTACGAGAAAAAGGGCACCGGCTACATGGACACCCAGACGTTGCCATCAATGACCGCTATTTCCCTGATAACTCGCAGATTCATCGGCTTCAAGAGAACGCACCCCCTGCTCCGCGCTCAGGCAAATTTCCTGACCGACTGGAAAGTCGCCTTTGACAAAGCAACTGGTGCATTCAACAGCAACTTCTCCTTCTACTTCATCTACTATGCGACAATGGCCAACTTCCAGATGGGCTCGACCTATTGGACCGACTGGAACCAGCAACTTGTCCCGAAGGTGAGGGAAATGCAGGTTCTTGACGCATCCAAGTGCGCCAATGGATCATGGAATCCCGGTACTCCGTTCGATGGCGTCTATGGAGGAAGAGTCCTCTGCACCCAGTTCATGATACTGAGCCTCGAGATCTACTACCGGTATCAACCGTTGTTGGACGAGAACATAATCGTCATCGATTGATCATCATGCAGGCGTAACGGCCCGCCCTTCGGCGGTCATTTCCTTTTCGGCGATGTCCACAGAGGCGCGCAACTGGCCAAGTGAATCCTCGCGGCCTTCCATTTCGACAGCCATGCGTACGGATCCGAATACGGCGAAACGCCAATGCTGCGGAAGTCCCGGGTAGTGCCAAGGCTGTTGGAATCAGCGCATAGGGACTGTTCTGCTCACTGTTGGCAATCCGATTGCCAAGGTACGTGACCCGGGCTTCGTGGGGCTCCAACAAGCTGCATCAAGCCGACTTCGGCACAAAAGCCGTCAAAAAACCAATCCCGATGTGAAGGTCGGGATAATTGGACTGTCGGCCCCGGGGTGGTAGAATACTGTGAACCTACACCGGGCAACAATGCGCCAGGTGCGGCGACACAAGCTTCGCTGCAGCGCAGAAAAGCCGGTCGGTCGGGTGGAAACCAGCCCGGTGTTCGCTTAGAATTTTCTCTGTGCATCGCGTATTTACGAAGTGGCCTGACTGCCACGTCCAACAGATGAGGTTCACGATGAAAAGAATCCTTCGCACGATGCTCCTGTTCTTCCTCTTTGCGGGAATGCTGTTCGCATCCTCGAACGTGGTTGGCGAGCAGACCAAGGAAGACGCCGATGCGTTGAAGAAGCACGTCTACGCTCTGAACAAGCCTAACTTGAAGAGCAAGAAATGGCTCGAACGCGCAGGCGCATGCGAGCGAATCGGCATCCTTGCCGTCCAAGAGTACGCCGACGACATCGTGCCTCTTCTCACTGACCCGATAGCCTTGGTGCGCATCAGCGCCATCCGTGGCGTGGGAATGTGCAAGAACCCCAAGTACATTGACGCAATCGCCGATATCCTCGTCGCTACCGGAAACACGCTTGAGGACCGTCTCACCGCAGTGAATTGCGGTTTCGCTCTCGGCCAGATCGACCCTGAGAAAGGGGCCGAGGTCGTGATGACGAAATACGGCGAGAAAAAGACCGCCGAGTACGCAGTGGCAATGGCCTTGGGCTACATTGGCGGTGTCAAAGCCTCTGATTCGCTCAAGGAATTCCTGCTCATCAAGGATCCCCATGTACTGGGCGCAGCCTACCGGTCGGCCGGAAGACTGGCCACCCCGCTGGATCACAAGCTCATAGCCAAGACACTTGTTGATTCCAAAGCTCCCCTGCACCTGAAGATGGATATGCTCTTCGCCGTGCGCTCCCGCAAGGATGCTGCTGCGAAGCCGTATCTATTGAAGACGCTGGAGTCAAAGGAAACCCTTGTATCAAATGGAGCGGCCTGGACTCTGGCGGAAATCGGTTTGACGAAGCAGGAAGCCCTGTCACTCGCCAGCTCCGCGGAAAAAGGCTCGGCAACGCTGAAAATGTCAGCCGCAAAGTGCCTCGTGCTGGGTGGCGCAAAGGAAGCGCCTGAAGCTGCCGGCCCTTTCCTGAAGATCAACAACGAAATTGTCCGAGCTGCGGCCTGCAACATCCTGATCCAGTACCCGCAACTGAAGATGAAGCAGGATCTGAACAAGGCCTTCAACAGCGACCGGAGCAGATACGTCAAGTGGGCGGCGGCAATGGCTCTCGGCGCGCTGAAAGACGACGCGACGGCCAATGAGCTTGCGGATTTCGCCAAGAACAGCAAGGATGTTGCCAACATGGCAAGGGCGGCCGAGGCTCTGGCAATCGCAAGACAGTCCAGCACTATCAGCAAACTGGCCGAGATCGTCAAGAATTCTGAAGACAACGACATCGTCCTGTTGGCCGGGATGGCAATGGCAGACATCAATCGCAACGAAGGCGCTCAGAACCTGATCTCCCTGTTGACAGACGGCGACATGAAAGTCAGGATTCGGGGAATCAAAGCCCTGAGGTTCTTTCCCACCGCGAACGTCGTAACGGCCCTGATTGGCCAGTTCGACCGAAATATCGAGAAAGCAAAGCCCGGACAGAACGAGGAGTATAAGAAGGAGATTCTATCCTCGCTCGAGCGAATCTCCGGCCATCGCTACCGCCCCGAGTCCGGCATCTGGAACGAATGGTGGACGCTGTACCAGACCAAGGCCAAGGGCAAGAGCATCGCCGAGGCCAACAAGGCAGCGAAGAAAAATGAGCAGCGCCGGAATCACGATGAGTCAATCAAGTCATTCGGCGGATCGGGCGATGGCGAGGAAAGCGTTGAGCTTGGCCTCTACTGGCAGATGCGCCACCAGGACCCGGTCGGCAATGTCAGCTCGATGTACTACTCCAAGAACTGCACCGGCGGCTCGCCGTGCATACCGCCCGCCCGCGCGGAATATGACGCAGGCATGACGGGCATGGCCCTTCTGTGCATGTCTTCCGGCGGTTACACTAACGTGTTCGGCAAGTACATGGACGTGTATGAGCGCGCCCTTGATTACATGATTACGATGCAGGTCGGCAGTGGTTGCATCCGCGAGAAGGGAACTGACGAGCAAGCCTATGAAAGCGGCGGTCAGCAGGTGGTCAGCTACGAGAACGGCCTCGTATACGAACAGGCTATTGCCGTCGTCGCGCTCTGCGAGACATTCGCCATGACAGAAGACGAGCGGCTCAAGATCCCCTGCCAACTTGCAATCGACTGGGTTCAGTCACACCAGAATTACCCCCTTGGCTGGCGTTACACGTCCATTCCGGAAGACACCGATTCCTCTGTGTCCGGATGGTACGTCCTCGCGCTGAAGACTGCAAGAATGTACGGATTCAGAGTGTTCGAAAAGGGCTTCGAGGGCGCACTGCACTGGTATGACAAAGTAACCCAGCCCTACAGCGAATACGAGACCCTTGACTTGGGCAGCGACTACGGTGACAACTTCAAGCAGAACATCTACGAAAAGAAGGGAACAGGTTATGACGACAATCAGCCGTTGCCGTCAATGACAGCCATTTCCCTGATTACGCGCAGGTTCATCGGGTTCAAGAGAACTCATCCCCTGCTCCGAGCCCAGGCAAATTACCTTACCGACTGGAAGGTCGCCTTCGATCAGGCGACGGGTGCAAGGAACTTCAACTTCGCTTTCTACTTCATCTACTACACGTCGATGGCCAATTTCCAGATGGGCTCGACCTATTGGTCCGACTGGAATAAGCAGCTTGTGCCGAAGGTAAGGGAGATGCAGGTTCTCGATGCATCCAAGTGCGGCTACGGTTCATGGAATCCCGGTGGCGCGCTCGAGGGCTATGATGGAGGCCGGGTGCTCTGCACCCAGTTCATGATACTGAGCCTCGAGATCTACTACCGCTACCAGCCGTTACTGGACGAGAACATAATCGTAATCGATTAGCTCACGCCGACACAATACGGCCCGCCCTATGGGCGGGCCGTTTCTATTTGGCAGCAAGCTCCGGGCAACGAAAAGGGCGCCACGAGGGCGCCCTTAGTATGCACGGGAAGGGAAAGTATCAGGCGATGTTCTTCACGCCCTTGATCCCGGGCTCGTACATGCGGATGCGACGCTCGACGCCCCGTTCGAGGGTCATTCGAGCCATCGGGCAACCACGGCACGCGCCCATCAGTCGAACCTTGACGAATCCGTCTTCCAGGCCAAGGTACTCAATATCTCCGCCGTCGGCCTGAAGGGCAGGCTTGATCTCTTCGATGGCCTGCTTGATCTTTTCCTCATCCATGGGGACCTCCTGTTCACGAGGCCGCAAAACGAACGAACTACTTGGGCTGAATCGCGGTAACCGGGCAAACTGGCACGCAAGAGCCGCAGTCGAGGCACTTGTCGGCGTCAATCTTGTAGATGGGGGAACCCTCGGCGATAGCCGCAACAGGGCAGCTCTCAACGCAAGTCCCGCAGGCAACGCACTTGTCGGTAATCTCGTGAGCCATAAGACCTCCTTATAGGTTCAGGCGAAGTATAATTAGCTGCAAAAAGCGGTCAACAGAAAAGTGCGTCTGCCGTCGCCGAAAGGCCCAACGACTGCTATGCAGAGTGCGAGCCCCGATCCGAAAGGGCGGCGAGGAGATGGGCCGGATCTGATTCGGAGAGCATTTTCTGCTCCTCTTCAGCTCTGGCATTCAGCGCGGCGACCACGCCCTTCAACCCGGCCTGCAAAGTAGTGATGTCATACAGCAGGAAATTCCGCTTGTCCACATAGGCTCGTGCATTCTCGTTAAAGGTTCCGGACGTGACTACAATCGCGCTTTCGACGTTTGTGGACATCAACTCCTTGTTGAACTCGCGGAGGGTCTCCCCGTCAACGCTGGTCGGAGGATGGACCGGGAAAATCAGATGTTGCTTCCCATCCTTGGATACAAGCATGTATACGCCTGTCTCTGCGACGACGGAGGTCTTGTCGATCCGAAAACCCATCTTCTCAAAGAACTTGCGAACGAAATACTCGAACTCCTCGTTGCCTCTGTCGGCATTGCGCTCATTGTCCATCATCTCGATCGCGCCAGGCGCCTGAAGCAGTGAGAACCAAGCGGCTTCTGATCTCATCCTTTCGATACGCTGGCGGACTTTTTCCTTCAACTCTTCGACTTGCTGCAGTTCGACCAACCGCTTTCGGGCTTCGTCCAGCTTGATCTGCAGGACTCCTTTGCCTACGTAGAACTGCCCGTAAGCGTACAGGTAGTACAACAGTGACAGCAGCATGATCCCCAGCGCGCCATAGTAAAGTGCGAGCCCAAGAGCGCCGGAGAGCGACAAGAAAGCGATATCCGCAAGCAGAGCAGCAACCGCAACGCCGACAATGATCAGGCACAGAATCGACTGCTTGTAGAAACGGTCCAGGCTGTTGTCGCCAGCCACAATGAGATCGGCGATGTCTCTTGATGCGAACCTGTCATTTTCGGCGAAATTGTCGTTGGGCATAGCCTTCCATTCGCTATTCGTTGTGGAGTCTCTGGAAATCGTCAGGATGAACCAGCAAGGCTCTGCAAGGAGAACCGTCCGCCTCGCTTATCCGTAACGGTAGCGCGACTAAAATGTACCTCGCTTCAGCCACCTCGTCAAGTTCCAAATTCTCAAGTATGAGAATTCCGGATGCAAGCAGCTTTCTATGGACTGGAAATCCCGGCTCCGTGCTTTCGACGGTGAGTCCGTTTGTGCCGACAAGCACGCAGCCTGATTCCACCAGAAAGTCCGCTCCATCGGCGGTCAGTCCGCAGTGCTCCGGGCTCTCGAACTGGAGCAGGACCCGCTTTTCGGACAGGCGCTTGTGCGCAAGAAACTCCCGGTCAACCCGGCTTCCCGAAGGCACGAGGAGCACTTGGCATGGCCCAATAAAAACTGATGGTGGATAGCACTCTGCGGTCCGACCGTCTCTGAAAAAGTGTCGCTCGAAATCGAAGTGCGAGCCCGAGTGAGTGGTGATCTCGACGTTGGCTACGGTCCATCCCTCAGGGGAAGTCACACTGGTTATCTTTGGCGGAGGGTCCTCCCCATAGCGTGGGGTCGAGGCGTTGATGGGCCTCGAAATATCCCACACTCTGAGAGTCATCGTTTCAGATTCTCCATCGGCTGGGTAGCGACGCTGATGTTGCGGAAACCAGCCCGTTGGCATATATCCTCAACCTGGACTACTCTGCCATGCCGGGCATCCACATCCGCGAATATGAGAATGGCATCGCTGTTCAACCGGGCGACCTTCAGGATTGTGAGAAGACCGTCGGGCGCGAGCTCCTTGCCCTGGAAGAAGATCCTGTCCTCGGCAGTGATGAACAGTTCTGTCCGCAAAGGCGGTGCCGTAAAGGACTCCAGCGCGGAGGGAAGATTCACCCGGATCCCGGCCTGGAGAACGTAGCTCGATGTGAGCATAAAGAAGATGAGCAACTGGAACACCACATCGATAAGAGGAGTGATGTCCAGACGTGTGAGAGGACGGCTGCGGGTGTGCTTGAAGTGCAGCCTCAAATTTCTCCTCCCTCCATAAGGCGAACGATCTCGCCGGTGCCGACCTCAAGTTCGGTGATTATTGTGTCGGACCACCGTTCCAGGAAACTGTGCGCAACATACACAGGAATGGCCACCGTCAGACCTGCTGCCGTTGTAAGCAGCGCGACCCAGATACCTCCGGCGACAACATCCGCTCCGATGACGCCCTGGCCCGTCTGGGCAGCAGCCTGAATGGCCGCAAAGGAATTGATCAACCCGATCACGGTTCCAAGCAGTCCGAGCAGAGGTGCGACTTGCGCAATCACCCCAAGCAGGTTCAAATGACGCTGAAGTTCGGGAACCATCCTTGCCGCCTCGACTTCCAGGGATTCCTTTATTTGCTCCCTCGGCCTGTCGCGGTGGATGACTGCCACGCGTGCCAGCCTGGGAAGAAGTCCCGGGGTCTTGTCACAGAGATTCAGCGCGGCGCCGGGGTCGAATCCGCTGGTGGTGATATCGGAGAAAGATCGAAGGAAACCGTCGCTCCCGGACAAGGCTCCGCGGAGTCTGATTACTCTCTCGGCGATGATCCCCACAGCCACAACCGAGCAGGCCAGGATGGGGTACATCAGGAACCCGCCTCGAGCGAAGAGTGTTACGAAGTCCGTATTCAATTCTGCCTCAGAATCTTATCTCGACGCCAGCCAAGACCATTCTGGGATAGCCACGCCAGCCGTCGTAGATGTAGTGCCTTTGGTTGAAAACGTTTGAGCCTCGGACGAACACGACCACGTATTCGCCGATAGTATAGGTCATTTCGAAATGAAACAAAGCGTAATCGGGAAGAGTCACCGAGCCCGCTGTGTTCGCGAATACACTCCCGCGAAATTCCATTTCGGTGGACAGCTTGAGACGGCTGGTGACATCGAACGCCGCACCGACAAGTGAACGCGAGTGAGGGAAATACGGAAACCTGTCGAAGCTGCCGCCTGGGTACGCGTACCCGAACCTGACATTGCCGTAGAGCCTGATGCGCGTGGAAAAGTAGACCTCGCCCTCAGCTTTCAGAATGAAGAAATCCGCATCGCCCATCTGCATCAGGACAAGATAGCCTGTTGTATCCCGCTCGTAGAACACCGAGGATTTCTCGTTGCGGTATTCCAGTGTAACCGTGATCTTCGAAAACGAAGTAGGGGCGAATTTGACACCCAAGTCTGTTATGAAAGACCTTGTCGGCGATGGCGGGGCAGCGAAGGGATCCACCTCCGGCAAGGATGCAACATCGTCTTCAAGGGAGGGCAGCCTGGTGTCAACACCAATCAAGGCAAAGAAGCTGAACCGCGGATCGAGGCGCCAATTCGCTGTAAGACGGGGGGTAAGGGACAGGGACCGCCCAGCGCTCAGGTCCAGTCCAAAAATCCAGCCAACTGAAAAGTTCCCGCTACGAAGGAGCAAGTCGTCCCGGGCCTCGAAGTTTGCGTACAACTCGTCCTCGCCGGATGAAAAGGAGTACAACCAAGTACTGAGGCGAACCGTGTAGACATCTCCCTTCAGCACTCCCTGCAAGCCAAGCTTGCGCTCTGACTGGGAATTGCCGGCCCTCGATACCTCGTACTTGCTCAGGAATCCCCCGATTACCAGTTGCGCTCCCGGCCCGATCGGGAGATCGAAGTCCACCGACACGGAGTTTCCATTGACATCCCGGGTAGAGAGCGCGGATATGTCTTCGGGCCCCAGAATGTCGTACCGGTACGACGCAAAATGCGTCGCCAAGCGAATTACAAGCCCTGAGGCAAAGCGCCGGGATATCGAGGAAGAAGCATCGAGAGTCTCGTAGTTCTCCCCGTCCCGTCTGCCATCGAACGTGTTTACCGCTCCTTGAAGATCGGCGATGTATTCATCGCCCTCGAAGCCGCCCAACAGATCTCCGGAATAGCTGTTCCTGTTGCCAACCCCCACCCTGCCCCACAATGTTATGGGACCCAACAGCGGCTTTCGGAGCGACACGCCGCGCTCGAAGACTATTTCTTTCTCCAGAGGGAATTCGGCGAGCTTCCCCGGCGCGACCAGGTCGATCCGGGAGCGGTCAATTCCGGTGATATCGACGTTCTCGATCGAGACCTGCTCCGCGTACGCGTTTGCACTTGATGCGACCATCAGCGCCATGATAGCTGCAGCCACAATAACCGACTTCATTTTGGCATCATCTTGCGTATTCGCTCGATGCGGCCCTTCGCCCTTTCCTTGTCTGAGGCGAGTTCGAGCAGCTTGATGGCCGAATCGTATTCCTGCTGGTCAACATGGATCTGTGCAGCCTCGAAAATGGACTCTTCCCGGTGCGGGTCATTCGGAAACGTGAAGATCAGGACGAGGTGATGCTCCAGCGCTTCCTTGGATCTTCCCAAGCCCTGCAGTGCCCTTGCCGCACCCCATTCCGCTCGGGCTGCCCACTCTGAGACCTTAAGCCCGACGCAAGAAAGGTAGATTGTGAGCGCGTCGGACTCGCCTTTCATAGCCATCAACAGGTCTGCCTTTTCCAAGGCAATCAGTCCCGCAAAGATGGTGGTGGAGTACTCCTTCGCAAGCGCGTCATATTCCAAGAGAGCTTCTTCCTGTCTACCTTCGAGCACTGTGACTCCCGCAAGCATGATTCGCGCCCTGGGGACATACTCGGAAGTGGGGTAGTCTTTCAGGAGTCTATTGATGATCTCACGCGTTCTTCCGGCAAGGCGGCCGGTGAAAGAAATGGCCGCCAGATGGTACATAGCGTCGTCCGCCTGCTCGCTCTTGGGAAACAGTTCCAGCAGCCTGGCAAATTCAGTCTCGGCAGAAGGAAAGTTCCCGCGCGAGTAGAAACTGAAAGCAATCTCGTACTGCGCGCTCGATGCGATGGATGTGCCGGGGTTCTCATCAACAATCTTGCGAAGTATCTTCTCAGCTTCGGAGAAACGCCTCAACTGCAACATGCATCTGGCGGCCTGAAAAGCCGACTCGACCCGAATGTCCCGGTCCGGAGCATCCGCCGCCAGTTTCAGGAAATCCTGGCAAGCCTGCTCCACCGCGCCAGCTTCCTCCTGTGCCATATTGTACTTGCACACCGCGATATTGAATCTCGCTCGTGCCCTGAACTTCTCGGAAATCCCGGGGAGAGAAAGGAATTTCGTGTAAGAGGACACGGCAGAAGGAAGATCGCCTTTCTTGCGCTGGACATCGGCATACTGGAAGAGCGAAAGGCAACCGAATTCGTTGTCGAGATAACGAGTATACGTATCGTAGAACACGAGTTCCGCTTCGTCAACGAGCCCCTGCTTGAGCAATGACATGCCGATGTAATAGCGAATCTTCGGAACGTTCGACACGCCGGCGAACTTCTCCAACACCTCGCGGTAAACCTGAAGAGCTCTCTTGCTGTCGCCCGTTGCGAAATACACGTCAGCGGTGAAAGCTAACGCACTGGCCCTGCTGTTATCGTCAGTTGCCGTCTCGTACATCTTCTGAAAAGACTGTAGTGCCTTGTCATATCTGCTGAGTTCCAGATTGCACAATCCCTGATTTCTCCGGACGAGGACAAAGGTTGCCTGATCCGCGTCGGCAGATACGCGGTCGAGCCACCCAAGAGCTTCCTCGAATTTCCCCAGCCTGTAGAGGCACTCACCCATATAGAATCGTGCGGCGTTCGAAACCTCTGTTGAGTCGGCCACCTGGGCAAAGTACATTGTGGCTTCCTGATACTTCCGCATCTGGTAGAGGTTCTCACCGATCTTGAACGTAGCGCTGTTTCGGAATCCTGAGTCCGGCGCGAACCGCAACAACTCCTCGAAAGTCGCCTGGCTGTCCGGGAAATTGCCCATCTTGAAATAGGTCCACCCCAGCCCGTAGAGCACTCGAGCGATTACGTCCTTGTCGGTGGTGGTGCGACGCACTTTGAAGTACGTTTCGAGCGCGCTATTGAACTTGTTCAGCCGGTAGTAGCATTCAGCCAGCCAGTACAGACTCCTTACCGAGTAGTCCTTGTCACCTGACTTATCCACCAGGAACTCGAACAGCTTGACGGCATCCTCGTATTGGGCCAGGTCGTAAAGGCACATCCCCCGCTGGAACATGAACTGGTTGCGCTTCTTGGGGTTTGCAGTCCTGGCAGCAAGCTTGTCGAGCACGCCAAGAGCCTGCTTCGGATCGCCCATTCTGAAGAGCGCGTAAGCAAGCGACAGGGATGCATCTTCTTCGTAAACGCTCTTGAAAGGGGAGTTCAGGACGGACTTAAAGTACTCTTCCGCCTGTGAGTAGTTCTTCATCGCAAGGTTCACTTCGCCCAACCAGTACTTTGCGTCCAGTTCACCCGCGCTACCCGGGAACCGGCCGATGACCGTGGTCAGTTCCTCCTGCGCACGAGGGTATTCCTCCAGATAGTAAGAGCAGATCCCCATGCGGAGATATGCATCTGATATCCGGTCAGACTGTGGGTACTTCGAGACGAAAATCAGATAGTGCCGGTGGGCGAACTGGTACTGCTGAGCCTCAAAAGCGTTGGTTGGCCTTCTGAAGTCACGATCCTCATCCTCGTCGGCGAATGCCGTCGCCCACGATAGCGATAGAATGCACACAAGAAACACGCAGGCAAGCTGCTTCATTTCTCTCTCGCCTTCTTCGCCGCCAGCAGTTCTCGTATCTTCCCGGAATCCACACCACCGGAGGTTATCTGCTTCACAGCCGCCCAATCCAGTTCTGCCTTGGCGCAAAGCAGGATAACGATGTCCCTTGACTTCGCTATAGCCTCGTCCAGCAGCACGAGTTCCCGTTCCTTGGCCGGAATTTCCGCCTCAATCCGTTTGATGTCAGCCGCCACTGCATCGAGCTCTTCGCGGTACTTCGCGTCGCCAGGATCACTCTCGATCAGTGCAACGAGATCCTTGCCGCGCAATTGCTGCAGATCAATGAGGTTCCTTGACAGTTCAAGCTCTTGCCCCGCGAGTTTCCTCCTGGCCGTGTACAGATCGCATTCCTCGCAGGCACGCACAAGTTCATCCTCAAGCGCCACATCGGGCTCGTGATCTGCGAGCCCGATGAAAAACGCACCCGAAATTGCAGCCAGAAGAAGAAGCGCTGCAGCACCTAAAATGGCAGTTCTGCGGCTCATTTCCTCTTGTCAGGATTCCTCTTGCGGTCATCCAGGATCTTGATCTGTTTCACGATGATTATCTCAGCTTCCCAGCCCTCAGGTCGCGGAAGGACATCGCCGTTGATGCCGACGAACTTGCCCCAGTAGTCATCCAGCTTGATCGTGTCGCTCTTGAGGAGATACAGGACCTTGTCTCCCTGCATAAGCCTGTGGGTGGCGGGACGGTTTATCACCATGCCAATGGAAGCGATCCATCCGGTGGCTTGGAAAACTTCTTCCTCGTTCTTGTGATTCTTGGCCTTCTCGTCGGCAAGTTCCTTCAGCTTGCGCTCAAGTTCCTTCTGAAGTTCCTCGATCTTCTTCTGCAATTCGTCGTTCTTGCCCTTGAACTCGCGTAGAGCTCTCTGGTACTCGATCCAGAACTCGCAGTTAGCGACCTGCTTCCTGCACTCGTCGTAGAAACTGGCAGCGTACGGGTCGGCGAGAACCCCCTGGTACATCTTGAGTACCTTCATGAAGTCCGCGTCCAGCTTGTCCTTGCTGAGTTCTTCCTTGAAAGCCTTATTGGCCGCATCGAAGTCCGCTGCAGCAATTTCCGAAGGCTTCGGCTGAGCAGGTGTCGGAGAAGCTGAGGGCGAAGGAGATGGAGACTTGCTCGGCTGTGCTTCCGGAACAAGCTTCACGAATTCCTTGACAATGTAAACCTTCACGGTCGGGGGTGCCTCGACCTTGACCCAGTCGTCCTTCTTTTCGATCACTCTGATCTTGAGCGGTTCGCTGACTGACCCGACGACATCGCCGGTAACAGGCTTGGAGCGCAGATTGACGTTGTTTCCATTAACAACGCCGAATTCGCCGGATATGGTGATGTACTTCGCGCTGATCCAGACCGGCACATCGGCAGGACACTTAATAAGATAGTAATCGCCTTCTTCGCCGAGGACAGTGACCTTGGTGGCCTTTTCGAGGAGTTTCAGCGACTGGAACTTCTTGCTTGCCCCGCAACGGATGTTCACCTTGTCGCCGGTTACCTCCCCTGCGCAAGGGTATGAGCCGGCAAAGCCAAGCGAATAGCTCGCAAGCAGAAGGCAAATCAGCGAAACCACGGCCTTGGAAATCCTGTTCATTTGATGCCTCCGCGCTCTGAAATCTTCCTTGCGGAATTGGAGTGGCAGTTCGACGCATTTTTGTTACAGCCGTAGTCAAGGAGTCGGGCCAGAGTGGATTTGAGGGCTTTGCGCTCGCATATCATATCGATCTGGCCGTGTGACAGAAGGAATTCCGACTCCTGGAATCCCTTGGGCAACTCGATTCGGAGCGTCTCGCGGATGACGCGCGGGCCGGTGAACCCGATAAGGGCTCGTGGCTCGGCAACGATGATATCTCCGAGTGAAGCATAGGAAGCCATGACACCGGCCATGGTCGGATTCGTCAGCACGCTGATGTACAAAAGACCCGCCGCAGAGAACCTCGCAACTGCCGCGCTTGTCTTGGCCATCTGCATCAGGGAAATCAGGCCTTCGTGCATTCGCGCACCACCGCTGGCCGCGATGATTATCACGGGAAGCCGCTCAGCAAGGCCGTCTTCGAAGAGTCTTGTCACTTTCTCGCCAACGACCGAACCCATCGAGGCCATAAGGAATCCTTGTTCCATCACCCCGAGCATGACGGTCCGGTCATCCATTTTGCATCTGCCGGTGACGATTGCCTCTTTGAGATTCGTCTTTGTCATTTCCCGTTTTATACGATCGCCGTAGCCTTCGATCGCCGTAAATGCCAGTGGATCGGATGTCTCGAGATGACCATGCCGTTCCTCGAATGAACCGGGATCCGCAAGGCTCTCGATCCGGGACTTGGAGGGCATCGGATGATAGTAGCCGCACTCGTTGCAGACGTAGAGGTTTTCCTCGAAATTCTTCTGGACGAAGATGGTGCCGCAACTGCGGCACTTATTGAACATCCCGTCAGGAATCTGGCGGGACTTATTGCCGCGAAGCGGAAAATTCTTGATGCGGTTCCAACTCATGTGGTCACCTCTTGAGCGGCGGCTTCAGCCGAGGCACGCAACTCGCGGCAAGCCCGCGATACATCCGGCTGCTTGAAAACGGCAGTTGCCGCGACGAGGACATTGGCCCCCGCCCTGACGGCATCCCCAACTGTCTTCAAGTTGATTCCGCCATCTATCTCGACATCCAGCGTCAATCCTCTGGATTCGTTCCGGACCCGCGTTGCCTTGGCCAGGACTTCCGGAATAAACGACTGGCCGCTGAAACCGGGGAACACGGACATTATCAGCACTTGGTCAACAAGTTCAAGGTAAGGGAGGATGCTCTCGACCGGAGTGTCGGGATTGAGCGTAATCCCCGGCTTCATCCCGAGATCCCGGATAGCACGCAAAGAATCCGCAGGATTCTTCAGCACCTCGATGTGGATAGTGCAGATATCAGCCCCCGCTTTCGCAAAAGCCGGTGCATAGAAATCGGGGGCGGCGATCATCAGGTGAACATCGAGCGGGAGCCGGGTGGAGCGGCGCAATGCCTCAACGACCACGGGCCCCATCGTGATATTCGGGACGAAGTGCCCGTCCATGACATCGACGTGGATGTAGTCGGCTCCGCCTTGCTCAACGAGCAGAACCTGTCCGGCAAGATTCGCGAAATCGCCGGATAGAATCGAAGGCGCGATCCGGATTCGCATCAGATGTCCATTTCGAGGTAGATTCCCTCGCCCTCCTCGATGATTCGCATTTTCAGGCGCGTCGAGGCCAGTTCCGAGTTGCAGTCGCGCACCATAGTCCTCAGCAGGTTGAACAGTTTCAGTTCCCGCCTGTTGCAGTTGTGGTCATAGCTGCGGGTAGCCTTTTCGTCCTTGTTCTCCAACTCCAGGTAAGTGTCGGCGCCGATGATCTCTCTCATCAACTGCTCGTCGATCTTCACCCGGATTACCGCATGGTCACCCGTCGAGGAGGAAAATGTCTTTGTCATGAAACCTTCTACTTTCTGTCAGAAAGCGACGCAATTCCGGGGAGCTGAAGACCTTGAAGAAGTTCCAGAGATGCTCCGCCGCCGGTTGAAACATGGGACATCTTGTCGCTAAGGCCAAACAGGGCAACTGCCGCAGCGGTATCGCCGCCGCCGATGATTGTCGTACCGTGACAGTCAGCAACGCCCTGCGCAACTACCTTTGAGCCGTAGGAGAATGGCTCCATCTCGAATACGCCGAGAGGCCCGTTCCAGACAACCGTTCCGGCATTGCGGGCAATACTCGCAAAGAAACGGGCAGTCTCAGGCCCGATGTCAAGCCCCATCCATCCGTCGGGGATAGCCCCCTTCACGGTATTGCGCTCGGCATCCGCGGAGAAGGCCTTGGCAAGGACATGATCGAATGGAAGATGTATGGTGACTCCGGCCTTCTCAGCTTCCGACATTGTCTGCAGCGCAAGACCGACCTGCTCGTTCTCCACCTTGCTTAAGCCGATGGAGATTCCCTTCGCCTTAAGGAACGTATAGCACATGCCCCCGCCGATGAGGATACAGTTGACCTTGTCGAGCAGGTTCGACAGGACCGGCAGCTTATCGGAGACCTTGGCGCCCCCGACTATCGCCACAAAAGGTTTGTCAGGATTGGTCAGTGCACGGCCAAAGTACTTGAGCTCTTTTTCAACCAGCATGCCCATCGCTGCGGGGATGTAATGGGTAATGCCTTCGACCGAAGCGTGAGCCCGATGGGATGAGCCGAACGCGTCGTTGACGAACACATCGCCCAGGGAGGCCAGTTGCTTGGCGAATGCGAGGTCGTTTTCCTCTTCAGCCTTGTGGAATCTGAGGTTCTCCAGAAGCAAAACTCCCTTTGGCGCCAGCGCGCGACACATCGACTCGACCTCGGCTCCAACACAATCGGGGGCCAAGGCCACCGGCGCATTGACCATCTTGGCCAACGCGGTCGCGGCAGGTCGCAGAGACATCTCGGGCACTCGCTTGCCTTTGGGACGTCCCAGATGCGACATCAGGATGGCTGCACCGCCATGCTCGATAATGTAGCGAATCGTGGGCAACGATTCGCGAATCCGGGTATCGTCGGTGACTTCCCCCTTGTCGTTAAGGGGTACGTTGAAGTCAACGCGGACGAGAACTTTCTTGTTCATCACGTCCAGATCACGCAGCGAGAGCTTGTCGAACAAACCCGACATTGCGTCCTCCCTGCTAATTCCAGTTATTGACGCGGGCTATCTTCTCCATCAGGTCCACCACGCGCACGGAGTATGCCCACTCGTTGTCGTACCAGGCGATGACTTTTACGACGTTGCCCATAGCCATGGATGCGAGGGAATCATAAACTGAGGAATGGGGATCGCCGATGATGTCGGTGCTCACTATGGGCTCGGTGCAGTACATGAGGATACCGGCCATCGGGCCTTCCGCCCATGCCTTGAAGGCGTTGTTCATTTCGTCGAGCGTGACTTCCCGCCCGAGCACGGCCGTAAGATCCACTATCGACCCGTCCGGCACCGGAACGCGGAGGGACAAGCCGTCAAGTTTGCCCTTGAGGGCCGGAATAACCTTGGAAACGGCCTTGGCAGCCCCGGTCGTCGTGGGGCAGATGTTAACGGCCGCCGAGCGCGCGCGGCGAGGGTCGTCGTGGATCAGGTCAAGGATCCTCTGGTCGTTAGTGTATGCGTGAATGGTGTTCATGAACCCCTTCACGATCCCAAATTCCTCGTGTAGCACCTTGGCAACTGGCGCAAGGCAATTCGTTGTGCAGCTTGCGTTGGAGATGAGGTTGTGGGCGGGAGAAAGCGTTTCGTCGTTGACGCCTACGACTATAGTCGCGTCGATGTCGCCCTTGGACGGTGCCGTGAGAATCACCTTCTTGGCCCCGGCCCTCAGATGGAGTTGCAGCTTGTCAGCGCTGGAGAACTTACCCGTGGATTCAACCACGATGTCGACATTGAGGTCGCGCCAGGGCAGATTTGCCGGGTCTTTCTCGGCAAAAATGGGGATAGGATGCCCGTCTACAATGATGCTCTTCTCGTCACAGGTTATCAGGCCCCCGAATCTGCCGTGCACGGAGTCATACTTCAGGAGGTGCGCCAGAGACTTGGGGCTCGCAAGATCGTTGATTGCGACGACCTCCATCCCTTTCCGGCCGTACATCGCCCTGTACACGAGCCTGCCGATGCGTCCAAATCCGTTGATAGCCACTCGAACGCTCATTTGCTCTGCTCCTTTTTCATTGCTTGGGTGGAAGGAGCCGAAGCAGCGCCGGATGAGTCCATAACGCTGGCAACGGCCATCCAAAGACAATCCGCGCGGAACATGACAGACGTGCACATTCTACCATAAAACGCCAAAGTGTCAACGCGAAGCCGACTTCCGGACTCGCGTATTGTATAATATGGCAGCATTTCTCATAACGGGAGGCCCCATGTGGGACTACAGCGATAAGGTCAAGAGACATTTTCTCTCCCCCTCGAACGTCGGAGAGATTAAAGATGCCAACGGAGTCGGCGAGGTAGGCTCGATTGCCTGCGGCGACGCGTTGAGGCTTACAATCAAGGTGGAAGACGGAAAAATCGTCGACGCCAAGTTTCAGACATTCGGCTGCGGATCGGCGATCGCGTCCGCATCCGTACTTACCGAGATGATCATCGGCCATACAATCGAGGAGGCGTCAAAGATAACCAATCAGGACATTGTTGACTTTCTGGGTGGCCTTCCCGCTCAGAAGATGCACTGTTCCGTGATGGGCGCCGAAGCCCTGCAGGCTGCAATAGCCAACTACCTTGGCAAATCGCCGGACGAGATTAAGAAGGAAGCCGGAGAGGTCATCTGCCATTGCTTCGGCGTAACCGACAAGACCATAGAGAAGGTCATCAGACAGCACCGCCTGCGCGAAGTTGACGATGTCACTAACTTCACCAAGGCTGGCGGAGCCTGCGGCTCATGCAAGCCTCAGATCGAGGCAATTCTCAACCGGGTGTGGTCGGATCTGGCCTCCGCTCCCCTCAAGAAGCCGCAGACCTATCTCGAAAAAGTCCGCACCATCGAGCGCGTCATCGAAGAGGAAATCCGTCCCCTGCTCAACCACGACGGCGGCGATATCGAACTGATCGACGTTGTCGGTAATGTCGTCAAGGTGAAACTCCTCAAGAACTGCGCTTCCTGCCCTGTCTCCCCCTTCACCCTCAATGACTTTGTGGGAAAGAAACTGCGCGAGTTCGTTGACGAGAGCATCGTCATCGAGGAGGTTGTCGATGAGCGCTAAGGTAGTGTATCTGGACAACAATGCAACCACCCGTGTTGCGCCCGAAGTGGTTGAGGAGATGAATCCGTTCCTGACGGAGTTCTACGGTAATCCGTCGTCCATGCACAGTTTCGGCGGGAACGTGGCGCATGAGATCACACGCGCACGGGAACGCGTGGCGGCATTGTTCAACTGCTCGCCGGACGAGATCGTCTTCACCGCATCGGGCAGCGAAGGCGACAACCATGCGATTCGCGGAACCCTTGAGGCATACCCGGACAAGAAGCACATCATCACCACGCGGGTCGAGCATCCTGCGGTATTGAACACATGCCAGTACTATGCGCGAAAAGGCTATCACCTCACTATGCTGCCGGTGGATCGGAAGGGAAGGCTGAATCCCCAGGATCTGCGCGATGCAATAACCGATGAGACCGCGGTCGTCTCGATCATGTACGCGAACAACGAGATAGGCAACGTCTATCCGGTCAGGGAACTCGCCCACATCTGCAAGGAAAAGGGCGTCGTATTCCACACGGATGCCGTGCAAGTTGCCGGGAAGCTCTCTCTGGATACGCACGATATTGCGGCCGATCTGATCTCCATCAGCGGGCACAAGCTGCACGCCCCCAAGGGCATCGGCGCCCTCTACATCCGGCGCGGGACAAGGGTTCGCCCGCTGGTCATCGGCGGCCACCAGGAAAACGGCCGACGGGCGGGCACCGAGAACGTGCCGTACATTGTCGCGCTTGGCAGAGCGGCCGAATTGGCAATGAAGAACATCGCTGCCGAGACGCGAAGCGTCGCGGTTCTGCGCGACAAGCTGGAATCCGGTCTTCTGGCGAAGATCAAGAACAGCGAGGTCAACGGCGACACCGAGAACCGTCTTCCCAACACCTCGAACATCTCTTTCGAGTTCGTTGAGGGCGAAGCGATTCTACTGTTGCTCAACGAGCGTGGAATCTGCGCATCCAGCGGCTCCGCGTGCACGTCCGGCTCCCTGGAGCCCAGCCACGTGCTGCGCGCAATGGGCGTACCGTTCACGCGAGTCCACGGCTCAGTGAGGTTTTCGCTGTCCCGGTATACGACCGAAGATGAAATCGACTTTACCATCCAGGCCGTGCCCCCTATAATCGCGCGACTGATGAGCATCTCGCCGTATTCCGACACCCGCCCCCCCATCACCGCTTAGGAGGCAATTGTGAAGTGGTTCCTGCGGATTCTGCTTGTGCTGGTCATCCTGGTCGTTGTTGTGGTGCTGTTCTTCCTTGGCCCCGTCGCACGTCCCATCGCTGCAAGCGCGGCCAGCAAGGCAATGGGCGTGGATGTGAATATTGGGGGGCTCTCAGTGTACCCCATAACGGGATCTGCGAATGTCAGCGGCCTGTTGGTCGCGAACCCGCAAGGGTTCAAGGGCTATTTTCTGGAGATGGAGCAACTTCATTCAGACGCAAAGGTAACGTCTTTCGTGTCCGACACGGCAGTGGTCAGGGATGTCACCATCGAGGGCCTGACACTGAGGATCGAGGCCTCAGGGTCTAAGACCAATGTCAAGGCCATAATGGACAACCTGAACAAGAGTTCCGCGCCTTCCGGAGAAACGACGAGCAGTTCCTCCGGGAAGAAGTTCCGCATCGACACGCTGGCTCTGAAGAACACGAAGGTAATCATCTCCACGGGCATCGTAAAGGACGCCACAATCACAATCGAGTCCCTGGAACTGCACAATATCGGCACCGGTGAGAGTTCCGGCGCGGGCCTGAGCGAGGTGTTGACCAAGGTCATCCAGGCCGTAGTCGCAAAGGCCGGGGAGCTTTCCAGGAACCTGCCCGGGGAAATTGGCTCTGCGATCAAGAGCGCCGGAATTGACAAGGCCTTCAAGGACATCGGGAAGACCGGCGGCGGCGCAATCGAGAAAGCGGCCGACCCGCTGAAAAAGCTGTTCAAGTAAAGCGCGCGAGCGGCCTCATTTCGGGGGCTTTACGGGGGCAGCGACGCAGCGAAAACCGCTCGATCCATGCCCTGATCATTACGCTACAAATGGGCCTTGGCCCTGCTTCGATGCCACTTTGCCGGTGGGAGTGTACGAGTACACATGGACGCGGGTACTCTCGGTTATCGTCGCCTGAATACTGGCATCGTTGAACGCACACGTGGAGGATTTGCCTTGGAAATCCGTTGTGACCGTCGTACGACCCTTGGCATCGTATTCGAATGTCGCAGTAAGCGTCGTGACTGTTCGCCATGAGGGCATGTACTGGTGCGGAATCCTATTCAGCCAGCAGCGGCTCGAAATCGAAGTCCAGTGCCGTCCGCATGAGGCCTTCTAGCACAAAATGAGAGGTCAGTGCTGCTAATGCTTGGTTTTCGATAAGCCTAAAACTCCAAGGAGCCACAGACCGCACAAGAAACGTGGCTGCGTTGGGGCGTGCGGCCGTCCCCAAACCGATTCTCCCTATGCTAAGCAACCCATCATGGCAGAGCCCGAGTACTCGCATTTGCTGTGACTGAAGTTCCACATCATACGGCAGTTCCCAGTCAATAGTTCTGCGCCATGGAAGAATGAAAATGGAAGATGCGGCGAAAGCTGAGACCTTGTCTGCCTTCTCGGGGAGCAGTTCGACTCGCCGGGATCGGGACAATAGACCTCCCGACAGCAATCCGGGGCCAAAGCAGGCGAAAAGCGTGAAGCGCTCCGCTTCGGGTCCTCTTCCATCGCTGTCAATTCTGCATCTCTCCAAGTGAACGCTGCGAAAAGTGCTTCTCTCAAGCTCGCCAGCGGCAAATGCGGCACCGGCGATAACGAGGCTCTGGCATCGGGGCAAGTCACCGACGCGCACTCGAATGTCGTAACCTCCGGTACCAATGTCTCGAAGCCGAAAATCGCCCAGGAGATGAGTGAACTCAATATCAAGGTGCTTCAAAGGAAGATCGCAAAGAAGATCCTCGCAACCGAAGGCGGAGCCTGTGTCGCTCCCGAGACACTGTGAAAAAACAATAGTCAGATGGGAGAGCTTGGGCAGTGACTCCACTATGAGCTTGACGGTCCGACGACGGTCAGCCCAAGAGGATTGAAGGTGAACGTAAAGAGATCTCAGATCCGGCATCTTGCGCAGGTCCGTCAAGACGTCGTCGTCGAGGACCTGCTTCATCACTGCGGTAGTACAGGCACTCAGAGGTGTCTGAACGTAGCGAAGATCAAAGTCGGTGACCACCAATCCCGCTTCACGGCTCTCCAGGAACAAGTTCGATGCACCGTAATTCGGATTGCTGCACAACTGAACACTTGCGCAGGATTCCCATATTCTCTGGCGAATCGTGTCCCATCCAGGTTCGGAGATGGAGCCGGATAGTGTACCGGGAAACGACACATATTTCGCCATAGCGTTGCGCACGAACAAATCCACTTGCCCATCGGTCAGTTGGAAGCCAAAGCAGAGACTGTCAACCGTTTGGGGGACAGCAAAGTACTCCGTCATCGCCTCGGGGTTCTTGAGCCATACCCCGATCTGCTTACCGGACACAAGGAAACGGTAGATGCCGTTGGCATTGCTCACCACCGTGATCGTCAAGCGCTCACAGTACTTTAGCAGACACATCTCCGGTACCACTTCCCTCCTGCCAACTTCTGATCCGGGGATCGCCCCAGACAACCTAATGAAGTGCCCAGGAGTAGGGGGAACTTGCGAAATCGGCTGCCACGTTCCAACAAAGACGTCGATGCTGACGGGCATACCGTCGACCCTGATTTCGCAATCATCGTAGATAGCTCGCTCTGGGTCTCCGCGGTGTTGGCTAGGCTCCATGACAGAAGTAACTTTTCCGTTCCAGAGGATGGCGCTAAGCGCCAGAAGAAATAGTGCGAGTGACGGAAGTAAGACGCGCTTCATAATCAGTCCTACGGGTTCATGAGCGTCGCGCCAGAGAGCACAGATCCACCCGAGGATACATATCCATTGTCCCACGTTTCAGCCCCGTCAAGTTCGTGGTAGTAACTGTATTCTCTCACCTTGGCCGTGGATTCCGGATCTAGGATCAGGAGGGTCTTCAAGGTCTCGGTCCTTACATTGCAGAAATAGCCATCCGAAGAACTGCCGCTCTCGGTAATTCTCGACCAAGTCTCTCGATAACCGATTACGATTACGTCATGCGCGTTCCCGTTCTCGTAATGGAGATGAAGGTAAGAAGGTATGTTTCTTGAGATGTTGCTCCGAATAGCGGGAACTAGTCCCGCCTGGTCGTCAGAGCCATTCCACAACCTCTCGGCTTGGCCAGCGCTGAGGTCGTAGGTGGAGCCGATGAAAGTACCCGAACCTGTCAGGATTCTGTACTGCGCTCTGAGAGCATCTTCTCTGGCCGCGGCAATCATGTTTTTGCGGAAACCTGATGCTTGTGGATCTTCCATCCCTGTCTTCAGAATGAAGGCAGTAGCACCCGCCGCTGCTGTCTTTTCTGCAAGTCTGACCTCAGCATAGAACTGATCTGACATTTGATCTCTATCGCCCGACTGGATCAGCCCGAGTGGAATTTCAGGCGGAGTTTGCCCCCCATTTGCACTGAGGAGGCTTGACTCGTGCCAAGCGCGGTAGTTTCGGAGCATGGCAGCGGATGCTGATTGGCAGTCACCACGCGTCACGGACGACCCTCCCGCTCTAAGCAGGTCGTAATTTGTCTGCGGAGGGTTGGCGGCAGGATTCACTGCTGCAAGCCAAGTATTCCATCCGTCGAGAGTTCCTTTCTGGCCGTTTGGGAGGTCAATCATCTCCACGGTAGTGCTGCCCTCCTCGGTGCGCGTCCAAATCGTTCTTGGACCCATTCCGGGGATTACACGCGTCGGGAGTATCGTGGTTGCATAGAGAAACGGGACACCGCGCGGAGGGCCGTGCACGGTTCCGCTCTTGGGCGAGACCGCTTGCGCATCTTCAGCCACGTATGCCATGGCCCCACTGGCCCCGGATTTCACGTTAGGCGACTCAGCATTCCTCTCTGCCCTTGATCCTCCGAACAGATCAAAACCGCCATTCCAACTCGATTCCACGCCGAAGCTGTCGTATTCTGCATTGAGCGAGCAGGACTGCGCAACATCGTACATCACCCGGTTGTTGCCGAAGGCGTCAACTGCACCGTTGTAGAGACCTACAGGGAATCCCGGTCTGGCCTGCTGCACGTTTTCCGCAAACCCAATGCCATTTGCGTTATCAAGGGTGTACTGCGTCGTCCACCACCAGTTCACGCCGTCGGTCTCGGATTCGTTGTAGAGCCACCGGTCGCCGTGGGTCTTGTGGAAGAAGTACTTCCAGCCTACGATGTCAGCGCAAATGTCGTAGTTGCCGGGCGTCAATGTCATTGCTCCAGGATTCCTTGAAGCGACGCGAGTTGCGCCGGTCACGTGAACCGGGGTTGAAATCGTCGCTGGTGTCTGCTGAGCCGCCATCCTGCCGCCCTCTTCCTCATCGGGACGGGCCTTCAGAATGCGGGCGTTGCCGATGTCGTAACCGTAGTAGATGTCTTCGCCAGTGGTTGAATTGCCGTAACGCACCAAGTTGTTCTTCCAGTCGAACTCGAACGACTCGGTCGTAGCCCCGGTGACCTTGGAAGTCAGGTTGCCGCTGAGGTCATAAGTACATGTGAACGCGGTTCCTCCGGTCGCGGCAGTTATCCGCCCAAGGCCGTTGTATGTGTAATTCGTCGGGGTTCCGCCGTCCACTTTCTGCGTTCTGCAGTACATACCATCGTAAGTGTACCCCATGTTGTACGAGTTTGTACCCGCTCGCACTTCCGCAGTCAGGAGCCGCCTGGAGTCAAGAGTGTACGTAGTGCTATACGATCCGAACGACCCGGAAGTGACATCGGAGTCCACCTGCGAATTGTCGTCAAAGGTGTAGATCTCGTAACCCAGCACGGTGCCCAGGGAATCTACGATTTCCTGGTAGTACATCCGGTTGTCGGTATCGTAGTAATAGTTCTCGTACATACCCGTGTCAACCGTCTTGCATGTCAGGTTGCCCGCCGCATCGTACTGGAAGATGTTGACCCTTTGGGGGTTGCCGTTCTGCGGAATTTCCGTGATCGTCTTCGTAAGTGTCGCGTCGTCGTAGACGATTGTCGTGACCAAGTTTTCATAGGCAGTCGCAAAGTCGCTGTTCGCCGTCAACCGTCCCCTTGCATCGTACTCAAAGGTGTATGTCAGCGTCGTTACCGTGGGCCATGAGGGCATATAGTGTTCTTCAGAGATCTTGCGGCCCAGCGGGTCATACACAAACTCCTTGTCTATCTCGGGGCTCGTGTAGGCGGTCATCCGGCCGCATAGGTCATACGTGATTGTCGTCTGCATCGAGGTCAGCGGATTGAGGGGCGCGGGGTGGTCGATCGTAATGGTGCGCCCGCAACTGTCGTAAGTGAAACCAACGGGGTTCCCGACCCGGTCTATGTAATTTGTCAGTCGCCCCGCGGAGTCGTACCAATTCAGATGGGCGTTATTCAGCGGGTCGGTCATCGAAGTCATGCGATAGTTGGTATCGTACACGTATGTGGTCGTGTACAACGTCGTGCCTCCGTCGGGACTTACAACTTCAGTCAGCACATTGCCCATTGCATCGAAGGACTTGTCGAAGTTATTCGACTGCGCGTCGGTCATGCGCCAGCGGCGGTTCATTGAGTCAAAGCTGTACACGGTCGTATTCGATTCTCCGTCTGTTTCAGTGTCCACATTGCCATTGGCATCGAACGTCTTGCTGAACGTCGCGCCGGAGGGCTTTACCGTCTCGTACTGGCGGTTCATGTCGTCGTAATAGAGGGTTGTGGTGTTGGAGAGGGCGTCCGTGACGCTGGTGCAGTTTCCCTGCACATCGTAATCGTACGATGTCGCGCTGTGCGTCGAGCCACCCACCGGCTTGTAGTAATCGGTGCTTAGCGTGAGGCCCCGCGGATCGTACGTCGTATCGGTGTAATTGCCGACTCCGTCCACGAAGCGGCTCGTGCGGCCTGACCGGTCGTAGGTCGTGGTGGTCGTATATTGCTCGGTTGCGCCGTATGCATACGTCACCTGATAAGTGCGATTCATTACATCGAAGGTCATGCGCGTGTCCGCGCCTTCCTCGTCAATCGTGCGCGTGACATGGCCCATCTTGTCGTATTCATACGTGAATACGCCCGTATCCGGCTTCGTGATCGTCAGAACGCGGTCCTGACGGGAATACGTGTAATCCGTGTCGTAGAGCCACGCATCGATAACTTGCGTCCTGTTGCCGTTTGCATCGTAAACGTTTTCCTGAACGACGCACAACTGTGCGTTGATCGTACGATACAGCCTGTTCAGGCCGTCGAACTGGTAGACGGTGCTGTTGCCAAGACGGTCCGTGACCTGAGTCACGTTTCCGTTGTAGTCATACGACCAGGTCGTCGTATTGTTGGGGGCGCTCAACGGAGCCACTTCCGTGGCCTTGCGGTTGAGGACGTCATACGCATACGTCCAGACATTGCCGTTCTTGTCCGTGAACGTCAATATGTTGCTGTTTCCGTCATAGGTGCGGCCATCGTGGTTGGTGTATGGATCGATCTCGTATTCCAGACGATTCAGGGCATCATAGGAATACGTGGTCAGGTTGCCAAGGTAATCGGCGTAATAGACGCGATTGCCGTCGGCGCTGAACCGCGTCTCGTCGTAGTCGGTCACAAATGCTGGTGTGCCACCGGCAGGATTGATGCGAAGCCGACCGATTTGCCAGCAGCGGTTCCATGTGTCGTACACGTACTGCTGTGTGTACCAGTTCGTGGAATTCTGCGTGTTGTAGTAATACGTCTCGCCATTCTGGCTCCAGACCGTATTTCCGTTCGCATCGAAGCCCGTCTGGTTGTAGTTGCCGTCCGCATATTGAACGAGAAACCGCCTGCCAAGCGAGTCGTATGAGTACGCCGTGACATTTGTCAGCGGGTCTTCCGAGGTGTTGATCTTCCCGCTGTTGTAGTGGGTGTATTCGGTCTCGCTGTAGTCGCTCGCCGCGTATTCGACCTTCACCTTGGTGTTGTAGCCCCGGTTGTCATACTCGTATATTGTGCTGTAGCCACGCGGGTTCGTCACCTGCGTGATGGTGCCCCACGTATCGCGGCTGTATGTTGTCGTGTAGTACGTCGTCCCGTTGTCTGGGGAATTGATGACGGTGGCATAGTTGCCGTAGGCGTCGTAAGTATATGACTCGACATTCCCCTCGGGATCCGTTTTGGAACTGACCTGCGAATTCCCGTCGTAGGCATACACGACGGGATGGGTGGGGCTCAGGACGCTGTCATCCGCAAAAATGATCTTCCAGAGCCGGTTTGACCCATCATATTGATATGTCGTGACGTTGCTGTTCGCGTCGGTGGCTGTGGAAAGGAGATTGCCACCGGTATAAGTCCAACTCACGCTGTAGCTCAGGGGGCCGCTCTTGGATAGAAGATTGCCGACCGCGTCGTAGTTGAAATTGTAGACCGCTCCGGCCTTGCTCGTGTACGTGGCCACGGTGCGGTTGGAGTAGTAGGTCCACTGTTCGTTGCAGGCC
>Ga0265297_10002850_pt1 | contig 33381 bp, 95 predicted proteins | sample Munlanlwell13791_FD_192502 | JGI IMG/M metagenome (GOLD analysis project Ga0265297, IMG submission 192502) | Leachate microbial communities from a municipal landfill in Southern Ontario, Canada - Leachate well 137-91 | ecosystem: Engineered > Solid waste > Landfill > Unclassified | place...
GTACATTATTAAAAAGAGAACTTAATGAATAATATGCAACGCCTTAATACTTGGTTAAATAAACACCCTTTGCTTGTTATGCCTATAACTATAGCAATCTGCATTCCTTTGCTTACTGTTATATACCTAATCAGTTTAGCAATCCCTAAAACCACTTATAACCAATATTTTGTAGATGGGATACCTGTAGTAAACTGCAAGGACTGTCAAAATATTCCAGACTTAGATGACCCATCAATGTACAATAAAAATAGGCTATTGGGCCATGTTTCTCATGGATATTGTGCTGAAAGCAATTATGACATAGCCATAGGTAATGATATATCTGATTTGTATCAAGAAATTACTTACTTAAAAAAGGAAATAGCAAGATTAGAAGGAAATAAGTAATGCATGAATCAGAAACTACTTATAAAACAGGTGCTATTTGTGACTTACTAGAACATGAACCATCTAATAAGAAATTGGCAAGCAAAATACTTAAGGGTCACTGCCCTAAATGTAATTCCACTCAACTAGTTAAATGGCATCGTCACTATTCAGATGAACTTGGTTCTCGCTTTCATTGTATATCTTGTGATATGGACTATGCATGGCCTATAGCTTGGAATCCACCTCTACCTGTTATAAAAATTGAAGGAAAGTATTTATCACCATTAGATAGGCGTACAATAGCAGAGAGATGCAAAGATAAAGGTATTACTGTACCAGAATTTTGGAAATCAATAATGGAAAGCGACCTAGAACCTAAAGTTGCAACTATCATCCTTAGATGCTACGAATGCCATAAAGAGAAGATGATGGAAGTTATTGTACAGGCTGGATACTGGCACTGGAAAAGAGGTTGCCATGCTCGTGGATGGGTAAATACTGATAATGAACTATGGCACAACAAAGAACGGAACAGAACTGAATTACTTGCACGTTGCGGTGATTGTTATAAGAAAGATATCGAATCTGTAGAAGGGGTTAAGAAATATATTAAGGAGTAAATTATGCCAAAATTACCTAAAAATATATCGATGCTTGTATTATATATAGATAATAAAACATTAGGTATAATTAAAAACAAGGCATCTACGGAAGAGCGTAGCGTAAATAGTTATGTTAGGCGAATACTGTATGCTAAAATTTACGGTTCTTCTGATTCCCCTGTAAATTCCCAATCGGTAATAATTACACGTGATGGTGATAAAGTAGTAAATGTAAAACCTGATGAGGATATAATCAAACAACGAAGAAATAAAGATGGCAGATTTATAAAAAGAGGAGGCAAAAAATAAAATGAATAAGAATCAGATTGTCAAAATATATCGTGGTACAAGTGGATGGCACTACCATTACCATAAACCTGACTGCATCTATGCCCAAAGCTCCGATTACAAATCCTTTAATTTAACTGAAGTTCTAAAAATGGAGGCTGCTCTAGGTTTTAAATATAAACCTTGTGGTTGTATGTTAGGATTACCTACTGCATTACTTGGAATAGGTGCAAGGGATAAGTCTGGTAAATTTATTAAAAGGGGCAAATAGAATGAATTACGAAACTGATACTATTAATATACAAGCTATTAAAGTTAAGGATAAATATTATATTCATCAAGTTAACATACCGGGTTGGATTAGCCCTAGCCTAAAAGGATTAAAATTTGACGGTGAATCCCCGCAAGAGGCTTTTTTAGATAACTGGTTCATTATAAACGAAATCCCTAAATCTGTTACATATAAAAAATATGGCACTATTACTAATGAGAGATATGAACTCAAAGATAAAACTTTAGCATCAGACAAAATACCCCTAACAATTAATCTGAGTCAAATCACTATTCACAAATACGAGGATGCTCCAGATGAATGGGAAGGGCAGTATGCCAGCTTCCAATCCTTGTACACAAGGGTATTTGACACTTCACCAGATACATGGGAAGAGGTTAAATTTACCTTTGATATTGCACTTGAAGTAGAAAATATATCTATCCGTCCTAAATTTAAATATGACCTATCGCCTCGCTATAATAGCTTTTTCCATAAAGATGTTTTCTCCACCTTAACAGAAGCTAATATCCATCACCAAACATTAGCTTCTATCGTTTATCCTGAAATACTTTGGCACGAAACACCTTGTTACCTATCATCAGAAGATACATATGAGCTAATACGAGCATATATCAAACGCAATATTGACCCTAAGTATGCAAAAATTACTTCTGATTACGATTTCTGCTTCACAGTTGAGAAGGTAATACCTTTAGCAAAACCTTTGAATATACCACATTCTCGTAAAGTTGGGCGTAAAACAGTAAATGAAGTAAGATTACAATCCACTAAACAAGTAAAGATATTTGAAATGACTTCAGAGAAATCACATTATCAGGGTTATCCTATAATAAAAGGATTTAGCGGTATTAATGAGAAGGAACTTAAAAGTAAAATAGATTCTTATCTTGAAGAACTTATAGAAATTATCAACATGCCTTGTAAAGAATGCCCTAACTGCAATGGAGTAGGAGTTATCTTTGATATTAAAGAGGGGTTAACTGAACATAAATAAAAGAGCTATCTATAGAGGAGTAAATAATGATTAAAGCTATTCTTAAATCACTGCTTTTTATACCAATACTATTCGTTTTCTTAATATCACTGCTAGTTGGATATATTGGCATCATTTCATTCCAAAATATAGAGTATACCTACGCAGGTAAATCAATTGTAACACTAGACCAATATAACGAAATTAGCATGGCGGCCTATAAAGATAGTGACATTTTAAAAATAATGGGCGTATCTAATGATAAATTAACTGTAATTTATCAATTTAATTCACTCGCAAAAATTGACTACCTGACTCAAATTAAACAGGAAACTCAATTCTGGCCTCCCTTCGGATTATTAATAGCATCAATCATTATATTTTTGATAATGCTGATACCAACAACAGATTTAATCAAGTGGATAAGGAATAAATAGAATGACGATTGTATTAGAATGGATAATTTAGATGAGTAGAGAACTTAAATTTAGAGTGCCTTGTAAATGCCAGAATGGTCATTTTAGATGGGCATATATAAATTTTGACAGTCCTTGGGGATTACATGAAACGCAACTACGATGGGGAGAGCGTAATTGCAATTGCCCTATGGGTGAGTTAGGTGAAGGATATATTGCTTGCGGAGAACGACAACAATTCACTGGTAGATTTGATAAGAATAATAAGGAATTGTATGAAAACGATATATTTACAATAGACGGCTCTCAATTTAAACGAGTAGTACGATGGTTTAAATCAGGATGGTATACATTCATAGGAACAGATAACCATTCATATACTCTATTAAATGATTACTACGATAAAGAAATAGAAATAGTTGGTAATTTAGATGATATCCGATGGAAATACGATAAGTATCTTAATATGGAGAAGATTAAAGGTGAACTTAATGCGTAAATCAGAAGCCAAAGACTTAATAGGTAGTTCACCAAATTTGCTATACCGAATGGTAAAGAGAAACTGTGTACAACTTTGGCATCCTATGGCTAAAAAATGGGTAGTAGTTGATAGAACACTAGGTAAAATAGTTAGGTATAGTCCTCAATATGCCAAACCGTATAAAAATGTGAGAATATTATTTGGAGTTGATGGGAGTAAAATAGATACTAATGGAGACATCAAGAATGCGTAAATCAGAAGATATAAGAGGTATATAATGGAGTTATTGATAGAACGGTTAACTACTGCATGGAATGATGGAGTGCTTATCCAAAGTAATGATTTGGATAAACGGATTAAAAAATTAGAGGACAAATATAAGGAGCAATAGAAATGCCTGAATGGTTAAGAGCTTTATTATGTATCGCTATATTTATAGTATTACTCCTTACAGGAATAGGTATATTCAATTTAGCACAGCAAATATATAATGCACCAACAATTACTAAACAACCCATAATCATTACACCTGATACTATTGATGTACAGTCATCAGCAGACCATAGACATTGGGATATAACAGGAACATTTGATAACATCACATTAAAAGGAGGAGAAATGTACTACATTAGATTTATGTTACCTGTTGTTGATAGGGAGATACGCATAGACAATGAGAAAGAGTGAAGCCAAAGACTTAATCTGTCCTAAGTGTAATCAGCAAACACTAATCAAGGCAGGTAAAACAACGCCAAATAAAGGCTCTAGTAAGTCTTATCAGCGTTATAGGTGTACTAATCTTGATTGCCCACTAACTATTACACTGAAGCCTAAACAGGCTGATAAAAGAGTGTTTGAAGTGGATGCCGATACTGAAGTAATGTTAGTAAAACGTGACAATAAAGGTCATTTTGTAAAGAGGGGTGAATAATGAAAGACACGAATACAGTAATTAATATATGCAAATTAGTTTGTATCGAGAAAGATGGTTGTCATATTCAGCATACTCCTACACACTATAATTGTGCTGTCTATATAAGTATTAAATCGCTACTGAGTTTCTTAGAGCAGAAACAAAATAGCAATGGACAAAACAAGATAACAAACCCTAAGTATTTGATATGCCCTAAATGTGGTAATATGACACTTGACTATGGAAGAGGATTCAATTACCAATGTCTTAGAAGAGTTTGTTGTTGGCAAGGAAATGAAGCATTAACTCTTGAAGCATGGCAATCCAAACACCATATTCCTAACAGGACAGTAAAGGTTCATTCTGATATAGATTTACTAGAAGGTGTCCAATCATACCCTAAACAAATGGCAAAACTTATGCAAGGCAAGACAAACCATCTAGCTACTATAGCACAGGTTCAAGTACATGATGGGGAGGATGTTATAGTACAAAAACGAAATAAATAAGGTAAGTTTGTTAAAAAGGAAAGGTAGATGAACAAACCATTTTTCTATTGTTTATGTTTACTATTACTTATACAAATCACATACTTAATAAACGCTTCGGACTTATATTGGACTCTTGTTGCTTCAGTTGCAATAGTATTTACTATCCTTATAGGCATTTTCTATTGCATAGATATTAGAACCACAAGTAAGAGTGCAAGAACAGATGAGACATAATAATATGAAAAAACTACTATGGACTACCACAATTGTAATATCTTGGATACTATTTACCCTTTCTATACTGCATTTTGCTTTATATCTTATATACAACTACTGTTCTGCATTTATCTTGGGGTACTTCGTTACTCTATCATTTGATATTGAATCCACATTTCATTATCTTTGGTTAAGCATGATTTACGGAATACTTTTTATCATATTCAATATATATTCAAAAGCTAGAGGAGTAATATAGAATGGGCAAACGCAGAGCTAGTATTAAACTGACTATCTCCAAAGATTACACTAACCCTGAATTATCAGATGAGAAAATAAAGTCTGATATGTGGCTGCAAATAGAACGCTGTCTTAGCTCTACTTCAGTGGGATTGGTAATTGATCTCAACCATAAAGTATCTACAAAGGTACGCCACTTCAAATGAATGGCCTCAACCTTTTCGTTCCCACCAATCCTTCTTAAACTCAAACCAATAATGACCACCTCTCATTGACTTCTGCCAACATACCCAAAACATTAGATTTTGCCGTAGTGCTTCTATGACCTGTTCATTCCCACTCCATCCACCTGTATGTAATTGCAACTTAGTTACCCTTTCCTTCTTAAATAGATGGTCCTTAGACTTATATAACTTGTATCCCCAATCACCATAATGCCATATACTTATAACATACTCAACGAGTGGTTTAGCACCTGTTGTCATAACATCCCAATTCTTAATTGTCTCTAGTCTTTCATCTGTAAGATATTCTTGCTCATCTATTTTCATATTACTCTATCCTATACCTTTTGAAACTACTTGCTCGCCTATTTTGATTAAACACTACTAGCTATGGCATCCAGTTCAGCGTCCCATGCTTCTTCAGGCGTATCTTTATCTTTGTAAGATTCTGGATAACCACCATCATCACGTAACACACACTTTATTTCTTCGACCTTAAGAACATCAGAAACGGATGAACTTGTAATCAGTTTTATAACTTCTATTTTCCATTTTAAGTAACTCATTTCATTCCCCTCTCATTAAATACCATACTGCCATACACAACTTTACAGGCCATGCTAATATCCAAACTAATATATGATTAGATTCCCCACCAAACGTAATGCAAAAACTACCCAACACGAAGCCTAATATCATACCCACAATAAGATAAATTGGAAAAATCCAATAAACTAAATCCATCACTGACTCCAATACCAGTAACCATGCCTACACGTAGCATTATTTTCCAATTCATTTAAAAACTTCTCGCATTCATCTTCTGATTTATCTTTACTCCATCTACTACAATCTTTCATTTCATTTAAACTTAGCCAACTATAAGCATGATTCATATCACCTAGTATTCTCAGACATTCCTTTGCAGAATACTGAGTTCCATCTTTATTTACAAATCGTAAACTAATCTTTTCAAAGCTATTCATGTTCAATCAAATTCCACTGTTTCAATGCTTCTTTAGCTGAAATACTTGACTTCCTATCCCCGTTCATTACTATTTCCTTTAGTATATCTTTAACTAAATCAAGATATACAGTACCATATCCTTTACACTGTTTACATACAATCTGGTCATTACACCCATTTATGTACGCTTCATATGTGGAATGCAAACAATTACGATGTTTCCTTACATATCCAGTTCCATTACAATAAGAACATCTGCTCATGCAATTAACTCCATAGATTCTTGAGAGTATCTCTTAGCTGCTATCTCACAATATTTTTCATTCACCTCAATACCAATTGAATACCTTTTTAATGACATGGCAGCTACTAAGGTTGTCCCTGAACCCATCGCAAAATCTAATACGATATCCCCTTCTAAACTATATGTTTTTATTAGATACTTAAATAGTTCAACTGGTTTTTGTGTAGGATGCAAACCTCTATCACCAGTTGCCCGATTATTAAACTCTTGTACTGATGATGGGTATCTATCATCATTGTTTCCAGCATCATTATCCTTGTCGTATTCCCCATTAATACTACCCACAAACTCACCACAAGCATGTCTTGATCTATCACTATATTTATACTTACTACGTTCTTTACCGCTACCATGCCTATCTTCTTTTTGTGGATAATAGCTTACCTTCTTTTTACCAAATACCAATATATCCTCATGCTCTTTCATAGGGGCATACTTAGCTTGAGCGAAATTAGATGCACATTTCTTCTTATATATCCATCCATGTCTAAACATACTAGGATTACTCATTACTAATGCCGATGTAAATGGTTGTGACGCACTAAAGACAATTGGAGTATTATCATCGGTTAGCCTTAACAACTGTTGCCACATAAGGTTAAAGGGAATTATATCATCCCACTGACAGGCTGTAGTACCATATGGCGGGTCAGCTAATACTAAATCCACTTTTGTATCAATATTGGGTAACACTTCATTACAATCACCCAAATATATTGTCCTGTACTTATCCTGATAATATGGTTTCACAGCCACATCAATCCCTTCTTAAAATCATCCCAATAGACATGTTCGCTTCCCCTATACTCTCCATCACCTACAATACCTAATACAACAAATCCACCATATTTTAAATTAGAGGTATGGCAACTATCTACAACACTGATTAACTTCTGCTTAGTTCGTATATCCTGCAACTTAACTGCTTCTGTAATAGCATCTTTTATATTAGGATGCTTAGTAATTATCAAATCTATTTGTTCGGTAGATAATAATGCTTGTTTCATACTCAACCATCCCTTACGCCAATAATTCTTCTTTGATTCTATCCCATGTTTCACTACGTATTGCTAGATATTTACTATCGGTATCAGTATGTGTACGCATGGCGCATTCAATCCTCCCGATCACATGCTTAACAGTCTTAGCATCTAAAATAGGACACCATTCAGGTTTAGTTCTCGTTATATCAACAACATCTACTGACTTCTTATTTATATAACCGATATTTGATTTCATACATATTGCCACTTGACCTGATACATCTGTTCCCATATGTGGACATTCAAAACAGGTTTGGTTATACATTTTTATCTCCTAAATATTAATCCTACAAACCCTGAACCTATAAAAGCAACTGCACCTACTGATACAACATATAAGGAGTATTGCAAATTTAGATTACAACCAATAGCACCTGCTATTATTAAGATTCCACCCACTACTATCATGAATTTGCTTAACCAACCATTTGTTACACCAACATAACTATTATTATTTACCATCTTCTATTCTCCTTACTTCTCTCTAACATAAACTGCATATTCGTTATTCCCCTTACCAAACCCAGACTTAGCAACACGTACTAAATATTTACCAGTTTTTCTAATTTTGGTAGCATTATATTCAGCTTGTATTCTGTTTGGATAACTATCTGACATCGAATAGTAATGACCACCAAATGCACGTTTACTCATAACTTTACCTCCAACATATTATAATTCTGTAAACACAGAGTCTACTATTTTATAAGTACATGAATCTTTGCTACTCAACTCCCTAATATTATCCTTACAATCCTTTAAATGTTTTCTAGTATGAGCTAACACCCCCAAATGAATTGTATTCCGTTTGCCTACTATAACTTTACCACACTCACATTCCCACTTCGCATATTGTCTATTCATTGCTCCTACTTCCTTCCACATCTTTCGTATTGGTAAGTATGCTTAAGATATAAGCTACCGCTATAGATACCAATAATGCTTCACCTATCTCAAGTATATCTTCGAATGACATTATATTCTTCTTCATTATTGAATATACCTCAGTCTGCATACCACTGATACCAGACAACACAAAATACAAGTAGTAGAATAGTTATACAATAACCTATTGCTAAACACGGATTACCAAATATCCATTCTAAGTTATTTATCATTCACCACCTCTATTAAGCAATTTCCGCATATCCCTTAAATCAGGATAACACGTAACATACTTACACTTATCACACCTTATATGTTCCCCACAAGGGACAATTTTCAGGAACACCTTCTTCAGGTTTACCATTCTCATCATAAGGCACTTCATCACCAAGCAATTCACACCACGTAATTACTTTTTCCTCATGACTGAATCCATCAACATCTTTCCTTTTCGTTGATTTATAGATACATTTTAGTTTACACGCCATCAAATCAGCAGATACACACATACTATTCTATGCCAATCCTTATATTTACTTCGCTCTTGAAGCGTATTTATCTCTACATTTATCAGAACAAGTTCTATTCCCTGTCCACTTTGCCACAAACTCTTTCTTGCATTGAACACACTTCCGTTTCTGTCCCTTTGGAATCATACGTCTACTCATTTCATTTACCAAATTTCCTATTAGAAGTAGCACTACCGTTCTTATATAGTCTTTTTTCTATCTCTGCCACCCGTTCTTGTCTACGTATCTTTTTCGTAGAATTTCCAGTAGCCTTTGCGGTTTTTCTAATAGTGCCCATTTCAATACTCCTTTACTTTTACATTCACGTTTCAAATCCTGATAATAAGACTCCATATCAGTAACAGATAGCTTCTTGGCAGATTTACCTAACTTATGTTCCATAATACGTATCTCTGTAGTCATAGACTTCTTGGGAGTCATTCTGTAACGCTTCATTCCTACATTTCCTCAACGCATTTCTACTTATCACTTCACGTTGCCCATTCTCAAACTCAACTAGAGCAGAATTTAAAGCAAATCGACTAACCACTCTGCATATTCTCCTGTAGAGAGTAAGCCGTTTCTCATTATTCTTCCATGAATACTGAAACATATGGGTATCCATTGAATTACTTTAATTTCTTCTCAAACTGAATGGTAGTAACGCCATGTGTTATTACCTTCCATCCATTCCGCTTAAGAGTTTCGGCTGTTTTCAATCCCTTTAGTGTGCGTGTATCAACTGTTCTGTACTTATATTTTGCCATCTTCCTACTCCTTTAGTTATTTACCATTTATACCTGCTTTCAATTCGTCACGAAATGTCTTTAGTCCTTCATATTCCCCTTTCTTCTTACCAGTGTACCAACCTATCATATATCCAAATAGAATTAGGATAAGCCCACAAATAATAATTAGCACAATAATCATAAATACTAACCAATCCATTATCTTACTTCCCTATCAATCTAAACACATGGCTTCGCAAGAATTGGATGCAGATTTCACTCGCTTTGATATAAATTCAGATTCTTCTATTGACCTGTAGTATTTCAATACACCCTCATTATTAGCTTGCTTTTCAAGTATCTTCCTACGTTCCTCTAAAGGTAATGCTAAAAACTCTCTACGTGTTAAATATAATTCAGTCATTCTTTACCTACCATTATATTTGCTTGGTTGCTTCCAAAAGCATATACAGTTCGATATTACAGGATATTTACTCCCACAGAGGTCACAAACTTTATATTCCAAATCCTTATTATTTTGACTTTTTCCTTTCAATATAGACTGAGAATCCTTTCGCATCTTTCTTAATCCTTGCGTTGTATCCATGCCACCTCTTTTCATCGGCAATATTCTCTGCTTAACTATGGTTTTTTCCACTAGCATATTTTGTAAATGCCATTTTATTTTCTCCTATATACTTTATTTCTTCTATCTTGACTACTACCTAGCAGTCTATTGTATAGCATCGTTCCACCACACCTAGCACAATCTCTTTTTCTTGGCATTGCCTTATATACTTTAGTATTGCCACATTTACCACACTTGTACTCCGTTATATCACTCATTTATGCCTCCGCTTCCCACATTCACTACATATTTCCATTGTTCCCCGCTTTCCACATGAATACCAAAACATATCATGCTTACACTTCTTTTTCTGAGCAGTAATCTTTTTCTTTTCATCCTTAGACAATGCTGCAAAAGAATATTTACGTCTTGGCATATATATCTCCTACTTTCCTATTTATTCTACCTTCATTTACTCTTATATGTCAATAAAATTCACTGTATTAACCTACATCGCCAATCATTTGGTAATTGCTGTCCCTTACCACGATCTTCACTAAATCCATCTGGAAACATATTCTTCGAATATTCTCTTGGTTCTACATGTTCAATATGCCAATCCTGTTTAAACTGACTAAACTTAACATACCATCTACCACCTGCTTCCCATATTTTCTCTACATGCCCACAATTAGACTTGGCTCTATTTAAGTGGTCTACCATATGACCACAATGAGGACACTTGGTAAGCCTTGTTATTCCACCTTTCTGTGAGAACCTGTGGATTCTACTTGTATCTGATATCATTAGTCCTTTCATTTCAGTTTACAATCCATTTTATGTTGCTGTTTAATTTTGCGTTCCATTACAAGACTATACTTATATGGTTTAATTTTACTGTAGTCGCCTATTTCATCACCTTGATAACAACAACTTCGATTAAGACACTGGTATTTGAATCCCCTTCCACTTGGTTCAAGATTCATAGTCATGCACTTTGGGCATAGTTCAAGCATTACTAACCCCTTTTTCTATATCTGTTAATTCTCTTAACATGCCTTCTGATGCAAAATTATCTCTGTTCCACTGGTAAAACCATCCATCATTCCACTGTATACTCAGAATGCGAAATGGTGGCTCTTTCTTCACTGATTTAAGTACCACAATTTGTCCAACTTTATATTTTGACTCTGTTTTATCCATTCGTTCTTACCTTATATACATCCATGATTCATAATAATATGAAATGTTCCAGATAATACACTCAATGTAGTTAAAGTTACCGCCAGCTCAAAGGAAACAAAGGCAAATATTACGATACAACTCATTCCTATGAATCCAGCAACCAACTCTAACAATAACCCATAACCAAATTTACCTTTAGCTCCCAAAATCCATGCCAAAGTAATTAATCCACAAACAACAACAATTGCAATCAACCATCCCCACTGTATTAGCCACGCAGGATAAATAAACCAATTTGGGTCATAAGATGTATATAATAATCTCATTTCTTTTCTATTCTATATCCTATAGCATCTTTTCTGTTTACCGTTGTTTCTTGTGTCTCTTAATATACTCATCTCGTCTCTTTATAAGCCTATCTTGCTTAGCCTTTCTTGCTTTACTTGCTTTTGAATCACCCACAGCTAATTTGTTAAACGCGGCCATCTGTGATTTTATCCTTTTCTTTGACTCCTCAGAATATTCCATGCCATTATTCTCCTTTCCTTTCTATTTTATATCCTATAACATATAAATAATCAGCCAGTTCTTGTGCTTCTACTAAATACTTAGACCACTGAAGCCTTGTTTCATCATGCTCTATGGCAATCCATTCAGCTAAGAGTTTAAGTATCCTTTCATCTGCTTGACCTGCTACTGTATTTACTGACATTTAAAAACATCCTCTTATATAAGTAAACCACCAGCCAAATAATAACACGAAGGATGCTGCTATAAGTTCCCCAAACATTAATATTCCCCCACTTCCTTGTTGCAAATAAATTGATAGACTATTCAAAAATCCCTGCTCTATCATGGGTGGAGATGGAAGTATCTGAAGATATAACAACCATCCCACTACAATAATTATTCCTAATACAATAAACAAATAATACATTGGCAATTTTGTAGATAAACTTAAAATAAAGCAAACACAAATAGAAATCATTAATCCTATTATAAAATAAAATTCGCCTATACTGAATATCATCATTAATCTATGTGCTCGTAAAACTGTTCATAACTCAATTCATCTGTATTTACTGACATTTATTTATCCTGCCCCTTTTATTTGTAACCCACTTGGTTATTTCATCTAATGATTTACCTATCATCCATTTACCAATAGGTGCTACATCAATACATTTACCATCTTGTATCTCTACTCCAAAACAAGCATAACCTATATCTACTTGATATAACATTTTCTTTTAAGGATAGGTGGCGGTTTGCAAGGGATTGTCGCTCGCCAATTAAATATTGTCCCAACCTTATTCGTGCTGTATTTGGTTGCATCCCTCAAGCCTTTTTCATTTCGCATTTCCATCTACCTTGCCTATATTATACCATAAACCACAACTATTGACATATAACATGTTATATAGTACAATATTAGTACAATCTAAAAATTAGGAGACGCTTATGAATGAAATAGATGAACAGCATGAACTATTAATGAGAGCCATAGATGAAAGTAGGGAACTATCTGATATAGAACTCTGTGTACAGGAAGATATAAGGTATGATTATTTAAGGAGTGAGTATGATGCAAGATATTAGCTTTATTTATACACCTACATTTTGGATATTATTCTATATTTTAGGTATTCTAATAACATTTATATGGGCATACTCAAAATGTATAGGTTTAAAGTATTCTCTTATCTGTGCTATGTTTTGGCCTTTAATGGCTTTATTACTGCCAGTTTTTCTTTGCGCTATCATTATAATTGGTATATTTTCCCTAATCATCTTATATATAAAGAGGCATTACAATGCGTAAATCAGAAGCCAAAGTAAGGAGTAAATATAATGAATCAAGAACAGCGTAAGTTCTTAGTTGAACAAGTACAAAAAACTTATAAGGAACAGGTTGACGAGTTAAGAAAACAGATACCTGAAAGACCATCTCTAAACAACTATCTAGTAGCTGCATTCTTAGATAATTCAATACAATTTAACGATATTGAGGCACTCAAGAGCAAGATGCGTGATACAGTACTTAAATTTGGCATTAGTGATAGGTTAGTAAAAGAAAAAAGCTCTTGGGCTAGGGAATCCGCTGAAAAGGATACTGACGCTGTATGGGTAGATGCCAACGATTTATTTATAATCCCACAGAATTATAAGGATGCACTAAACGAGTATGAAAAGCAAAAGACTATTATAGGGAAGCAAATAGATAATCTTGAATCTACCAAAAGAACAATTATAATGAAAATCCAGATAGGCAGTACTAATGCCTTAGATAAGCTTGTCATGCAAGTTGATAGTATTGGAGACCTTAATCTATTGAATACCCAACTTATGATAAATGCAAGTCAAGATAAGGGATAAGATAATGCGTAAATCAGAAGCCAAAGACCTGCTCTGTCCCAAGTGTCTTAAACCATCACTTATAAAAGCTGGTAAAACGCCGCCTATCGGCTTACTAGGACACATCTACCAGCGTTACAGGTGTATGAACAAAGAATGTTCCCAAACCATTACTATATGCCCTGTATACCCTGAAAAGAAGATGGTAGAGGTACAGGGGAATGATGAGGTAATTGTCGTTAGGCGTGGTAAAAATGGAAGATTTCTTGAAAAGGAGTGACTGGCATGAAACTTTTAAACCATAGTTTTGGGTGGAAAACTTTATTAGCTGTATTACTGCTATTCTTAGCATTCATTGTTATTACAATCTTCATGGTTATTACTTCAGGATGGCAAACAGCATTATGTGTATATGGCATAATGATTATTATTCTAGCTTTCAGTAGTCTTGTTGCTTGGTTAATTACTACTGATGACAAAAGGTAGGTTTATAAAACAGTGACAACACCCCTTACTCAAATATGTGAAGCCATGAGTTCAATATACAACGATTCAATAAGATCATGGACAATGAGCATGATGGCTCATGCCCCACAAGCATTTTGGGATAGACCCTCATCCTCTACTGGTAAATACCATAAGGAAGATGAAAATGGTGAGTATGGACAGGTTATCCATACCCTAAGAGTAATTACTGTAGCAGAGCATTTAGTTAGAATGGCTGATTTAAGCGATATCGAAAGAGATGTGCTTATCGCTGCTGCCTCATTACATGATATCTGTAAATATGGAATAGAGGGGCAATCAGATCATACTCTGTCCGAGCATCCACAACTTGTTAAGAGTTTATGGGAAAAGAACCTCTTAATCTTACCTAAGTGTGATTATGGCCACCAGGTAATAAGTACAATACTTCAACACTCAGGAAGATGGGGCGGAATACCTCGACCGCCAGCTACTATACTCGGTAAACTCTTACATATAGCCGACTTTATCTCTAGCAGAAACAATATTGAAATTGACTTAGAGAAGGAAATGGAATATTAAGATGACTGCGCAAGTTATTCAATGTACTCGCTGTGGGGAATGTTGTAAAACAATTCCTTGCTTATTCTCACAGAAACTATTTGGTTATCCTGTCTTATTAGGGATGCAATGCCCTGCATTAATAATCCACAAAGATAATACAACATCTTGTAAATTGATTAAGTTTTGCCCTAATATAACTAAAGAAATGGTAGGCACAGGATGTGAAAAGCCTTTTACTGAAAATCCCATGACATTTCAATCAGTTCTCCTTGAATGTATGACGAAAAAAGAATTGGTAGAACAATTTAACAGACTCAGAGGATTCTCATTGAATTTCATCCCGAAACAATCATCTGGTATTGTACGAATGATAGATGATGCCTGTGGCTTCGATGATATTAAGAAACTGCAATCTCAAAATAAATCAGAGGAATTACATGAGTTCATTGCCTTTGTTTTTGACTGTATATGGATGCCATTAATGATAGAGGAGTTCAAAGAATGAATTCAAATACCTTACTTTCAAAGGAACAAGCTGAAGAAGAACTATCCAATATTGAGCGATTTATTATAACACCCACAATATATGGATGCACTGGGCAACAATGGATGGGAATTGAAATAAGTTGGCAACCATTACCTCTTAAAAGTGGTGGTAACATTAAGCGTGGTAAGACTTGGGGGAAAATCAAATACTATGATGTTATCATGGGATACCCGCTTTATTCATTAGGAGAACATAAAGAGCTTACACGAGAAGGGGCTATTAAGGAAATCATGCGTCCTTATAATGACCGTAAGGCATTTGCTGATATTAAGAATATGCAGACATGCGCTTCATGTGGAGCATACGCAATACTACCAGAGATTAAAGAAAGATGGGGGCGATTACAATATCATTTAGGCGGAGATAAGTGGAACAAGAAATGGGTAGATATATGCCCTAATTGTATAAATAAACTATTGAAGTCTTAGCTCGGTGATTTACGCCTTGTATTTTATAACTGTGAGCTAACACAGCACCGATTAGTTTATCCCAAACCGCAAGGATTCTATACCTTTCAGCATTGGTTCGGACACTAAGACCTTATTGATATTATACTACTGTGCGTCTTCCATCTCCAACTGTAAATCATCATCATTCATAGATAGCGTCTTGACAGCCTCCCCCGTTTCTAAGTTAAAGTACGTCTTAGTCTTTGCTACAAAGTCTTTCAGCTCCCGTACTTTCACCCACTGTATATTCTTACCCCTGTTAATCTGGATACGGCAAATGTTCATAATGGCCTCGCATTTTGCAATCTCAGCCTGTTTCTCTGCCTTATAGGACTTTATATCATCGTCTATTTCTGACAGCCTATTCATGGCAAGAATGACCTCATTTGCCAACGTTGCACGTTCTTCACCGGACAGGTTGCCGTTCTTGATCTTATAGCGTATTTCAGATATCTTCGCATCGTATTGTTCCGCATCTTCCTTGTGTGACTTGACGTATTCCTTGATATCGCTTTCCGCTTCATCCATCAAATCAAAGGCTTGTATAAATTCATTGGAAATTTTGGTTGCCGTTTCCTTTGTCAGTGGTACTTCTACCTGAATCTCTGTTGTTTTCTCTTTTTTACTCACTTTTTCTCCTTATTTTACTTTCATTTATTAAACTAAATTATAAGAAATCATATTTTACTTTAACGGTTCACCAAACCAATATGTGTTAATCCTAAACCATTTATTTCTAATACTCCACCATGTCCTAATCCACCACAAGTTAACTTTTGATATCTTTTTAGGTTTCTTAGCTACTAAATGTTTGGTGCATACTACTTGCTTGTTAATTTCACTAATACATCGCATAACTAGGCCCACTGCTACAAAAACAGGAACTAAGTCCATTACCATATCGAATGTCTTAATTCCTGTATAATACCAAGGCTTTTCTGCACGTTTATCTATCTGAACACGACTAAATACTAATTTATCTATCCAATCCATCTTTATCACACCTTTTACTACAATTGATCGAAAGCAAATATAGTCCCTGCAATTATAAAGAATGCAACACCTATCCACATAAATATTCCATTATCTAACCAAATAGATAGAGCAATAAATATTACTGCTGGTATAGCAAAGAATATCGCTGCCCTGATATCCATTATTACTTTATATCTGAGATTTTAGCTTTACCAACACGCAATCTAACTTCTTTAGCAAACTTATCAGCATTATCCCTGATAATCTGGCGTGTTTCCTTACCTTCTTTGGGAGCATACAGGAGTCCTAGTATACCTCCAATTAGAAGCCCTACGCCTATTCCAATGCCTAAACCTGCCAATGTATCCTTATTACTCATATTTTTCTCCTTTTTATTCTGCCCATAGACCTCGTTTATTATCCCTTGCATCTCTTTCAGCATTTAAAAATACTGTTACATACTTTACATCAGGTGGATATGTAGCTACTTTCGCATATCCTAACCTTACAAGTTCCTTATTAATCATTATGTCATCTACATAGATATACCTTAAATATCTCCCATATTTATCTGTATCGCTTATATCCTTCTCCATCCGCACAGTTTTTCCCAAAACTAACTCGGTGTTCTTTGCAGATGCTTCTTTACCAAAGGGGATTATATACATAACTAGCCAAATGGTGTAAAAAATATTCTATTATGTTGTAAAATACTAGCCAAAAACACTTGACAAATGAAGCTGGATAGTGTAGTATAATAGCCATGAAGACAAATAATAGGTCATTGAAAGTTGAGACAATCAGTATCTATCAATTCCTTCGCCGGATTCCTGACGAAAATACCGCAAGGCTTTATGTGGAAAAGATGGTATGGCCGGCTGGTAGATATTGCCCTTATTGTCAATCTGTTAATACGGTTGAAGTAAAGGACGCAAAACCAATGCCTTATCGCTGTAAGGATTGTCGAAAACACTTTAGCGTCAGAGTAGGTAATATTTTCGCATCGAGCAAAGTTCCCTTGCATACGTGGCTTGGTGCTATCTACTTAATGACAACGGCAAAGAAGGGTGTATCTAGTCTTCAAGTATCACGTCAACTTGGTATCACCCAAAAGACAGCATGGATGCTTTGCCATAAGATACGTGAAATGTGGACTGCTCCTATTAAACCTGTTATGAGTGGAGAGGTTGAAGTTGACGAGTCATACTTCGGTGGAATAGATCGGAATCGTCATGCCAGCCAACGAGCGAAGATAGGGCGTGGGGCTGTTGGTAAACAACCAGTTATCGGACTCTATGACCGAAACGGTAAAGTTGCCGGAACCGTGGTGGCAGATACCGATAGTGGGACATTACATTCGATAATCAATGCGAATGTCAGAAAAGGGACGACAATCTACACTGACGGACATCGTGGTTATCATGGACTTGTTGGATATACTCAGGACGAGGTTTGTCATAGCGTTGGAGAATATGTCAGAGGTAAGGCTCATACTAACGGAATCGAGAGTTTTTGGTCACTCCTAAAACGTGGGTATATCGGGACATTTCATCATATGTCACCAAAGCATTTACAGAAGTATGTCAACGAGTTTGCGTCTCGTCAAAGTATGAGACGGTGTGATACCATTGACGCAATGGCAATAACGACTAAGGCTGGAGTAGGAAAATCCCTATCTTGGAAGGAGTTGACCTATGAACCCGCGTAAAGTCATAAAGCCAATCGAACCGATAAACGCACCATTTCAAAAAGTGGTGTCCAAAGTCCTTAACGCTCCAGAACCACTAGAGCCTTTTGTCCCTTTCCCGAAAAAATATCCGCATTCCCCGTTGCGTTATCCAGGTGGTAAGAATCGAGCGGTAAAAGAGATTTATTCATGTATTCCAGCGAGTGAAAAGGTACTATGCTCGCCTTTTCTCGGTGGAGCCTCGGTCGAATTGGCGTGTAGTACACGAATGGAAGTGCGAGGTTATGATGCTTTCGCCCCGCTCATTGATTTTTGGAACGTCTTACTGGATAACCCGAACAAGCTAGCTGATGCGGTCGCTCGGTATTATCCACTTTCAAGAACGAAGTTTTACAATCTGCAAAAAATCTACATGGGACTTGAAGATCAGATGGATAGAGCAGCTGCATTTTACGTGCTGAATCGGTCGTCATTCTCAGGTACTACACTATCCGGCGGAATGTCCCCAAACCATCCTCGTTTCACCTTGTCCGCAATCCAGCGATTGCGTGACTTTGATGTATCAAATTTCAACGTGGAAAAGGCGGACTTTACCGAGTCTATTGCCCAAAATGATGATGCTTTTCTGTATCTTGACCCGCCGTACCTGAACGGACAAAATCTCTACGGATTGAAGGGTGATACACATAAAGGATTCGATCATAAAACTCTCGCTGACCTTTTAAGCAAGCGTGATAGGTGGATTCTATCTTACAACGACTGTCCAACTATCCGTGAGTATTATCGGGGCTATCAGATACTTGATATTGACTGGGTTTACGGCATGAACAAAAGTAAAAAGTCTAATGAGGTGTTAGTTGTGAGCCATGACCTTGAAGCGGTATGGCCAAATTGACACCCTCTCAGGTAGAATCTGGACACGCCTTTGTGTATGGCATTGCCCACGCTTTTCACAGACTATACAGGACTTCGACATTGCGTAATGACCAACTTATGCAACGGGCTGAACAATCCTTCATAAGTTGCTCAGATTTAGAACAAGAAAAGATAGTTCGGGCTGCTGACGAAATAGCAGTATTCCTAATTGCTCATGATAATAACCTACGCCCCAGAGATGGATATAGAATCTGGTTACAATCAGACATGGAAGGTGTTAGCGGTGATGTAAGAGATGTGGTGGTTAACTACGCAAATCACGAAATTGGGATTTCGGCAAAGAACCGCCATGCGGCCGTTAAACACTCTAGACTATCAGAGCGAATTGACTTTGGGCGTAAGTGGCTCGGTATCCCGTGTGCCCCATCTTACTTTCACCAAATCGTGCCTATATTCCGTGAATTACGCACGCTTCGCAGACAAGGTGTTTTTTGGCGTGATTTGAGTAACAAGCCACAGAGATTCTATATCCCGATTCTGAATGCTTTTAGAGACGAATCGGTAAGGCTCTGTAACGCCAATGCTGATGCTCCTCGCCAGATGGTTGAATATCTGATGGGCGAGCATGACTTCTATAAGGTTATAAAGGAAAATGGCGATGTATCCGTTCAATCGTTCAATATGCATGGGACGTTGGGTTGGGGAAGGCATATCAGACTTCCCACTCGATTGATTCAGGCAACAGAAAAGCAGGATTCAGAAAATACACTGATATTCTATTTTGACGAAGGATGGTCACTGTCATTCCGTATCCACAATGCCGAAAGTCTAGTCACACCTTCTTTGAAGTTTGACGTTCAAATAGTCGGATTACCAAACGCTACACAGCATCAAATCCATTATGGCTAGTTATGTATATAATCCCCATTTTAATATACCCTCATTATTAGCTTGTTTTTCAAGTATCTTCCTGCGTTCCTCTACAGGTAATGCTAAAAATTCTTTACGAGTTAAATATAATTCAGCCATATTATTTCCTACCATTAAACTTGCTCGGTGGCTTCCAAAAGCATGTACATATTGATATTGACGGATACTTTTCCCCACAAAGGTCACAAATCTTATATTCCAAACTTTTCACTATCTTTTTCATTTTTATGCCCAACATCACTTATTTTTATCCAATGAACGTGTTTCCCCACCACATTTCTTGCATGTATAAATCCCGACTGGGTTCTTCTTTGTTCCCGTAACATGCTTATCCTTGCGGAAGGTGAACGCATGCCCTATATCGCCAATATTACCACATCGCCTACATATATACCCACTTTTCCTTTGTGACATTTTATTTTCTCCTATACGCTTTATTTCTTTTATCTTCACTACTACCTAGTATTTGCGTGAACATTATAGTGATAACCTTGCTCTTTAAGACCACCCTTACTCACTGTTGCTTTATATCCACTCTTTCTTAGATTCTGTGCCATTTTCGTAGCACTATCTTTATCACGAAATGTTTGCACAACATGCATCTTACCCGTAATGGCTTTTCTTAATCCCTTTTTATATCTGTCTACCATTTTCTTACTCCTTGCTATTTTTTATAGCATACTTTATATTCAGTACCATTTTTTAATTTAGATGTTACAACTTTAGCATTCCACCCCATACCCCTATACAACTTAGCCTTTTGATTTGCCATTGATTTACTATGGTATTTAGAACCATCCCACTTATAATCACTCATTTATGTCTCCATTCACCTTTTACTATGTCTCCTTAATCCACACTTGATACATATATCCATTCTACTTCTATCTAATTTAGTCCAGTTATGATTACATTCTTTCCTTATTTGCTTAGTTATCGGCCCAACGCCTCTTTTACTCATAATTTATTAACCTCCATATTCTTACCCAAATTCATTAAGAATTTATGTAATTTCTCATCTTTATTATACCTTAGACTGCACAAATATTCATATACTTCCTTATCCATCTCTATTGTACCTTCCATATTAAAACAATCCACTATCACATCTATTGAACCATAATCTTTTACTTTATATCTACGAATACACTGCTCACCAAACATTGGATACTTATTATCAAACAAGTCCTCTAATGCACAAATCCTCTCAATTCCACCCTCTACTATAATCTTAGTTTTAGATTTTCTTACCTTATCCATCATATCTAATATACACTTCTAATATACACTACAACATACCTGAATGTCAACCTATTGACAGTATAACATGTTATATGATATACTACAACCATAATATAACTATAAGGAGAAATTAATGCTTTACACTATAGATCAGTTGTTTCAATGTATTTTTATTGGTATTGGATATGCTACCACTGTACTATTTAAGGACTTACAAGAAGGTAAACACTACATATGGTCATTCAGTTGTATTTTATTTGCTTGGTTTTATGCTATCTTTTTCCTTACCTCTAATATCCTAACGATACCAGATAAACCTTGGCAATTATGGTTTGCTATCATCTTCTCTTTTAGTATTTTCCCTTTTGGTATTCCTGTAATATATAAATGCATCAAATACTGGATAAGATAATAAACATATACGAATACTCAATAGCAATAAAAACATAAGGAGAAGATTATGTTACTTTCAGAACAGCTACAAAAGGATATTGAAACAGGAGAGACCTATCATATCGCTAAAATGGAACTGCTAAAATTACTGAAGGATAAACTACCCAAGCAATTACTAGAATATGAATGGGAATCTGTTTCATCCACTCCATATGCTACTGGATGGTCAGCACTCTGTCTTAATCTTTCAAGAGAAGACCCTTCTAATACAGCAACAATAACTGCATGGTTAATTTCACTATTCGATGATATTAAGGTATCTAAGCCCCAGTGGAGTAAATGGAGAAATTCAGCCTATATTGAAGCAACTGTCATGTTAGATGATAGGGAATTAAGGATTAGTATTTACTATTATAAGACTGGGCAATGTAAATTAGCTTTAGTAATAGAGAAACTTATTGATAGTGGAGAGAAGTAATAATGGTTGAATGGTTAAAAGCTTTAGGAACTATCTCTGTATTTATAGCCTTACTTCTTACAGGAATAAGTATGTTCAATTTAGCACAGCAAATATATAATGCACCAACAATCTCTAAACAACCAATAGTCATTACTCCCAATACCATAGATATACAGCCATCAGAAAACCATACATGCTGGAACATAATAAGTACATTCGATAATACCATCCTAAAAGAAGGAGAGATGTACTACATAAGATTTGTATTACCTGTAGCTGACAACAAACTACCATTCAGTGGATTAATATCAAAAAATCAAACTACTATCCGATATAAAGGAAAATAACATGTTTGATATGCCAATATTTGGAATTGTTATTACGCTTTGTTGTATTAATGCTGTATTTTGGATATATATCTACATTAAAGAGCATAGGAGTTAAAGAGGAATAGCTAAACAAAATAAGGAGAAATGAGTAAATGAATATAGAACAATTAGCAATCAATGTTTATATAGCAGAGCAAGAGAGGAAACTAGCCAAACAAGTACGTGCTGCAATGATGCAATCATACCAATGCACTAATAGGGATGATGGGAATAATCCATGTTATCATCAAACTGTTGGAGCTTATGACCCATTACCTATTGATTATTGGTGTGATAATTGCAAGAAGGTACAACCATCTCATATAGACTATAGAAAGAAGGCTGTAATAGCCAACCACGCAAAAGGTACGTTAACAAATACTATTAAAAAGAAACTAACACCAAGATGTCATCTTTGTAGTAAACTAGCAAAATGGTCACAAAGCCCATTAGGTAATCCTGATGAATTAGCATTGTGTGATAAATGCCAAAAGAAAGTACATGACCAAATGAATAAATTGGCGTTACATTAAAAACGTAATCCACCTATCATAATACCTAAAGATGGATATATTAAAATAGGAAGGTAATTAGGTAATAATATTATGAAATATATAGCTTATTATGGTGCTTGGGGAACATCTATACTTAGTTTAGTTATTCTTGGAATAGCATTAGCCTTTCTTGTTATAAATATCCATACGTACTATGAACCGCTATTGGCTATGATATTATCATACATTGCAATACCACTATTATGCTTCATATCATCATTTTCTGCTTGGATAGTATGTGATATGAAGAAAAGGATGAAGGATTTATGAACAAAATAGTAATTGTAAAAACTTATAGAGTGGCAGAATGACTAAATCTAATTATGCGCTTAAACAAGTACCTGAAGCACAATACCTTACCGAAGATCAAGTAAATTCTTTAATAAAGAAATATACACATACAGATTATGATGCCTTTCAAGCTGTTTGGGTAGCTCTTTTAGAAGATCATGCTCCACTTACTGAAACTATTGTTATCCAATATACACGTTCTATATTAAAACGTCTTATATCAACCAAATATACTAAACCTTTACCATTATCTCTTTCTTCGCCTATTCATCCATCAGAAGCTAGAACCTTATCAGATATATATCCATCTATATCTGATGCATCTTCTTCGTGGCCTTCTATGAATAATCATCTTCCCTGCCGTTATTGTGGTAATCATAATACCAAATTTGACCATCATAGATATGGCTCTCGCAGAATAACTTCTACTTACCGTTGTTTATCTTGTAACCGCACTTTTAACCCCGATGTTCTATTTATGCAAAAAACTCCTATTCAATTAGCTGGGCATGTCATACTATTACGTGCACATGGAATGACTATTAAACGTATAGCAGAAATAACACATTTAAGCGATGGAACTATTTTTAATCTTCTTCACAACGATATTCTATTACAAGAACTTTCAAAAATAGCACCAAAGGCTATTCGTATTATTCATTTTCTTTATAAACCTTCAATGTCACGCAAATCCATTAAAGAACATAGTAAGGAAAATACACATGAGAAAAAGCGAAGCTCGTAATTTACTCTGCCCCCGATGCTCCCAACCTACCCTTATTAAATCAGGCTTTACTAAGTCAGATTACGGTAAGTGGCAACGCTTACGATGTCTTAACCCTGATTGTACATTAAAAGCCACTACAAAGCCTAAATTAAATGAAATAACCAAAGAAGTACCAATCCATCAAGGTGATGAGATTCTGGTCATAAAAAGAGATTCTAAGGGGCATTTTATAAAGAGAAACAAATCATGACCAATGAAGATGATAGTTTACTTAGTAAAAGTTACAAAACTAGACAGTTACACCGTAAAAAGGGTGAACTACACACTTGTATAATATGTAGAAAGAAGTTCTATGTAAGGTTATCAAAAGTTAAATATAGACCAAATGGATTTATACTATGTCCAACTTGTAACAAAATATTACTTAGACATAAACCACCAAAGCCAATTTGGATAAACAATAAAAGGTATAGTTTGTTTGATAAATGCCCAATATGTGATGAGTATCTATTTTGGCATTTTGGATGCAAGTGTAATGATGAATATACCTATGATAGCAGGAAATTACCTCACAAGTAATAAGAGATACTAATCATAAAGAAATATTCTAAGGTAACATCACCATATACTATTATCCAACATTATCGCCATGCCTAATACTTACGTAAAATGATATATCGCTATATTATTTCCCCCTCATTCCTCCCATGCCCACATTTCTACTTATTCTTGGAGAAAATCTAGCTTTCTGTCTGTTCTGTATTCCCACAGGCATTTGTACTGGGGTATACGGAATAGACCTAATAGATTCTTTGATGGGTCGTTGATATTCTAATGGTACATACACTTCCCATTCAGGCAAATCATAACGACTAAACTTAACTAATTCTTCTTCACTACAATTATTATATTCTTTCTCAGATGGAAATCCTACCCACTGAACATTATCAGGGTCATAAAACCATTTTAATGACTCAATTTCTGGAGCAACTCCATCATAATAACCGCATCCCTCTATCTCTTGTGGCTCAATTGGAATATCATCTTCCCTTACAATTCCATCAATACCATAAAGTTTAACTGCTTTTTTAAGTTTAATTTTATCAGCTACATTTCCTCTATTTACCGACTCCACCAAACAACGAATAGCTTCTTTCTGTTCCGAAGTTAACTTAGGATTACGAGACAACTCCCTATCATCTAATTTAATCATTGACTTTCCCATATCTCACCTCCATCATATTACATATATAACTAGCTGTCAATATCCTATCTGCCTATCCCATCATATGGAAGCAATTTAGTCTCAGCCTCTTTATTATATTCCATAAAATCACCATTAAATGTAACAATAAAATAAACCCCCGTTTTATCTTTAGCATCAACTAAATATACATCAGAATCTCCAACTATTGCCACATTCCAAACTCTCCATTGCACATCATCTGAACCCATCCTATCAAGCACTATCGCTTTCCATAATGATGTATCTGTTGTATTAATAGCAGTAAGTCCCATCCAATACCCTGATTCTTTTGCTTCCCTCATTAAATTAATACAAGCCAAGGATGCATACCCATCTTCACCAAATTCATTATAAGTCTTTGCCGATTCTAAAAACCGATTAAGTGCCTTCATATTCTCAAATGATTTCAAATTGGACTTCTGTATCAATGCAATATTATCATTAGTCAGATTAGATATCTCATTATCCTTATTTTGAATAATAACTTCTTTGTCCATTAATACATCCGATAACTCAACAACATTACCGTGTTCGTAATATAAAGCAACACTCGCTAATAATATAATTAAACCCATTAAACTAATTAATACTATTCCCCAAGGTTTCATAATTCATACTCCTTATTAAACGTATAATCTATTATACTACCAGCGAACCATATTGTCAATAGATAATGATAATAAATAAGCCCCTACTATTTACAGTAGAGGCTTATTCTAACAAAAACTTTTAGTTACTTCCCTAATTGATAATAAGAAAACTGATTAGATACTTCACTTTCAGAATGATAACCATAGGGAATAATAGGACAATCTTTCAAATCCCTTTGATTTCCTAGTGCCTTAGCAGCCTGATATCCCATCCAATTCAAATAGCATACCGTATCACCCTTATTAGCAAGCCAATGATTAGTATCAATATTTACACCATTGAAATACTGATGTGGATTACCATACCCTACCACTAATGCTGCTTCCTGTGCGCCCTTGCCTAGCATCTGGAAACTCTCACAACTCTTATCAATGTAAACCATGCCACAATCCGTCTGCACCCACTCCCCAGTACCACCATCAGCTAAAACCATACCCGATATCCCAAGACATGCCATAATTGCCAATGCTACCATTAATACTAAATACTTCAATTGTTTCTCCCTTACTTTTTTATTTAGTATAACATATTATAATCTCATTTGTCCATTATTTGCCTCTGATTATATAATCTGTTATACTTACTATATTGAATATAGGAGTTACGAAATGGCTTTTGATAAAGATAACAAAGAACAGCATCAAGACGATTACGCTTATGCAATAAATCCTGCATCCCAATTAAATCTCAACATAAACCTTACAGAATTACCAAAATGCCCTAAATGTAAAGAGGGGGTGCTTCTACCAATCCAATCCACAACTAATCCACGTTCTATCGTAAGCACTATTTATACTATAGGTTGGGTATGCACAAATTGTGAAGAAAACATACTATACGTCAATGGTAAACTTGTTCGCCAACCACTAATAAAGGAAACTGAATCACCCCTATAATTGGTCAAACGCCCATATTGCACCTGCCACAATAACAAATGATATCCCTATACACATAAGTATACTATTATCCAAAGCTATTGCTAAGATTGTAAATAGTATAGCAGGTATTCCAAAAAATATTGCCATACGCATAGACATATTACATTGGTTTCAAATCACTAATTTTTGATTTATTAAGTTTAGCCCTTACATCACCAACAAACTTCTCTGTCTTGGATTTAATAACCCCCCTAGTTTCCTCTCCACTTTTAGGCGCATACAACAATGCAGTAACCCCACCTATAACCACCCCTATCAATAACCCAACACCAAAACCTACAATAGTATCACGATTCACCTACTTTACCTCTTTTTTGTCTTTTCTTTTCCATATTTTCATACGAAACACAGCAAATGCTATAACTGTTAAAATTATACCTATCCCCATTGACCAATAATCAAGATTCTGGAATCCTTCCAACATGCCTTCAAACATATTTATCCTCCAATCATTTTTATTATTTTACAAGGTTCACACCAAAATTGATTCATAGCAAATGCTATAGAACCAATAATAATAACCAATCCCAATACTAAGACTATGCCTATAATAACCTTACGCTGGCTTAAACTTTGTATAGGGTTTAACTTCAATTTCAACTTCGTCAATCCCATCTTTTATTTGCCCAAACGTGTCAGGCATAAGTTCTTGTAGTCTTTCAATACCTTTCCTATTGGTTATAATCTCTCCCCTGTTATCATTCTGATTATAATGAAATGATAACCTAACTGGAACAAACCCTTGTTTACACTGAAGCTCATAATCATTTGTAAATACTACAGGTTTAAACTCTTTTTGAACTTCAAATACCCTAGTATTTGTTCCGACTGGTGCGATTCTTGCCATACATCCAGTACCATATAATGCTGACTCAATCAATGCTATTTGGTCACAACTCTGTTTAATTATCGTAATACTCATGTCCCTCCTCTAATTCCTTTCTAATTTTAATAGCCTTCGTTTCAATGTAAATCGTAAATACTAACATCCCAATTAAGAATAACACAATAGAACTCAAAACCCAATATAACATACTCGAAAATTTATCCAACATAATAAGCCCAATAATTATACTCATAAGCCACACTAATCCCGTTCCTATAAGCCATAGTGTAAGCTTACCCCTTTGCGCCCTTGAACGAGCTATCGCCATTAAATCTTTTTTATCTATTTCCATTTCTACTCTCTATTTTTTCTTTATGATTATCAACTTTCTTGTTTTTTATAGTATTGTATGGTTTATCATAATCATATGTTCCACAAACCTTACACCGATCAGGAAATTCCACCTGTGATTTATATTTAGCCGAACACCTAACACAGCAAAAATCAAACATCTATTTTGCCTTTTTCCTTAGTATATCCTTAATTAACTTATCCACTTCATCAAACAATGTAAACAATGCAACTACTAATATGATTACCAAGAATATAACACTAACAATAGTAAGTTCACCCATAATATCTAAACCAACATCCTAATTTGTTACATAACTCAACCGTATTGGTTGTATACCATTTTGCCCCACATATTTTACATGTCACATGATGTATCTTCATACCTTTTTTCTCATATAATGCAGGTAATTGGTCAAAGTGTACCAACTTCTGTGTTAACTTATCCTTGGTTTTCTTAATCTCCTCCCAATCCTTGGGATGGAATCTCCAATATCCATGTTTAAAAACTACTGAATAAAACCATTTAATAAAACCTTTAAGCATATTACTTTCTATACTTCCTTACTTTTATATATATCTACAAATATACCTAATCATCATCTTTACCACTTATTTTATCAGCCATTTTCTTCAATGCACCTTTACGCCAAAGAACTACAAGATAAATGATAAAAGACACCCCTAATATCACTACTAACACATATCCTCCTATTTGAATACCAGTAGCAAACTTATTCGCTGGATTCCAAGGATTCCAAGGGCTATTCCATGAATCAGGATAATGAACATACTGTAAATATCCTGTAGGTATTGTTGTAATTGGGAATCTTATCCCTTTAGACAAATCTGTACCTGTTATCTCTATTGGAACATAAGTTAAATAGTCATACTCACATCCAGTCTCAGACTTTATTTCAGGGTCTATAATAAGATAAGGTTGATTTGGTTCTATTATATTATGTTGCAACCAAGGCCCTACTCCAAAAAAACTTGCTAAGAATACACCAAACGCTGCAACTGTCAAATATACAGTTTTCCTATTCACTTTAACTCCTTCTTCTTTTCTTTAGATTTAATCCCAAACTCTCTTAAATCTTCCTCTGGCTCTTTACCCCAAATATGTACATCATTGGGTGAATTTCTTTCTAAATCCATCTGTTTTTGTTTAATCCACATTGGGCTAAAAAACATAGCAATCCCAATTCCAAGAAAAATCACTTGAATATACTCTTGAAAAGTTAATAACTCTGTTCCCTGTTGAGTTCTTGTTATGAAAAAGAAACCAAGTAACATCCACATTACGCCACTCACAAAACTAAGCCATACTATACCCCTCCATATAAAAATAGCTGCCGTAGCTAATATGGCTAATATTCCTATCACACATATAAAAAGCAAATCTGCAATTGCCATAATTTATCTCCTATCATTCTACTATTAAAAATCCCCATGTTTCAGTTGAACCTTTTGCCCCCGCAACATCACTCACTACATCTATCCTCACATCTGTATGTTCTGGTACTCTGATAGGTGGATTTATTTGTCCCCATACTACATTATCTTGTAAGATAGTTTCATTATATGGCATATAAAAATTAGCTGGAGTCAAATTAATACTCCTTAAGTTATCATAGTTAGTTCTAGTAGTAAATCTGACCGTTGCCTGTTTATTACCACTACCTGAACTATATTTTATGCTTGTTATATAAAGAGTTTTACCTTCTGGAACACAATATACAAGCGAACGCCCCCTCGTAAAACCTGCTTCAATCCTGCCATATATTATACCACCACCAACTGAACGGATATCTATATTCCCCGCTGCAATTCCAGTAGTGCCCACTGTATATAATCTATAATGATTTACTCTATATATATCTGACACACTTGTATTGACAGGTGTAGTTCCATTTAAATTAACTATTGTATTTTTTTCAGCATAATTTGAATCAAGATAATAAACAATAACAGATTTAGCATTAGTTGCGCTTGCTGAAGTGTCAGATGCACTTGAAGATACAACTTCCATTTGTATTGCACCTGTGGGAAATACATATGAAGTACTAACAGGCCAAACCGTTTCTGGTGTTATACCTATATCACTATTATATCCTATCTTTGATCCAGCAATAGCGTTAGGAACTAATCCCATACCAATCGCAGTTAAAAAGTCTGGTGGTTCATAAACACCCCATGAATGGTCTACATAATATTTAGTTACTGCATCTGAATCATTAACTGGTTCTGCTAACCCTGTTAAGGTACTACCATTCATTGAAATAGTATTACCTACTTGTGATATTAACGAATCTTTTACTGTATCATTATCAGCCCACATAGTAATATTCCCAGAAGTACCTACTCCTGTAATATTGCCTGACACATCTACATAATGTTTTGTTGCCACATCTTGATTATTTGTTGGGTCTGCAACATCTACTAATGCATGCCCATCAAAATCTAATATCCCACCTAAATGTGTTATAGGAGAATTATTCAAATTAGAAGGACTAGTCCACTGTGATATTGTTCCCATTGTACCGCCACCTGTTATATTAGCAGATGTCATATTTGAACTATATATATTACCCGCATATATATTTTCTACAAATACACTATCCCACCATGTATCTACATTACCTAAATTATATGTTACATTAGCACATGGAATTATATCTCCATAACATGCACTTTCTAATCTTCCATTCACAGATGTACATGTACAAGATACACTACATAATAGTATTATACTTGTCATCAAAATGATTATTATTTTTTTAATATTATTCACCACTCGCACTCACTTTTTTCATAAATCCTCCCGCAACCAATCCATATCTTCCAAGCACTCTTTGTTGAATTTTTGGAAGACTTAAGTGGGTATTTTCACTCAATTTTCCTAGAGTGAGAGCACCGTTTTCTTCGGCTGAAGCCATAATTTGGAAATCAATATCATTTGCATCCATATCCTTAACAGCTTTCCTTCCCAAAGGAGTTAATCCATATGCTCCCACACCCTTTGGTTCATAAGACGAAGGCCCTCTACCAAAGCTAACCGTAAATGGTCGGGTTGGCTTGGGTTCGGGGGGTAAATCATCTACTTCTTCTTTCTTTTTACCTAATCCAAATAAGCTACCCATTATTTTATAACCTCCTTGAACCAAGGAATCACATAATTTGTCCGCACATATATTATGGGTAAGACAATAAAGATACTTTTGAACATTGCGTTAAAACAGATTCTATCGCCTTCTCGTATAGTATCAAACAATTCCTTTGCATCAAAACACTCTTTCCCATCTTTATCTATATATCTATGTAATGTCATTGCTTAACCTCTTTTTCTATTCTATCACCTAATCTTTGAACTTTATTTTCAATTCTATCACAAACACATACAATTTTGTTACTTGCTTTCTTAATTATCATTTGATTTAGCCTCTTTTTTCATCTCAAGTATAGTCCCACCTATAATATTATGCGTTTCCCATAAGAAACTCCATCGTTGTGGAGTTAATTCATGAGAAGACCAATGACCTGTTTTACGATGTAATATCCGATACCTACATCTACCAGTATAATCATCTTTGTGACAATGTATTTCATGGGAACGTCTTTTAAAAGCCATTCTACGATCTATATCATCCATATCAGGACTAATAAGAATAAATAGATTATGATAATGACGATATTTACGAATAAAATGTCCTAGATTGACTGCGAAGTTACCCCTTCGTGCCTTTTCTAGCCTGTCATAAGCCTCATCTATCATAATAACAGCATTAAATAGTTTAATATCATTTAACGCCAAATCATATTCCTCAGACTTGATTTGCCCCTTCTCTTTAGCCTTCTCCATTTTGGCTATTTCACCAAACTTTTTTAACTCTTCTATGAATGATGAATCATCTATAGAACGATATCTACCCAAAGTCTTTTGTGGAGTAGGATTAAACTTTGCTTCTCCCCATATAAACTCTTGAGCATATTCATAACTGTACCCAAATGTTTCTTTGGGTGGAATATCACATGTAAATCCTTTTCCAAACAACTCCCTCATATTCCAACCTATATAGTAACCCTCACATGATTTTCCGCTGCCCTCTAAACCCCCGATGACACACACGCCCTCAGTCATATGATTTGTAAGGAAAAAATATCTTTTATAGTTCTTAGGGTCTACAAAATCACGTTCTATAAGATTGTATCCTAAACATAATCTTTCCCAAGCTCTCCAAGTAGTAAAGTCTTTTGGTTCAAGTACAATATCATCTCCACCTGGAACTAATAAAGCCCTAGGTGTTTCATCCCTCTCAATAGGTTTATTCCGAATTGCCATAACCATTATATTAGTTACAAAACTCCAATACCTTATCAGTTACATTACTTACTTTTGAACATACTACTCTCTCATTGCTATATTATCATTGTACATTAGCCCTTCAGGTACTCCATTACCATCATTCATCAACTTTATACAGTTATTACAAACTAAAGACTTCTGTATTGTAACATTCTCTTTTATATCACCACTTCGCTTAGTATAATCATAGCCAAATATTTTCCTTTTTGTTTCAATTAAGTCCTTTAACCAATATATCTTACCACAAATATCACATGTCGAATGAACCATCTCTTTCTCTTCCATAATAATATCCTCCTCTTACTCCCTCATTGCTATTTCGCCAGCATTAGCTTCGGCTTGCATTTCAAGTATTGATTTCATCTCTTCTCTCCACCCACCACCAAGGGCATACAAATTCCTAGCCAACGTATGTCTCCA
>Ga0265297_10002851_pt1 | contig 33373 bp, 43 predicted proteins | sample Munlanlwell13791_FD_192502 | JGI IMG/M metagenome (GOLD analysis project Ga0265297, IMG submission 192502) | Leachate microbial communities from a municipal landfill in Southern Ontario, Canada - Leachate well 137-91 | ecosystem: Engineered > Solid waste > Landfill > Unclassified | place...
CCAACCACCTCCATTTGGATGTTGATGAGCGGGTATTGGGCCAAAACCGAAATTAAAAGTTGTCATAATGATTCCTCGATATATTGGAGGATGAAGCAAATTGCTAGGCCGAGGATAACTCCTGAAACTGAAACTCCGAGTGTTAGTAGCATTTGAATTCGCCGTTTTTGTAGAGATTAAACATGGTTTTCCTTTGTGAAGGGTTTTGCAGCGTCAACCCTTCTGAATTCTTTTGGTAAATCTAGGGCTTTGGTAGGAAAGCACGACTAACCTTCGGCCGATTTACCTCTGACTCTTTGAGTCTTTCTGTGTAGATCAAGGGCTAGAACAAGGATCTTACACAGTAGCTGTTATTTGCAAGGTTTGTCTCGATTGGCAGAACGTTCCGCGCTGGAGGCCTAACTTGCCATGACAATTCATTTAGTAGTCCGCAATAATTTTCTAGTGTATCCATCCCACTAGTAGGTCGGAGCTACAACATTCTAGATTCCTTTTGGGTTCGTTGAGGGTTAATCTCATTGCAGAGACAATTGTCCTCTGCGCTCGGCTCTCAGGACCGTTTCAACGGTTGTTTTCTGAGAGCAAATTCAATCCCACTTGCTCTTACTATCCAGAGCAATGGAGTCTCACGAATTACTTTTAGAACTCGTGGTGCGATACCCCACTGCCTGTATAGAGATGATCTGAGCTGTGGAGAGGTAAAGAGATTCATGCGACTACTTCTTTTGGTTGAACATTGGGTGGAGTTTCAACGTATTGTTTTGCAGGTTTGGAAATGAGGTGTTCAACGAGACCTCGACCTGCGCCGCCGACGATGCTGCCGAGAAGACTGCCTGCGGTGATTTCTCGACCGATGGCTTGTTTGGTAACGCCCTTGACGAAATCACGAGCTTCATCAAGACCAAGAGCAACGAGAACGAGAGTAGTCATCGTGATAGGTTCCATAGAATCTCCTTTTGGCAATAGCCATTTAATTTTAGAAACTTACTTCGATTCTGAGTTCCAAGATTCAGGAAAGAGAACGTTCTCTGGGACTGAGAGTGACAAGTACAAGTCTTTCATTTCTTGGCCGCTATATCCCGAAAGACCCGCTTTGTTGAGAGGCGAACCAGCGATTAAAAAATCCCAATCTGGGTGGAATTTTGTATAGACGTAAAGATCTTTGATTTGCTTGATAAGTTCCTCTTTGGAGATAGAGCGTTTTGCTCCTGGTCTGATAACGGTTTGGATGGCGTAGGATTTGCCAGAAGTTCCTTTTTGGAATCCTCTAGCACATCCCTTTATTGCATAGAGGCCTGGAGTGCCATCTGGCATTTTGCCGAGACCCATTTCTCTCCAACAATTATCTGATCTTCCAAACATTGCAAATGCTGCAGATCCTGCTCCGTGAAAACCTGAGCCATTGCTTGTAAATACAAACACTTGGTTTGGTTGGAGAATTGAAATTACTTTGAAATAGCGCATTTGTTCTCCTAGAAGATAATGCTGTCCATACATTCTGGACAGATACCTTCATCCATTGCGGATTTTGGCCAGAGAGTATTGCATTGACGACAATGAATTGGAGAAAGTTCTTTTTCTTCTCCGTCAAAGTCTTCAACGTACTCTTGGCAGGTAGAGCAGGAGTCTATCGGCGAGAAAAGTTGAAGGGAGTCGCGCCGGCATTCTTTTCGATGAATGCAGGGCATTTGATTAATTGGTTCATCGAAGGTGCGATTGACCTGTTCCATATTCTTTCTCCATTGATTCTACCCAAAGGAGGTGATCGAGGTGAGCTTCAATTTCTTCTTCGATTTCTTTCTTTTCTTGGACTTCTTTCTGCCAATCAATTTTGGTTTTGCAAGCGGTTTTTGATTTGAACTTCCGGGGATTTCGGTGATGGAGTGACATGGTGAGCTCCCTCGAGGAATTTGACGACTTTATCGTTTTCGATGAGACGAACACTTTTCAAAGGATTCAGATCTGCGAGGTTGAAGAGATGATTGAACGCTTCGGCTTTGTTAAAACTATCTTCGCCATCTTGAATCCATTTACCTTTGACGAAGATTTCAACATGCAGAACAACTTCATTTGAAACTGGAGTGTTATCAATCTTCTTGAACTTCATGGTCATCTCCTGTCATTTGCTTGAGTTTTTGAACAAGGTGGAGAGCTAATGTCATGTATTTTTGGACTTCTTCTTGATTGGGAGGATTATCATTATCTTGAAAACCTTGAATACTTTTTAAAGTATCACATCCCGAGCAAGAGCCATAGTAGGTGTGTGTGAAGATATAATTTGATATGTCTGGTTGATAGGTGTCTTTGGGAATAAGGAAGATTTGAGTTCCTTGGTAATCGCCGTCGTCAATTTTTGTGATTTTTTTGGCGTCATAACCAACGATAACGAGTTCGAAGATTTTTTTAACGATTTCTTCGTAGCTTCCTGGATGATTTTTGGTGAAGTAGTGACAAAGTTTATGTTTGTTTGCTTCCCATTGATTGATTATTTCTTGGATCATTCTTCATCTCCTTCGCCACATTGAATCCTAGTGGCTCTTTGCATGTTTCCCTGAACTGTCCAAGATGCTGATTCTGGATACCCCCAGAACAGACTTGGAATGGCGTGAGAAACGTTTTGTTCTGAGGTTTGGCCTAGGACATTCATCGAGACGAAATGAATCAATTCATGTCCAAAAGTACCCCAAAAAGTGGTACATGGAGTCTGATTCAAGGGATCGTCTCTGTGGAGGATAATGATAACTTGTTCATCTTTGTGGTAGACGCCGCCAGCGTTCCACTTATTTGCTTTTACTGGCGCGCCAACCACAACCAATTCAACACCTTCATTCTCCAGGAGATCAGAGAGATTAATATCAAAAACAGAACTTAAATACTGAACTTCGAAATCCACCATCTCCTCATCTACTTCTGGAATGCAGATACCTGACTGGAGATTACAAGGAGAACAAGCTGAAAGAAGAAGAGAGAAGATGATAGTTTTCATTTTTGATCGATCCATCCTTGAGTTTTGGTGATGGGATTGATTCGGTAGTATTTCAGACCTTGTTGTTTAATGTATTTGACTGCGTTTGCCGTTCCTCCAGAAGATCCATCCCAAATTGCTACATGATGAGTAGCTGCCATGACCATCAATTCATTACGGATTTGCATTTTTTCTGCTTGGTATCCAGGAGGACAGCAGATTTTGACTTCAACGCATTGAGAAAGGATCTGTTTGTAGGTTTCCATGGAAGTTTCTGGCCATTTCAAGTAATAGCCTTCGAATGGAATAAACGCGTGGACAGGGATACCTTGACGGATTGCACAAGTTGCCCACCATTGATCTGCGCCGAGAGCCATACCTGAGATAACTTCGACTTTTGGATCTGAATGGAGGGCTCTTTTGAGGAGGGCGTCGAGTTGTTCAATTACCCAGTTTTGAATTGGGTTTGGTTTGTAGCCTCCTAATTTTTCTGGTCGGTGACCAGTGAGCATGATGATCATTTTATTCCTCTAATTGGATGGGCCAAATCTGAACGTCGTTGTTGTTTAGAAGACCATCTTTAATTTCATTCCGCTTCTTTTCCGCTGATGCAAGGGAAATAAACGCTCCGTGGATTTCTGTACCGGTGTCGTACTGGGAAACTTCAAATACAATGTAGATTTCCATTGGTTTCTCCTAGCAGTGATTTTGTTCGATATAAACGTAGTCGATTTCTGATTGGTCTTTGCATGGCACAAGTTCTTGTTCATAAAGACAGGAACAGGAGTTTCCTTCTGAGTCGATGAACATTACTGCGTTGCCAGTTTCCATTGTGAGAAGGGCAAGGATGATCCAACCAGCGATAAGGATGAATGGGATGTATTTCATTTTAGTTCCTTTCTGTTCGAGAAGAGTTGTTGCAACTGCTACCATTTACCCATTGACGAATTGTTTCTGCATGGCATTTTTTCGGCGCACACCAGCAGAATAGATTCAATTTGCCATATTTTTTGTAGATCGTTCGGAGCCGTTGAAGTTCTGCTTTGAATTCCTTCCTTTTTTCGTTTGTAGTTTCACTTGTAACTATGTCTAGGAACCATTTTTCATATTTAGCACAGACTGATTCTCTTTCACTCTCATTGAGCATTAGGTATGGATTGCCAAGAATAGATGATCTGTCGACTTTGACATCCCAAGGTTCTGAAGGCTTAGAGTTTCGGAGATTTTTGATTTTGATCATTTGAGATTCATCTCTTCCCATGGAGTGTTGAAGTGGGATGTTACCATCGTTCCGAACGGAATGGACATTTCTTTTCCCGAGTCGAGTGATGCGACTTTTACTTCAGATCTTTTTATCGCATCTTTCTGCCCTTTTGTCATCGGAAGGACGTAGTAATTTTCATCCAAGAAGGTGAACGAGGAAAGGAAAGGGCATTCTTCGATTAGGCGTTTCATTTGATACTCCTTGTTGTGTGGAGGTTTTCAAAAGCTTCAACTGCTTCCGAGAGTTTTTCGAAGTTTTGAAGTGTGTCGTTGATTTTGTCGATGACTGTGAAACGAATTGTGTAGGTATCTTCGGTGTCTGGAAGAATGTTGAGTGCTAGGTGTTTATGAAGGAGATCGAAATTGACCAAATCGATAGAGGTTTCGCTGACGAATTCTTTGACTACATCTAGCAGTGTTATTGGCATTGGAATTCTTTCTACCCAAGAGTGGGTAATTAAAAGATTTTTTCGCGGCCCATTCTCCAAGATCCAAAAATGGAAGAATTCTCAACAAAAATAACTCTTTAATAGAGCTTTAGATAAACCATTGAAATCTCTTTTCTTTCCTCTAATAGATCAAAAAGAGCAATTATAGACGTTAAACCCTGATACCCTTTTCAATGTATTCTTCAAAGATAGTAAAGAGATAAATAGAAGAGATAGAAAGAGAGAGGAGAGGAGGAGGAAGAATTAACAGGTAAAGAATGGTATCTTCCTGTCATTAAATAACCCGTCAAATCAACTCCATTCTACTTATTGTCCTCTTTTCTCTCAAACATTTCTGTCTCCTAACTGGGACAGATTATTCCTTTCTCTCCTGATGATAGAACAGAAGTTTTGTAGGTTGTTCGAATGTTATTGGGAGGCCATTTAAAGCCTCCTGAATGTTTAGCATCAAGAGAATAAAGTCGTTTTCTGACTTGATCATTAGTCGTTCAGGATGCATTCCGAGTAAGGAGAGTTGGTCTATCTCCTTCTCTCTGAGGTGAAGTTCCATAGTTAGTCTATCTAGATAGGCAAAGACTTCTAATTTGTTATCCAGGATCTCTAGATAATCTGTTTTTTGAACAATGTTCATTTTTAGATCCTTCGATTAGAGGGGGTTTTGGGCCTAAAAAAACGATTATTTTCTCCTGGGGAATAGGAAGGCATTAGTCACTGTTAATTAATTGAAATTTCCTCCATTTCTTGCTATTCTTCAGGAGGGGTCCAAGGATCTTCTGAATTTGGATCTTCGGGTTTGTATACATCTGTTTTAAGGTCTGTCATCAATTGGAAGCCAAGGAATATTTCATTCCAGTTCATTTTTGTCCTCTATTTATGGTGGGTAGCGCGTTTAAATTTTAGCACTAGGGAGTTTTTGGGAGGTTTCGGCCACCAAGGTGTCTCTGGCTGGAGACCAAACCGCATTTTTGGTTTGCTTAGTGGCACTAGAGGTTGGGGTTGAAAGCGGCTATTTCAATGTTATTTTCTTGAAGAAGAGATTCGAGATATGAAATCCTACTTAGGAGTTTTTGAACGAGCTCTCCTTTATTCAAATGAATGAAGAGATGTTCTGTCGAATCTCTACAGAGCAGAAGGTTTTCAATTCTGTTATCTTTTTTATTTCCGTTGATGTGATGAACGATTTCGTTTTTTAAGAGAGGTCGTTTTAAGAATTTTGCCAAGACAAGACGGTGCTCTGGTATTTGGCCGTTTCTGAACATACAACTAAATAATTCCCTTTCATCTTGAGATAAAGATGTAAGTTTAATGTAATTATATTTTGTTAGTTTTGGAGTGCGCTTGGTTTTTGGGTTGGTTTGGGAAAGTTGTTTTATCCTTCTCTTCATAATCTGAAGAAATTTCTTTTTCGTTAATTTAAGTTGTCGTTCTTCTTTTTTGATTATCTTTTTACAATCTTGACACGTTTGAATGTAAGTTAGTTTTCCGCATCTTGAGCATGGGATTTGTTTGGGACTGGTGTGCCTTTGCATTGTTTCTCTCTGAATTTAAGACGTTATATAAAACTACGCTGGTGACAGGGCTATTCTGAGGGAGGATTGAATAGAACGGCGATACTTCTTGTAACTTTCTTGGATATTTTCTCCAAGGGATCATTATAGAAGCTATAGAGTGAATGACCGTCACCTTCGAAGATCTCTCCAGCAGTTACGATTATCTCACCTGTGTCTCTTGAGAATAGGATTCCATATCCCAAGACTCCTTTATTCTTTGTCATATAAGATATATGAATAACGTAACCGAATCCCTCTTCTCCTGGGTGTATGTATTGGGAGGTTATGGCGCGAAGTTTTTCTCTACTGAGTGTCTCTTCTTCCCTCACTTCAAAGTAGAGTTGTTCTTGGTCGACCCTGATTACTCCTCGAGTGAGGTTGACCCTAATACCGAAGTTGAACTCGTTTTCCACCCTCTTGACACTACTCTTCATCCATCGAGGCATGCATTGTTCGATTTTCTCGACGGAGAAATGACGATCATCGAAGCCAGTGGTTTGGAAGTCAAGGCCGTAGAACGTGACATTCTTCGGCGCGTTCACCAAATTCGTAGCGTTCCATACTGTAGCAACGGGAGAACATCCGATTAAGAAAGATGTAATTGCAAGGAGGAAGAGAAGGTAGAGGTATTTCATTTTTTAATCCTTTCAAATAATTTCGAAAAGGGATGTAGAGTCCCTAGTTGAAGTTATTCTTCCATTATGAAGTTTGTTATTTCGTTGGATGTTTGGCGCAGAGTTTTGGGAATTTTGTCATTTACTGCGGCTATTCCCACTTTTACCGCGCACCACACAGGAGAAACAAGAAGGTTTACACCTGCGAACGGGATGAATAGAGCTCCTGATACCATCCCAACGACTTCACAGATGTTTTGCACTTTTTGAGAATTTCCAAGATCTTTCGCCATACAGCGAAAAGAATAAGCTTGGACGAGAGGATAACTAATAGGAGCAATAACTGCTGCTCCGACTTCAAGACCGAGACAACGAAAGTATCTCTTTAGATGTTTGTTCATGTTATTCCCCTTTCAATACGTTAAGAGCTTTCAATACCAATGGTTGGAGGTGTGGGGCGGCTTTTTCGGCGGCATATTCCTTACCCCCTACTGCCACAGGAGAAAAGAAAAGAACTTTCCCCTTTAAATAGAAACAATATCCCTCCCCATTCAAAGAACAAATAAAAGTCTTCATTTCTGAACCTCGATTTCGAAGAGTTCCCGATGCTCACGCGGATCGAAATCCGCCAATTGAATATCATTTTCATAAAGCCAATCGGAAAGCTCTTTGTCACACACAGCTACATTGCCATTTCTTTGTGATTCACAGTGAATCCCTTTATCATTACAAATAGGACATAGCACCCAGAGGCAGCCCTGACCTGCCTCTACGCCAGAATCTTCCTCGCAGCATGAGCAGGAATAATTACCGTTAATAGTGCTGAATCCCTCGTTCCGAGCTATCACTGATCTGTAAAGCATTGTATTCTCCCTGCTCTTTCGAGCAATCGAAATTGTTAACACAAAACCCTCTTTAATACTGAAATACTCAACTATTTCCGAGTATTATTGAGGGAAAGTGCCAGGGCAGAAATTAGGAGAAAGCAACCTGTTGTCTCCTGGCACTGTTTTTGCGAAAGCTGCGAAGCAGCGAGAGCTAAAACGAAACGAAGGGAAAGGAAGGGCAACAGCCCTTCCTCCCTTCGTTTCTGGGTCTGCGATGACTAGTTGTCGTCATCCAGGTTGGGGGTGTTCGAGATTCTCCAGAGCGAAGCGATGGAGAATCGGGGGAGTGAGAGAGGGATGATGAGGGCGGGAGCCCTCAGCAGACCGAACGGCGGAGCGACTACACCACCATGTCTTTGGGACCATGATAAATGTAGAACTCCTTGTTGAACTTGATCCTTTTGGAGGCGCGAACCTCCAATGCAAGATCGAAAGTTTGATAAATAGCTTCACCCCCTCCTTTCTCGTCGAAGATGGTGAAATAGTTAGAATCCCCAATTTCACGAGCCAAATCCAATAAATTCTTAGTTTTTCTCATTGTAATCTCCTAGGCAAATAAGTTAAAGAAACAGGGCCTTTTATCGTCAATGCCCAGGACGAAAGAGTTAACTGTTGAAATGTTCCCAGGAGTTACTCACGAACTCCATCAATACTTGACGATGTTCCTGCGTGAATCGAGGATCACGCAACATGCCGAGCCGCCCATTCCCTTTGTGGCCTTGAAGCCACACTAACGACTGCTTCACTGAATAATGGGTTAACGGCATCCAAAAGGCGATACCGTTTTTCCAAACAAGAGACTTGCCATTGAACGACATGGGGCGAGTTGCACGCCCCAAACCGTTTGGATCCATGCAATCGAGGATCCGTTTAGTAGCCTTTTCAGACCACTTAGGATCAACGGAGTACAATGAATACTCCGCAATAGCCTCTGACCTTGAGATCTCGTCGCCAATGTCTTCTCTCAAAGAGTCGGCATTGAGCCCATGTTCAACACCGACTCCCTGATCGGCGACGTATGAGATGACGCTGTCGTCGTCCCGTTGACCTTCCTCCTTTTCTTGGCGCTCATACTCGAGCTCCACAAGAGTGCGCACTTCTTCGGGAGAGAGACGTGAAAGTCCCATATATTCACGTCCACTGTTGAGCTTATCAAGGGCAGCACGCGCTGCCTTGCGAGTCTCTACCAGTTCCTTTTCGACTCGGCCTCTCTTGCCGAGTTCTTTCCCTTCTTCGTCAGTGATGACGAGGAGGGACCGTTCAACAGAAACTAACTTCTCGATAGCCCCGATGAGCAAGTCACGATTCTTACCCACTTGCTGACGTGGACGAGAACCCAGGTAGCTCTCATCAATGGTAGCTGCCCATGCAGCCGCATCTTTAGCTGCACGCTTGAGCAACAAGACATCTGCTGCCTCTTGCTCAGCCACATTGATCGAAACCCTGAGCTCTTCAACGAGCCTACACGCTTGCTCAGGCTTGCGAGCCATGGGCAGAAGGGCTTCCATGTTAATGAGGGTTTGTTTTGCTTCACGAACGTTAGTGATAGTAGTCATGATAGACTCCTTGTACCCTAAGGTACAGTAAGAAGAGAAGGCATTATGGGCTGCCTTTAGCCCTTTACTCTCTACTACTGCCTTATTACAGTAATAGAGGTTATGTGTTGGACAATCATGCAGTAATGATTACTGCACTACTATCCTTGCAGGTCATGCCTGCAGACAGCACCGTATCCCATTGATTGCCATGCCCTACGGCAGAGGCAATACGCTCATTGTTACGCACTACTACTACCATCCAACTGTTACAAGTAGACAGATACGATCCCTTCTTCTCTGCTACCAGTTTCATCTTGTTCATGAAGTAATCTCTGTCACGCTCATGCATCCTTGATAAACGTTCCTTAATGTGGTTAATATCCTTGGCATACATGGTCATTCTCCTTTGTGACATTTTTGTCACGGTTTATCGACCCCGGCCCCTCAAAACGAAAGGGCAGGGATAGACTTATTTACTATCTAGTATCCTCGAAAAATAATTCTTAAAACCTGTTATTAAAGAGTTTTCTCGAAAAATAATTGGAGGGGGGGGAGATTGGGGAGGGGTTAGTTCAGGGCTTCTGAAGTTTCTAAATGGTTAGAAAGGAATTCAAGACCTTTGGGGGTTACTACAGTTTTAACATAAGAATTAGTTTTGCTTGTTACTTCATTGAAATAGGTTCCAGATTTAACTTTGAATAGATCTCTATCTATATACTGTTGGTAAGGAACAATTTCTCCATTAGGATTTCTGAACCACACCTTATTAAGAAGAGTGTTAATCATTCTTTGTCTGCCCCATTTAAGAATTTCTGCTGCCGCTTGGAGAGAATAATCTCCATCAGTAGAAAGGAACTTTTCGTAATTCTTTACTTTTGGAGCTTCAAGAGCTAATTGTTCTTCTTGTTTTTGGGTAATTACCGCCAGATTTTTATTTTCTTCTTCCAACGCAATAGAATGTCTTAGTTCAGCTGTCCAACCCTCTAGAGCTTCTAAATGAGTGGGCATTTTTGCCGGAGGTCTTTGTTCTGCCCATCTAAATAGAATTTCAGCAGCTTCTCTTTGAAACTGTTCTATTTTGGGACGAATCGTTTTATTGAGACGACTTGTTTGTAAAGTTGCTAACCACATTGGAACACTTTTCACCGATAGACAGAACATTTCTCTTTGTTTTCCATCGTTTCCAACTGCGTGGATAATGCACGTAGTTGCCCAAGAACTGTTATCTAGTCTCTGTTTCTGTCCATTCGCATCGACCCCCAATGCTTCACACATTCTTTTTACTACAACCCAACCCTCATTTTTGTCCCTAATCGCTTCAATTTGATCATCTCCGATTTGTACGTTTTCAATTCTTACCATTTCTTCAGTCATTCTTCTTTTCCTCTTCATCTAGTTTTTCTGTTAGGATTTTTGCTACAAGATCTTCCATCCGTACATCCTCCGTTACGGCTTTGATCTTGATTCTTTTGTGGAGTTCTTTGGAAATCCAGACTTCTTTTCTTTCACCTTGTTTCATTTAGCACCTCCTGATTATCAGGATACCATGACCAAATGATAAAAGGCAAGAATTATTCAGAACAGACTTTCTGGAGTTTTTTAATTTCTTTCGCGGACAATCTTGCAAGAACTGGTGCACCTACTATTGAGAATTCAATATCTCTAGAAACAAAATCATTAATTGCTTGGTTGAGAGCTCTTGTGGGGGAGAGAGAATGTTTCTTACAAAAGGCTTCAAGGCATTCTTCCATATCTTTAGAGATAGTAATCATCGTGCAAACCTGATATCAGATAATGATCCAAATAGGGTTAGAGACTTCCATCTACCTTCGAAAAACTTTTGATTGCAAAATGTAAAGTCATCTACAATGCAGTGAAAATCTGCAGGATCAAATGGCCTTTCCCACCATTCAAAAAGAGAAGCTATTTTAGTTTCGTAAATTAGTGGATGATCTTTATTCTCAAATCTAATTCTTGGAGTAACTTCGATACAATTGGGTCCCAAAAAACTTGTTAGAGCTGGGATCAGAGTTGTTGTTTTGCCGGATTGTCTTGGTAGGATTATTGTTAGAGCTCCAGATTGTTTCCAGTATCTTTCGGAACTTTCTTTTCCTTTACGTTCTGTTCTTTCTTCTTTTTGATGTTGTTTCCAAAGTTCAATAACTTGTTCGCCTGTCATTTCTTTCCTTTCTCTAGTATTTTAGAACCTGGGGGGATGATACCTTCCATTTCAAGATGACTCCTGAGGATTTTTTCTATTAGTTTATTAAGGGTAAGGCCTTCTTCTTTAGAATAGGATTTCAGGGCTTTCCAGAGTGGGCCGCTGAAATTTTTTATTAGGAATGTATACTTCTCTCCTACTTCTCTCATTTTGTAAAAGCGTTCCATCCTTCCTCGTCAAATGGTTCGTATCTTCTTAAAAAGATTTCATGTCCAACTACAAAATGATTACCCTCGAGATCAACTACTTCCCAATCTCCTGGGTTACCATCGATTACTCTTCCATCTGGTAATTTGATTTCGAAATATTCTGGATGTCTTGTGGCTTCAACTATCGTAGACTTTTTCTTGTAATTCATTTCTTCTCTCCCTGTCTACAGTTTAACTCCTTTGTAAATTAGAAGTCAATTACTCCTGAGGTAGTTATTTCGGAATACATTGTTTTATTTCTCGGGCCATCAGCCCGAGAAAAGTAAATTGATTGAATTTCATATCCTGTCGTTCGCTTTTCGTTCAATACTTCACTCAAAGCTCTCTTAAGAATATAGCAGTGACAAAATTGTCGTGTCAAGAACTATTTTTAGATTAGTTAAAAATACTTTTCCTTGGTAAACTACTCTAGGAGGTACTTCTAGACCTTTGACAAGTGGTTGTGCTATAGTGATATACATGAACAGGCGGAAATAAATGATTCTTTCTCATAAAATAAGACTTATGCCAACTAAAACTCAGATAGAGTATTTTGTGAAAGCTTGTGGTACTGCTAGATTCTCTTACAATTGGGCTCTTGGCCAATGGAAACAACGTTACGAGTTAGGCGAGAAGCCCAAGAGTTCAACTCTTAAAAAGATCTTCAACTCTATTCGTAAACAAGAGTTTCCATGGACCTGCGATGTCCATAGAGACTGTACCGCACAACCCTTCGCTAACTTACAAAAAGCGTTTAGTTCTTTCTTTAAAAAGAAAACCGGGTATCCTAAATTTCATAAAAAGGGACAAAGAGACTCTTTCTACATTGCTAACGATAAAATCTCTTTTGACGAAAAGAAAGTTAGGATTCCAGTTCTTGGCTGGGTTAGCATGCGAGAAACCTTAAGGTTCGCTGGCAAAGTAATGAGCGCTACCGTTAGCCGAGTAGCTGACCGTTGGATGCTTGCCGTTCAAGTTAATGTTGGTGACTACCATAAAGACCGTATTGGCAACGAAAAGATTGGCGTTGATCTTGGAATTACTACACTAGCGACTCTATCTACTGATGAAAAAATAGAAGGTCCCAAGTCTTTAGGTAAATATCTAAAGCGCTTACAAAGGCTTTCTAGAAGACATTCAAGAAAACTAAAAGGATCTTCTAATCGCAAAAAAGCTGCTGATAGATTAGCTCGTTTGCATTGCAAGATTAAAGATATCCGGCAGGATTCTCTTCATAAATTGACTACAAGACTTTGTCGTGAAAACCAAACGATAATTATTGAAGATCTAAATGTGAAGAGCATGGTACAGAATCGTTACCTAGCAAGGTCTCTAAGTGATGCCGCTTTTGGAGAGTTTAGACGACAAACAACTTATAAGTCGGTAATTTATAAAACTGATTTGCAAGTTGCTGATCGTTGGTTTCCAAGTAGCAAAACCTGTTCTTCTTGTGGCGACATCAAAGACCTACAGTTATCAGACCGGACTTTTAATTGTAAATGTGGTTTAGTTTTAGATCGTGATCATAATGCGGCCCTAAACTTAAAACAACTACCGAGGGCTACTCGGGAAGTCAAGCCTGTCGAGAAGAAAGCTCTGGTATCAAAAGATACGAAACTATCTTCGTTGAAGCAGGAATTTCATAGTGATCAATCACTTAGAAAGTAGCAGGTAACAAGATGTCATTAATAGAGAAAGAACTAGCAATCTATTCCGCAGAACAAGACGCTGATGGAAAGAAACAATTCGCCAAAAAAGCATTTCTCGAGGCGCTATCATTCAATCCTGATAAAAACCCAATCCAATACACAAATGAAGAAATGCTTCGAATTAGAGCATTGATGACCAAGTACGTTACAGGCCCAGGAGCATTCCTGGCAATGGAATGTCTTGGTCAAGAAGAATGCTTCTACAGAAAGACCTGTCCATTCCCAATTACTAAAGTCCCAATCGGTCAACCCTGTCCAGCAGAAATTAGTTTCTATTCAGAATTCTTTCTTCGTTACATGGAAAGATTTGATGTAAATCCAATTAATGCTGCAGAAGTAGCCTACTGTAACGAGTTGGCTGAAATAGAGATTCTCTTAATGAGAACTAATAAATCTTTGGCTATGAAAGAGAACGTAGATCTAATTCTCGAAACTACCCAAAATCTCAAAGGACAGATCGTTACTGTCTACGAAATTACTCCTTACCTAGAAGCCAAGTTGAAACTCTCTGCTCGCAGAGAGAGACTGATCAAATTAATGGTTGGAGATCCCCAAGAAATCTATAAAAAGCAAGCTGCATTGAAACAGAAGGACAAGGGCGATACCTCCATAACCGATTCGAAAAAAAGAGCTAAAATCATCGAAAAACAGATTAAACAGGTAGAACTTCCAAAGGATGTTTTGACCCCAGATGATCTCCTTAATTCTGGAGAGTAATTTTCGATGCGATTTAGAGAGTAAGGCAAATGATTTCTTTTGATCAATTTGGGAATGTACGTTTCATTGATATTGAAACTGGAGGATTGACCGCAAATTCTCCAATTCTCTCTGTTGGTCAATCTGTTGGTGGTCCCGTCAGGGTAATGTACTCAACCCCTGCAGAAGGATCGTTCATCTCAAAATTCGCCCGCGAGAGGATTATTCCCCTTGCAGAAAAGACTCGGCTAGCTTCTGGAGGAAAACTTCTTGAGGAAAAAGAACTTCTAATTGAATTACTGAACGATCTTGAAGCATTTTCTCAGACAGAGAATCCAGTTCTAGCAGGTTGGAATATCGGAGAAAGATCAATTCTTGCTCCGGGAGTAAATGGTTTTGATATTCCAATGATTCTCGCTAGAGCTCAAAAGTATGGATTAACTTCTCGGTTTAATCAGGTTCTCGACAAGATTACAATTAGAGATCTTGCTCAAGAATTTGTCGTTCAACTCTCGAGCACAATCTATCAAGAGACTAAGAACCTTTCTCCAGAAGAACTTGCGGCCAAATACGATCCAGATCTAATTAAGCAAATGTATCCGCTTGGAAAAGAGGCCGCAGGTCTATTTGCCCAAGGGAAAAACGTTTCTGAAGTCGTTGATCTGATCGATAGAAAGAAAGTCGCTGGTTGGACCCAGGAAATTGCAGCTAAACTGTTTGGGATTACTTCTGCTGAAGCTCACGAAGTCTCTTCTGACGTTGCGACTCTTGCGAAGATCTATGCTTCAAAGGGGGAGATTTCTGTTAAGCAGTGGCATGATCTGGCCCTACAAAACCGATTAATTAGTGCCGCTAAAGCTGCTACTGAAAGAAATGAGACAATTAATTGGGATGAGTTCAGGACTCGAGCAGCAAAAACTGAGACTTCTTGGGAACAAATAGAAAAAGCTATTCAGGAAGAACTCCCATTCTCCAAAAGAAATGCTGGAGAGATTGTTGGAGCACCTCTTCGTTCTATTACTCAGGTTAGCCCAAATCGTAAATTTAAAATTGCTGCAGGGATTATTGGTGGACTTGGTCTTCTTTCCTGGTTGAAGCCTCTGTCCCTATTCTCTGGGGATGATGTTGGAGATTTAGAGGACATTACAAAGGTTCCAGCTCTTCCTGGAGGGGCTGTTGCGGGAGATGATACTAATATCCCGTTTGCGAAACAACCAATTCCAGATGCTTTGATGGGTCAACTGATAGACCCAAGGATTAGAGAATTTCGGCGCGACATTTGGGACGATCCAACAATCAGAGGAAATCTTCAGGCCCAATTGCAGAAAGAAGAAGCTGAGACCCAAGCAAAGATGGGCCAACTTCTCGATTCTGATCTAATTGCCGCAAATGCCTCAGAAATAGAAGCTCTCAACGAAAAAGGCAAACAATTAAAGAGAATTATACTTGACCAGTTTATTATGGATGTGGAAGACGCTGATACTCTAGTTCTTCGACGTTCTGGAATAGCAAACTGGTTAAAAGCTAAATTTGGATATGGACAAATCTCTATTCGCCTCGCGGGTATAGATGCGCCCGAGACCGCAGGCCACTCTGAAGGTTCTCTTCTTTCCCAACTACGTATCAACCAGGAACAACCTGGAGGGCAAGAGGCCACCGCAGAGCTTCGAAAACTCCTTGCAGAGAATCCAGCTGCTTCAGTAATTATTGATCCTTCGCAAATGACCTACGGTCGTTACCTCGGGGCTGTCGTATCTGACAAGACCAACCTAAACGTAGAACTAATTCGAAGAGGAGCTGTATCGGCTTTGCCATTCGGTGAGGCTTCAGAAGAATTAGTTACAAGAAAGCATACCGCCCAAGCTGAACTTGCTGCACGAGAGCAGGGCATTGGGATGTGGGGTTTGGCAAGATATCAGGCCATTGCTGAAGCAAAACAGCAAATGGGTCAGCCAATAACCTACAATACGTTTGCAAGTATTGATAAACTGTCAGAAAATTTAAATTTGGGCGCCTACCAATCCTTTCTTTATTCCCTAGGAGATCAAGATCGACAGTTGACCGAAGAAGAGTTTATTAAAGCTCGAATGATGGGAAGAAAACTTCGAAAGTCAATGTGGAGGAAAGATAAGAAGCAATCAGACAAACAGGCTTGGGGAGATAAGTTTTCTTTTAATATAATTGAGGGCATGTCTGAAGTAGGTCTGTCTGCGAAGATTCGACATCTAATGACCCCATTTGGTTCAGGATTTATTTCTACTCTAGCCGATAAAGCGGCCAGAATTTTACCAGAAGAACGTATCAGTAAGATTCTTTCTGCAGCTCCAGAGGCTGCAGAAAGCGAAATGCAATCTTTGATTAAGGAGGGACTCGGAGAAAAACTAAAAGTTAGCGTTGGCGAAACGGAAGCCTATGTTTTAAATAAATTGGGATCTGGAGCTCAAGGTGTAGCTTATAACGCTTGGGTTCCTGGCAAAGGTAAGGCAGTTCTGAAGACCGAATTACCCCATTTAGCTGGCGCAAAAATTCAAGGATTTAGTGCTGGAACAATGATGCTTCGAGGCAGGGAACTTGAAGGCCTTAATATTGACGCTCGTATTTTAGCTAAAAACAACGAACTAAATCTTGGACGTGAGGCTAGGTTAACTAAGGCAGCTCGAGAAGAATATGGAGAAATGGTTCCAGAAGTTTACGGTTTTCAGAAAGATGCATTATTGATGGAAAATGCTGGAAGCAGTATCCTTGAAAAAAGGTTTAAAGATGCCAAATTAGTAGAAGAAAGTGTTTTATCTGAAGAAGAAACTGTAAAACTTTCTGATTGGGCTGCAGATGCATTTAAAAAAATGTCCAAAGGCGACATAATGCATGCAGATATTAATAGGGCAAATATAGTTTTCAAAAGAGAAGGAAATGACGTTAAATTTAAGCTTATTGACTTTGGTGTGGCCTTTTCTAAAAAAGAATCATCTAATTTGAGGGCTATTACAGAACAAACAGATTTAATGGAAGAGGGAGCTGAACGTGTTAGACGTATTGTAACGACAGGTAAAGGCGAACTAGAACATGATGACGCCTTTAGGGCAGCATATCTTGCCGAAATGGATTCTGGGACGCGAGCCATTATGTCTCGTCCACAAAACTATCTTCTTTCGCCATTGGGAATTGAGGGGATGGGAGATGATGTTACGGAATTTTTAATGTGGAGAAGACAGACAATGGAAAGGATTAAGGCGAATCAGGCTAGACTTTCTCAGGCTTCAATACAAGTAGAAGAACGGACCCAGAAACCAGTTGAACAAACGCAACCAGTTGGGAATTTTCCGGTAAAAACTGAAACGACTCAGCGGGTCGATTTTATGGCCTCAAATCAGCGCTCCGCTCAAGCTCAGATGTTTAATGCTGCTCAGGGTGGAGGTTCTTCTCATTCTGCTTTCTCTAGCGTTCAAACTGCACAACAGGGAGTTCCTTATTTAACTGAAGTGAATAATCGTACAAAGAAATGGTGATATAATCTTCTTGGAGGACGAAAATGTCCCTTGGAACTCAATTATTTGGACTTGGTAAATTAGGCCTCAGTGCAGCTGGATCTGCCGCTCAAGCCGTGGGCAGTGCTAGCCGAGGATTGGCCCATTGGTCTGCAGGTAGTTTTTCAGGCAAACTTGCTGAAGGATCTTTTCTTAAAAACACTAGAGAATACTTGGGGATAGGTGCCTGGAAAGATGCGGGCTTTGTTAAGCGTGGATTGTTGGGCGCAGGTATTGGTGGAGCCTATCAAGCAGCTTTCGGACCTGGAACTACTTCAGAAAATAGATTTTCAGATATTACTCAAGGAATGTTGGGTGGAGCTACTGCTGGATTGGGTTTGACAATGGCAGGTAAACTTGGCTCTTCTTTCTTGAGAAGAGGGGCTGACTCATTAGCTTCTGGAGCAAAGAATCTTGTCGGGCGTGCGAGCAACGCAAATCTTCCGCTTGGAGCCTATAATAGAGCTAAGGGGTTAGGCCGTTGGGCAAAAAATAATCCAAACGCCATCCTTGGTGCTACTGCTGCGGTTTCTGGAGCTGCACTTCTTGGAGGTCCGGCTCTTTCTGCTGTTGGGGCCATTCCCGAAACAACTTCTTCAATGAGTCAAGCTTCTTTAGTCAGAACGTACGACGAAAGAGCTTTAATGGAAAGTGAACTTCAAAGTAATGGTGAACTGCCTTCTTCTGGTAGCTCTGGCTCTTCTTCTGTCGCTGGTTTTTCTCAATTAGCAAATAGTACCAATGGGTTAGTAAATGGCCTCCATCAGAGGAGACATGGCTAATGGGATTAAGCGGCTATTCAATGAACGATATGGCTCCTGAGACTGGTGTTGGAGGAGGGTTTTTCTCTGACATTGGGGCGAATATTGGAATGGGTATGGGAATTAGTACCATCGCCCCCAAACGGTCTTCAGGTTCAGAGTACATGAGAGGATCGCGTCTTCTTCGAGGGGGTTGGAACTCTGGTATGGCTCGAGGAGCTAAGTACGGAGCGCTTCAATCTGTCGGTTGGATGAAGAATGAAGGTGTTGGTGGTATGAGTTTCTTGGGTTGGGAAGGTGAGCGCGCTAAACAAGTAGCTTCTGGGGTTGAAGGAGCTTCAAAGTTTGGTCCAGTTGGTACGTTTAGAACGGCTGCTAAGGGCGGTATTAAGAGTTTAGCGGGCACTGTAGCCAAAGGTGCGCTACCGGTAGGATTTACCGCGTTCGAGGTCTATCAGGGGTTTAAAGAAGGTGGCGTTTGGGGTGCAGCCAAAAGTCTTGGAAAGAGTGCAGTAATGTGGGGAGCTCAAGGGGCTGGCGAAGCAATAGCTGCTTCGATGGGTCTTGGTGGCTTATCGTCTGCTGTTTTGCCTGCAGCTGCCATTGGTGCTGCAGCCTACGGAACCTACAAAGCTCTTGAGTATGGTCAGAAGAAGACTCGAGGATTGAGAGAGTTAGAATTCTGCAGTCCGATTGAAGATCAGTTTGGGAATGCTGCTACTTTGAGACAGAGGTCTCTGATGGCTATTCAGAGAGGTTTTATTAATGGTCGAGCTGCAATGGGCAACGAAGCTATGCTCATGCACACTCCAATGATGAGATAGGAGAATAAATGTTACCGATGCCAGTAATAAGCAAGTGGTTTGGTGCGGCTGCGAATTACCTTGGGAGTATGGGAACTTCAACTCGATTAGGTCGAAATCTTCTCTCGGGCGCAGGCGTGGGTGCTGCTTATGGAGCATTTTCTGATAATAATACAATGATTGGTGGAGCTCTTCAGGGAGCAATGATGGGTGGGATGTTTTCTGCCGGTCGTATTGGAGCTGGAGCTATAGCAGGTCGAGTTATGGGGCGTAATCAAAATATTGGTGCTGCCTTTTTGAGTGGCTCGAGATTTTCTGTAGGTTCTATGGGACTTTCTATGATGAATTCGGTTAGAAACTTTGCCGTAGACTTTGGGAATTCTTCTGGTATCCGTGCCAACGAACCTCTTACTAGAATTTCGGGTCTAGCTGCTTCTTGGGCAGGAAAACAGGCAAATAGATTTGGAGCCATTAGGCGTTCAGGGAGGATGTAATGTCTCTAATCGGCGCAGGAATTGGTGGAGCTATTGGAGCTCTCTATTCTGGTGTTTCTGAAGACACTGGATTGGGTACTGGAGTTTTGATTGGTGCTGCTTTTGGAGCTTTAGCTGGGCAGTCGGCTAGATTCATTAGAAGTTCAAAGGGTAGTGCTTTTGTCGGAGCAATTAGAAATGATATTCGTGGCTTAATGGGCAGTTCTGTTGGAAAAACGGTTGAAAGTGCTCCAGCAAGCTCTTTAGACGATACTTTGAAGGATTTTTTTAAGAGAGGCAATTTCAAAAAAGGAAATCGTTCAGAATGGGATAATGGAGGACAGTATGGATTTCAAAGGGAAAATAATCCGTACAAAAGCAGGATAATTAAAAGCGAAACACCACAACAAATGAGAAGACATTTTAATAATCCTCCATCCATTAGACAGAGAACGGATTGGCCTACGAGACGATATCAAATTGGTCGAGAAGAGGGCCTAATGAAAAATAGAGCTCAAATTAATTCTGGCCTTAGTGCTCTTGGAATGAATATGGACAACACGGCACCATTTGACGCTTCCGATATTTGGGAAAAATTTAATGCGCCCCATATTAGAAAGATCTAAAGATGCTGAATCTCAACGAATGTTCTCACGAATGTATATCTTGCGTTAAGGCGTACAAGAAAAAATTTGGAGCCACAAGCGGCAGACTTCAATTTAAAATAGAATGTGACGGTATTCCAAAAGAGTATGCAACGCCAGAACTAATCAGAGATAATCCAGAACTAACTAAAAGAGAAATTGAAGCTTTCTTTGACCCTGTCATTTGGGCCGCAGACTATTTGGACTGGCATTGCCTAGATCCAGACGGTGAAGTTTGGAAACGTAAAAATCCAAAAGAATACCAAAAATGGATTGCAAGACATCCAGGAGAAAGTATTCTTGGTCATTCAAGATATCATCGACCCTATCAAGCTACACTGTTGAGATGTTTGCATGGCGATACAGATATTTTTATGGCCGATGGTACGATCAAGAAGATTCGTGATGTAGAGGTGGGAGATAAAGTTGTAACTTATAACGAGGGGAGAAAACAAACACAACGAAGTTATGCCGTATTGCGGAAATTTCAAAATGGAGTGAGAGACCTTTGGAGGGTTACATTAGAAAATGGCGACACACTTAAAGTAACGGCAAATCATCCTATTCTGAGTTGGTACAAAGATGGGGCTCTTAATGAGATGTTCGATTGTAAATCTTTTAAGCGAGTTTATAAAACGCTTGAAGATGGACTTTCAATTGGCGATAAGGTTTATACGCTCAATCAGTTCGCTATTTTTGGGGACAATAATGATCAGGATTTAGCTAAACTTTTAGGCTATATCGTAACTGACGGATATGTTTGCAACTCTGGTAAAATTGGGGAAAAACACGTAGTTGAATTTAGTAATATCCGCAAAGAATATGTCGATGAATTTGTTATGTTAGCGGATAAAGTTTTTGGACTTAAAGACAGTGAAATTAGATTTCATCCTGAGCGTATCAGCAAAGATGGAGTTACTCATCATAGGTTTTGGAGTGTAGCTTTCTCTAATCGCGATTCACCTTTACTGGTTTTTCTGAGATCGATTGGTTGTTATGACAAGATAACACGAGAAATCAGTATTTTACAATATGCGTTTCATTTTTCCGCTATTGCCTTGGGCGCTTTTATTAATCGCTGTTGGTCTGGCGATGGTTGTATTTATACCTACGAAGGGGCCGAGGGCGGCTTTGGAATTACGCATTTGAATTTATCAAATGGTAATAGAAATTTTTTACTTTTATTTAGGTATTTATTAAAAAAAATTGGGATATATGCGAGCCATATTTATAAAGATAAAAAAGATATTGATGCTAAGGGAGTTTCTCTTAGAATAGAGCGTATTGCCGATCAGGAACAATTTTTTAATTTCTGTGGTCTAGTGTATGGGAAGGAATTAGAGAGTAGAAAAGCAATTGATAATTTGGCGATGCGTACGCATTGGCGTCGGCATGGCGGTCTTTCTTGTCTGACACGCACCAAAATCGTCAATATAGAATATGCGGGCCAAGAAATTGTTTACGATATTGAAGTAGATACGCGACATAATTTTATAGCTAATGGTTTGGTAGTTCATAATTGCTCAGCCAAACAAAAGGTATACCGACTAGGAAGACAGCTTGGAAAATGTTTAGTCTCTGGTACGTTGATTCAGATGGCAGATGGTAGTCAACGTCCAATAGAAGAAGTTCAGGATGGAGATTTAGTAGTATCTCTAGATAGGAATTATTTTACTGTAGTTAACCCTGCTCTTCGTGCTTGTAATGGAATTAAACCAGTAATGCGTATTACTTTAATGGATGGTAGGGAAATAGAGGCTACTGAGCATCATCCATTTTTGGTCAGACAAAAACAGGGTAAAGCAACTACTGGATTAAGACATGTAATTTTAGAAGATAAGTGGTTAGAAGCTCAAGATTTAACTAATGACTGCTATGTAGCTGTCCCAAAGAACTTAAACCTGAGCTTAACGAAACATGTTCCAAATTACCAAATGACAATTCTTGGATGTATGATTGCGGATGGAAATCTAACCTCCAATAATTGCAGATTTTCTAATACGAATGAACAAATACTCTCTCGTTTTGAGACTGCATTAAAAAACTATAACTGTACACTATACCAATATGAATCAGATAAGACTAATTGCGATTACCATATTTTAGGAGAAGGTGTTGGTAAATTACATCCACTTAAGGAATGGTTAAAGACAATAGGTATTTATGGCCTTAACTCGCATAAAAAGTATATTCCCGATGAGTTCATGACCCTAGATGATGAAAATACGATTGAATTATTACGATGTTTATTTGGGTGTGATGGTTGGGCTTCTATTTCTAAAAGGGGTCAAATTCAAATTGGTTACTGTACAGTTTCAGAAAGGCTAGCTAGCCAAATAATCGCCCTATTGGCTAGATTTTGCATTTACGCTGACGTTAGATTCAAGACAGTAAAGTGCAAAGAGGGCAAACTATATGCGCGTCAAATCTGTATCTCTAGAAAGGAATCTATAAAAAACTTTCGAAATAAAATTGGGATATTAGGTAAAGATCAAGCAGTAGAAGCTGTTTATAGAATGTCTCTTCAAATGAAGGCTTCTCCGAAAACAGAAGTTTATGAAGATGGTGACATAGCTTTTATTCGCGTAAGATCTGTTATCCATGTTGGTAATAAAATGACATGGGATTTAACTGTTCCAGATACGCATAATTTCATTGCAAACAATATTATTACACATAATACGGAAGCTCTTGTAATCGCAATGCTTTATCTTCTTTTCATGAGACCGGACTGTCCAGAGGATGAAGGTTTTGCGATAGTTCTTATTGCTCCATTTCAATCGCAAATTGATCTTGTATTTAAACGTTTAAATGATTTAATCCTTAGCTCTGAAAAACTTCGCAACTCCATTGTCCGTTCAGTGAAGGCTCCCCAATATACACTTGAACTAGCAAACAAGTCGAGCGTTATCGGATTCACTGCGGGAAGCAAATCTAATAATGGTGCAGCAGCAGCCCGTGGTCAGCACGCTAATCTTCTAGTTTTTGACGAATCAGACATGCTGAATGAAGACGACATGGATGCTGCGATGTCGATTATTACAAACTCTCCAGATGCCCAAACTTGGGCCAGCTCTACTCCTACGGGCAAACGAGAGAGTTTTTACAAGATGTGTTTTGACGACACAATTAAAGAGTTCCATCTTCCATCTACGGAAAATCCCCTGTGGAATGAAAAACTTGATTTGTTCTATAAAAAACGTTTAACCAGAATAGGCTATATACACGAAGTTCTTTCGGAATTTGGGGAAATGGAGGGCGGGGTTTTCCAAAATCAATACATCTCTATCGCCAAAAGTAACTATAAATATGGAGATTTTGTCCCAACTACTGGATGGCGTTATATTATTGGTTGCGACTGGAATGATATTAAGAATGGTGTAAATATTGTAGTTCTTGGAGAAAATCCATCTAATAAGTACATTTATCTTGTAGACTTTTGTTGCGTACAGCAGGTCGGATATACTCAGCACAAAGCGTGCGAAGAGATTGCTCGGCTTAATCGAATCTGGAAGCCAAAAGCGATTTATGCAGATAAAGGATTTGGAGCAACACAAGAAGAGATGTTACATAAATGGGGATACGATGCCCTTGCAGATGAACAACGCGGGCCGAATCATCCAGATGCATTCCTTCGATGTACATTCTTTTATGACTCTGGCTCAACAGTTGAGATCAGAGATCTTTTCACTCGAGAAAAGAAAAAAGAACCAGCTAAGAACTTTATGGTCGAAAATGCTGTTCGGTACATTGAGAATGGACTTTTCCGTTATCCAGAAGAAGACGAACAGCTTAGTTCTCAATTGCAAGGCTATGTCATTGATCATGTGGCTCCTTCTGGTAAAGCGGTCTATAAGCCAGGTGAGAGTGGAGATCATGAGTTAGACGCGGTAATGCTGGGGCTTGTAGCTTTTGCTCTTGAGTTTAGTGGCCTTGGCAAGCCAGTTCCAGTCACAGATGTTAGATTTACTAAAGGAATCAATCTTTCTGCTGGCAGCGAGGTTCGTACAGATGACGTTCCTCTTGCGAAAATGGGATTTGTTGTTTCAGAAGAAAAATCTAAAGAAATCAAAAAGCCAGAACAAAGAACGGATCTTTTTACTAGACCCAAAACCATCATTCCAGCTGCTCACGTTGCAGAAAATAGTCGCGTAGTTAACATGCGAAAATACTTTGGAGTGACAAAGGAATCTGGCAATGCTATCATTAGGTCCAGGACCTATCGACCGCAGAGGAGTAATATCTAATGTCAATTCAGCTCTACGAAAATCAGGGCGACAGTACCCCATATAGTTCTGGTACATTCACTAACGCATTTTTACATAACTTCGATGGCCGAATTGGTGGTATCCATGAAGTAAAAATTTTCGTAAGAAACGATGACAGTTTGCACGTTTACGAAGATATATCTATGTCAATCGAGCAATTTGACACTTTGGAGATCGATTTTGTTGGTGGAGATGATGGATTTTCTTTCAAACTTTTCGCGGGCGATACACAACCAACATCAGACGAATGGTCAACAATTAACTACGCTATCCCAGGTTCCCCAGGGGAAATAGATCTTTCAGATCTTACTGACACCAATACTTGGTTACCAGTTTGGATTCGAATCGAAATTCCAGCATCTATCCCAGTTCAACGGCTAAAGACCGTACGATTTAAGGTTTCCGCGACCGAAAGCGATGTCTAATGACAAAAAAGATAGACAAAGAAGATCAGGGTATATTAAATTATCGTCCTAAGATTAGATACATAGAACCAAAATTTGACGGCCCACCTCCTGAAGGGCTACCTGAAAGACTATCTCCCCAAAAAGAAGACGACAAATTTAAAATTATAGACAATCTAGCTCAAGCTGGACGTATCTTAGCTGAAGCAGTTCAAGCTAAGGTTGACATAGAATGTGACAGTTTTTACATTGACCTAGATCCAATTCGAGACAAACATGTCATAGATGCTCTTCGTCGTCGCTTCAAGATCGATAAACCAAGAATAACCTATCGCCAATACAAAGAATGTCGTGAAGGTTTATCTCAAAGAGGCAATGATGTTGCTGAAACGTTAATTCCAGATCAAGACGAAATCCAGCGAATGAGAGCTAATCCAGAAGATATTCCGATTCAAGCGCTCTCAGATAGTGCTAAGGCTGGATTAAATAGACCAGAGTTAACCAAACAGGGCCAAGTGATTGAGCCAATTGATATCGAAGAGTTTCAGGATATGCTCCTTTGTATGTTAATGAATATGTTGTGGAAAATGTTTCTCCTAAAGGTTATTCGGAGTATTATTCCGCCTCCTCTAAATCAACTGATTCCAGAAGAAATTTGTACTCCAAACAGTGGTGCTCAAGCCAAACAGCAACTAACTGATTTGAATTCAGATATGACTGAACAGTTTGGGGGAGCCGCCTAATGGCAACCGCAGATTTTGCAGACTGTTTTACGATCATTCGAGCTTTTGAGCATGGTTGTGCATTCTCTACAGACGAGAGATCTGTGTACGCAATGTTTGTTCCACAACTTGCGAATACAGGTTCTATGTACAAAGCTTCGAAAAGATTTACCGATTTAGCTACAGGTAAACGTCTTCAAGCCTTTTCCAATGACCTGAAGGAGCAGAGTAAAGAGTTAGAAAGCCTAATTGATGAAGGACGCTCGGGCGCGGCCGATGTTTTCAAAGTTCCGATGAAAATCGCATCTGCGCTACTCCCCATCCCAGGAGCAATTGGCAGTCTTTTTGAAAAGGACGAGAGCAAACAACAGTCAGACTCAGGTTCTCAAGATAACACCTCTTCTAAAGAAATGGGTGAAGCTTTCCGTCGAAAGATGTTTAAAGATTGCATTCCTTGTGACTTTCGTAGTATCGGCGAAGAATTTGCTCGATGGGGTAAAGACGCAAAAGGTCTTTTAACCAATCCATTTGATAGCGTTAGAGAAGCGTTCGAAAAGTTTTGGCGGGAAACTATAGCTCAAATCAATGAAATGATAAACATGCTCAAAGGTATTGGGCAATACATTGATCCATGTGCTTTCATCGAATTTATGTTGAACTGGGTATGTTTTCCAGATCTTTTCACAATGCTTGCTGCTCTTTCAGCTCTTCTACAGGACATTTCAATCGTTCTTGATGGGATGTTGATTGATCTAGTTTTGTCATTTGTTGCCCCCTTGATAATGCCGATATTACAGGAATTTGTAAATCTTCTGATTCAGTTTATGAACCTGATATTGAAACCAATCCAATGCATCATCAACGCAATAATCAATTTCTCAAGAAAGCTAGATTGGTCATCATTTAAACTCCCAGACTTTAGACTTCGTGGCCCCGCGCCCATGCAGATGTTCTACCGAGACCCCAAAAAGAATGGAGAGATTCCAACAGACGAACAGTTAAAGACGTTTGATACCAATAAATATCATCTTGGTTCGATCAATGCTTCTACTCCATCTCATCCGACAGATGCTGGATGGAAAACAAAGTCTTTAGATGAAACTGGTGGCGGAAGAAAAGCGTTTAATGCTGGAGTAGATAAGTCAGCGAAGTTAATGAAAGATAATGCTGATTGGGGTCGAAGATTTGGAGGAATGCTGCAGTCTTTCACTAATGACATAGCCAGTTTTCTTCAGCAATCTGCCACTAGATTCCAGCAACTTGCCAATACAGCTGTAGGCGAGTTCATGAAACTAGTTGAAGAATATTGTGTTGGATACTCCAAGAGTACTGGTCGAGCTCAAGCTCAGAAGCTAGCTCTTATCCGTTTGATCGCCGCTATCGCTACAATTATTAACGCAATGAAAGGTTCACCAAACTGCGATAAAGAAGATTTAAAAAGAATCGTAGAAAGCAATATGGCGAACAAATACGCTCAGGATAAGGGATGGAAAGTATGGACTGGTCCAGACGGTGAAGTTCACATCGACGAACCAGACGAACAGATAGATCCAATTCGAGATATACTTGCACCGCTAATTACTCCTCCGTTGAATTACGAGACAGTTCCAGGAGGTCAGCGGCCAGCAGTACCATCTTCAGCAACAACGCTTTCGACTGGCGACCCAGTAATCGATCCATATTTAGCTGGAATAGTTGACACTTTGGTCACTCCTAGTAGAATTGTATTTGGGTGTCAATTTAATAACACAGGTATAATAGGCATCGAACAGATTAATGACTGGATCTCTGGAGAATAGGAAATATAAGTGGCAGACGCAAAAAGCATCTCTCCCGGTCAAGAAAAGGTTCCCTTTGAACCGAAGTTTATTAAGACTCCACTTAGAAATCCCTCTACTTTTTATGCAGCCCTGTATACACAAGGTGTACGTGGAGTACTCAGAGAACCAGAATACGAACTTGGAGAGGCTGGAAGAGCGGAGGACACCGAGTCCTATCTTATGCAATCCTTCATTAAGAAGGTTGGACTATTTTTAAAAAACGGCTATTTCTTTAAGGGCAATAATCCTAAAACAGTAGAGTATATAGAAAACCGCTTCAAACAAATGGAAATAGCTTCTGATGGAGAATCCTCTATCGGAAATTTGGTTCGTTCGATTGCTTCTGGGATAGTTCGAAAGTCTAATGCCTTTCTCGCTAAAACAAGAGTGACCAAAGCTTCAGGCGGTAAGGTTAGACGACTTCCTAGTGGAAAACAACTTGAACCTGTAGCTGCTTATTTTCCAATACCTCCTGAGACAATTAAGTATGATCTGGATGAAAAAGGTAAAAGAGTTACAATTTGGCAGCACTTTTTAACTGAAAATTTTAAAAAAGATTTCTCTCCAGAAGACATAGTTCATCTTCATTACAATAGAAAAGATGGTTTCATTTTTGGAACTCCAACCTGGACTCCAGTTCTTGACGATATTAGAGCTCTTCGTCGAATTGAAGAGAATATTGAGCTTTTAATCTATCAACACCTTTTCCCTCTATTTCATTACCAAGTCGGCAATAAAGATAAGCCAGCTGGGATTACCGAAAGAGGAGAAAGCGAAGTTGATATAGCTGAGAGAAGAATTTCTCGGATGCCTTCTGAGGGAGGAATTGTTACTCCCGAAAATCACGAGATTAAACTTCTTGGTGCAGAAGGAAAAGCTCTTCAAGCTCAACCTTATCTCGAGCATTTTAAAAAGCGTCTATTTGCTGGATTGTCTATGAGCGCGATAGACTTTGGAGAAGGCGACTGTTACGATTCGGAAACAGAGACACTAACCGAAAATGGTTGGAAAAAACATTGGGAAATAAACCACTTAAACGAAAAAATCGCAACATTTAACCCCGAAACGTCTAAGATGGAATTTAATTTTGCTAACTATAAATATGAAGGATTTTATTCTGGAGATATGATTTGTTGGAAAGGCAAACATATAGACGTAAAGGTTACTCCACACCACGAGATGTGGGTAGCTCCAAGAAATAAAAATAACTTGAATTGGAGAAAAGTTCAGGCTTGGGAACTTTTTAATGAAAAATTTAATGAATATTATATGATGGATTCAGCTCCCATTGATAATAAAAACGAAGAAGATATCTTTTTGCCGTCATATGCAAAGGTTACAGGTAGAGCAAAAGACATTTCATGTAAGCTTGTAGATTTCGCGGAACTTCTTGGATATTATATTTCCGAAGGTTGTTTGGATAAAAGTAATGGCGATAGAGGAGTTTATCGAGTAGTAATTTCACAAAATAAGGGAGAAATTTTAGATAAGATTTGTCAATGTGCTGAAAGATGTGGTTTGTCATTTTCGTTAATAAAATGTAATGGAATTGGAAGACAAAATCAGTCAGGAATAAAGATTTATTCAAAAGCCCTATATAAGTTTTTAGAAATTTCGTGTCCCGGATTAGCTAAAGAGAAATTTCTACCAGAAATTATTTGGTCTTGGAATTTTGAGCAACGTTTGGCTCTATTTAACGCTTTAATTATGGGAGATGGAACTATTAGCAAGAAAAAGGGAGCAACAAATAAAACTTATTATACGACTTCTGTCTCATTAGCCAATGATGTTCAAGTCTTAGCTCTCTCTTTAGGTTTGTCTGCAAAAGTAAAAGAGACCGTTCAAAATGAAAAAAGTTGGGGCCGCATAATTAACAGAGTGTTCATTTCAGGACTAGTAAGTAAAAAATATCACGCCAGAATTTTAAATTCGTCTTTTGTTTCTAAGGAGCATTATGAAGGAACGATCTACTGTTATAATGTTCCAAACCATTTATTTGTAACCCGACGTAATGGCAAGGTCACAATACAGGGAAATACAAGTAATAGATCGACTGCTCAAGCAATGTCGCAGAACTTAATTGATTGCGTAAAAGACATGCAGCTAGCAGTTGAAGAACTATTCAATTCTTTGATAATTCGAGAGCTGCTCCTAGAAGCAGATTTCCATGACATAAATATATTCGATTCTGACAATATTGTTTCATTTAAGTTCTTCGAAATAGATATTGATACACAAATTCGACAAGATAATCACTATGTGGATATCTTTTTGAAAAACGCGATTACCTGGTCAGAATTGAGAGCTAAACTAGGGTACAAGCCGATTAGGGTTCCAACTGGAGAAGAAGCGGCTTCTGATGAGTGGTTAGAGGACAAGTATCCCGAATTTTACAATACTGCCTGGAAACTCTTTGACGAGCCAAAGGCTCTTATCTCTGCAACAAAGAGAGCTTCATCAGCATTTGCCCGAGCTGCAGCCGATAATCGTTCTCTCGAGGTTGGCGAGAAGGACTTTGAGATTGAGAAACAGGCCGAAGAAGAGGCAGCCCAAGAAGAACGTACGGCTAAAGAAAAAGCGGTAAAACTCAAGATTCAATCAAAGCCTAAGGGTACATCAGGTAAATCAATTCCAGCTAAAGACTTCAAAGATAGTATTGGACCTATCCCTGGAATAATGAGAAATAGATTTGATGCTGCTGAGGACATGGTAGTTTCCGCTATTCAAAATGGTCAGACTGACACTGATTGGTTAAAGGCGAAAATTCGCGCTATCCTCAATCCAACAAAAGAAGAATTGCTCACTAGGTGTATTTCTGAATATATCAATGGATTCATGAATCTTGACGGCCGTAGATCTGGAGATACATCCTTTGCTCCAGAATTCTCTTCAATTAGAAAAGCTACAATTTTTCGTCCAAACGTAGAAGGTGTAGTTGATAGACTAACTGAAGACCTTCTTCATCAATTAAAAGTGTTTATAACTAAAGGACAAAGCCTTTCAGTCAGCCAAGGGGAAATAGCAAATGTTGCGAAAACTGTTTTTGACTCGCTTCGCTATCGAGCAAACTATATTGATACAACGGAACTTAGAAGCTCTTTTATTCTTGGGAATTTGGATGGCTGTTATTCTTTAAAGCCAAGGAGAGAAAGAGAAGAAGACCCTGATAATCCCAATGATCCAGATCCGAATCCATTAAAGGTTAGACCAAGTAAAATTTATGTTGCTATTAGAGAGCAATCTCACGATAGTCATTGCTCTATATGTTTAGAGCATAACAGAAAAGAAATAGTTTTTTCTAGTCTTCCGTTTCCAAAACATGGCGATAAGTCGCTACCTCATTACGATCTTGATGAATGCCCACCGTTCCATCCTAACTGTAATTGTGTTATAAAAATGGTGTGGCCTGACAGCAAGTTACGTCAAGGAGAGAGTCGTGGCAAAGAAAAATTTCCTAAAATTTAGTGATACGGTCACATTCGACGTTAAGTCAGTAAAAACTATTAAAGATTTTTTATATCAGCAACCTAATCAATCGGCAGCAAATATAAATCAACACGGTTTTGTTGTTAAAATGGCGGCAACTCATTCTGGGAAAATCATAAATAACAGAATGTATTTGCCAGACCAAATGTCTGCTGGCGTTAGAACTTTCGTGAAACCATATCCAAAAGCAGTACACCTAAATCACGACACTTACGGAGATCCGTTGGGTCGGATTATCTCTTCTCAGTATGTTGACACGTCCCATTCCATCAAGAGTCTTCTTTCTAATTCGTCATCGATTAAAAATAGTGGGATTATTACGTTATCTCCTGAAGTTATTGACGAGTTTGTTTCTGGTGGGATGAGTCTTGTTGATGAGTGGGAATTAATCCGCGCATTTTCTATTAATAAAATCCTTGATAACGAGGAATATTCTGGTCTAGGTTTCGCCGAAATAGATCTTCACATAACAAACGAAGATGCAATTCAAAAATTCCTTGATGGTCGCTATCTTACAGGTTCTGTCGGCGCAACAACCGATCAGGCAATCTGTTCTATTTGTAAACAAGACTGGATCAAAAATGATCAGTGTGAACATCAACCAGGTGAAAATTACGATGGACTTCCAGCTTTCATCATTTGCGGGAAACTAACCTATAGAGAATATTCAATAGTTGGAGATCCTGCTGATGAAGGCTCTATCGTAATGCAAATGACACTTAATGGTCAAGAAAAGACGTTACCATTTACTAACAAAAAATCCTATCAGGTTGGAGTTATCCTGATGGATTCTAAGGAGAACAAAATGCCTGAACAACCCATGGATCAAACCGCTACTACAGCGGCTGCTACTATTCCGACTACAGATACTGTGACTCCACCAGCTCCTCCCGCTGCTACACCAGTTCCTGAAATTTCAAAAGAAGATCAAATTCTTGTGAAAATTTTTGAAGGTGGCGAAATTACTGCAGATGAGGAAGAGATGTTGTACGCCTACATGATGAAAGATTGTGATGGAGAAGAGAAAGTCGAAATAGCTGAAGATAAGAAACTCTCAGCTGAATCACGTAAAAAGATGGCCTCATCTTCATTCTGTGGTCCAAATAGATCTTTCCCAGTTCCAGATTGCGCGCACTACACTGCTGCAAAAAGACTCATTGGTCGCTATAAAGGCACAGGAGATAAGACTGCAATTCTTGCATGCGTAGAACGTAAGGGCAAAGCTCTTGGTTGCACTAGCAAGAAAGAAGACGCTTTCGATCCCTCAAAAGTTCTTCCCGTAGATCTTACTAAAGACCAACTGGTCGCTCTTTCCGAACACTTGAAGACCCTTGTTCCTGATTGTTCTTGCTCTGCTCCTGCAGATTTAGCCAACGACAACAAGGCTCTTCTCGGTGAAGTTGCTCGTCTCGAGGATGAACTTGGAAAAAATAAAGAAAATTTCGCCGTACTCCAAGTGAAATATGATGCTGTTTTCAAAGATTTCCAGGGGATACAGACTCAAGCCATTCAAGACAAACTTGCAGTTAAAAACGCAAAAGCCGAATGTCTTCGCGTACTTAAGAGCCTTGCGGACAAGAAGGTCTGCCTTGAAAAAGACATTTCCGAAATGACAAATGAAGTAATAGACAGTGAAATCGGTAACTGTGTGAAGGTATTAGACATCCAAAAAATCTGTGATAAACTCAATGATGGAATGTCGAGGAACCCAGATGGTAATCAGGTCGCCAACCCCTGTACAACCGGAGTGGGTCCAGTGGTAAAGGATAAGGAGCCTGATATGTTAACAAAAGACGAACTTGAAAAACTCGAAGCTCTTTGTCTTCAATACCAATTTTCTCATGGCGTAGAAGCTGCAAGTAAATGGATGAAGGCTCAATTGGATTCACTCACAAGGGAAGGTCGTCTTCCCCAAAACAAGGTTTAGAGGAGGATTAATTTATGACTACCAACGCAATTGGTCAACAAACATCTGCGTACAAACCATTCGACCATGTCGGGAACATGATTCCCGATCCGTTTTCACATGAAGGAATGGGCTCGGCTGGCGGATATAAAGTTGCAGCTTGGCTTCCCGTTCAATTCAAAATGAAGAACTTGAACTCAGAAGATTGGGTCGTTTTAATGCCTGGAAAGGGAGTTGCCCTAGATAATTATGGCGATCTGATTCCTGCGGGCTACACTGTGTCTGGCGCTTCGGTTGCCTACACCCAAAACGACATTGATGCTGGCACTATTGATATTACAACTGGCGAAGCTTGTGCGTCAGTCACTTCGTACACCATCGCCTCAATCGATGGTAGCGAACACGACTTCATGGGTGATTCCGATGAAGGCGCTGCTGATTTCAAAAAGTTTATCGGTGTTGCTTCGTATCCTTACCTCCAA
>Ga0265297_10002852_pt1 | contig 33353 bp, 33 predicted proteins | sample Munlanlwell13791_FD_192502 | JGI IMG/M metagenome (GOLD analysis project Ga0265297, IMG submission 192502) | Leachate microbial communities from a municipal landfill in Southern Ontario, Canada - Leachate well 137-91 | ecosystem: Engineered > Solid waste > Landfill > Unclassified | place...
GAAACTATCTCCGGTATGCACGCCCATGGCATCAATATTTTCAATAAAACAGACGGTAATCTTCTGGTTCTTTTCATCGCGCACTACTTCCAATTCCAGCTCTTCCCATCCGATGACCGCTTCTTCAATCAATACCTGGTGAATGAGGCTGGCGTTCAACCCGCGGCTGGTTAATACCCGCAGGTCTTCATTATTGTAAGCGATTCCTCCGCCGGTGCCTCCCAGCGTATAGGCAGGCCGCACGACTACGGGGAAATTTAATTTCTCCGCGACTTTCTGCGCTTCTTCAACCGAAAGGCAAACTTCAGAAAGCGGCACAGGGATCCCCAGCTTCTTCATCGTATCCTTAAATGCCTCGCGGTCTTCTCCCCGTTCAATCGCCTCAGCCTTAACGCCGATAATCTTTACCTTATACTGATCCAATACTCCTGCCTTATGCAAAGCCGAAGCCAGATTTAAACCGGTTTGACCGCCTAAATTCGGCAAAAGAGCATCGGGCCTTTCCCGGGCAATAACCCTGGCCAGGCTTTCAACCGTAAGCGGCTCGATATAGGTGCGCTCGGCTGTCCCTGGATCAGTCATAATGGTCGCGGGATTTGAGTTGACTAAAACGATTTCATAACCTTCCTCGCGCAGCGCTTTACAAGCCTGTGTCCCGGAATAATCAAACTCGCAGGCTTGTCCTATAATTATGGGCCCGCTCCCGATGATCAGAATTTTTTTAATGTCTTTTCGCCTTGGCATATTTTAACCTTTCTTAAAAAAATAAGCACCCCTCTTCTTTTTTAGAGAGTTGCTTAAGAGAAAAAACGACTTTGTTTTACTCCCGAACCCATTACACTACGCCCTTGTAGCAGTTTTAAATTATTTGTAGTATTGTATTAGGATTGGCTGCGCAAGTCAAGATTAATTTAGCGATAATCCCCCTCTATAGGTAGTACCGAGTTTTGGACATTTCAATTGGTAAAGCCATTACAGCCCTAATTCCCGGCGCAGGTATCTTTCATTCACCGGGCCGAAGTCTTCGGCTTCATCCGGGTTATTCATCAGAGAGGCAATGGTTGGACGGAAATATTTCTTGTTCCCGCAGCAGCCGTTAAAATAACCTACTCTTTCGCCTTTGGCGGTTAAGTCTCCCCAGAGTCTTTGCGCTTCTTCTTTGGTAAAAGCGCAATTAGGCGGCCCAGGTAAACAAAGCGCTGCTTCGCCCTGCGGACTCTCATCGCGCAGGCCTAAAGAATGGCCTAATTCATGCAGGAAGCCCTTGCTCAAGCTATCCTTATCTTTATACCTGTTCCTCCCTATGATTATTAAAGACAGCTTATCTATGGAAGAAAGCTCGGAGCAAGAGACAGAGCCTTGCGCGTCAAGGATAATTAGCTTGTAGGTGGCTTTAAGTTTAGAGGAAAGACTGCTGATAAAATCCTTGCGCACCCTGATAGGCGGGAAATCCTGGGATGGCTTAAAAACTACGCCTGCCTCTTCTTTTGAGAGATTGATATAGTAAAATGAGATATTGTTTAACTCATTAAACGGCTTGACCTTCCTTAAGCTCCCGATAAGAGCTTGGACATCTTCCTGGAAAGTTTTCTTGTCAGGATAATTTAAAGGGCAGAAGACTAGGGTAAGCCGGGTATTTGCTTTAAGGGCAAACTCGCCTGCATAAGGCTTAATATCATAGGCGCTGACTCTAGAATAAAGCAAAAGAATAAGAAAGAAAAAACCGCCTATCTCTAGGCGCCTTATGCTTTTGCGCATACCCTGATCCATCCTCCCAGCATCCTGCCTATCTCATCTATCTTTTTACAGATGATGCCGTATTTATTTATACTTATCAAATAAAAATCATTGGCCAGCCGGATAAATATCCGCAATTTTTCCAACTCCACACTTGCTTTTTTTAGATGCGGCCCTTTTATGCTTTCTTCATTGGCAGTAATGATATACTCTAAAACCCGTAAAAGAGTATCATAAATCCTCTTGCCTAAAACCGGCTTTTCGGATTTGGGAAATCCGGCTATCTCCCTATGCAGGTATTGTATTAAATCATAGGTTTTAGCGAATATCTTTAAATCGGCTAACATAATCTTGCTCCGGATAAAAATAGCGCCGGCAGGTAGTTTTCATCGTTAAAGATTACTATCTATCTGCCGGCTGTTTTTTATTCGGCCCTCAATTTCAGGGCGCAGGAATAAGTTTGTAGTTCTCTTTAGCGCGCGGTCTGCATCTCCTTAAAGACACAGAATATCTGGCGCCTAGAGAAAAATAGAGAACTGCTTGCAGCAAAGACAACCCTCGCCGATATTGTTGCTGTTCCATCCGCTGTTGCAGCCTCCGCCCGGCGGTCGGAAGAAGTTGTTGTTGTCGTTGTTGTTGCAGTTGCCCCAGGAACCGAGAGGACAACCTTGTTATAACCTATCCCTTACAACAGGCATCAATACGAAATCCCTGAAAATCTTCTTTCTCAATCTATATGTATCTCCCTGCCTGGCATGCGCTATCCATCCTTTTATAAAACTGCTGATCCGGCTTAGCGCTATTTCTTTTCTTACGAACCGCTCTTTCATATTCTTGAGCCTGCGCGCAAATCTTTTCGCATTCTCTTTTCGCAGTAAACGGTGGCTGGAAAATATCCTGAATCCCAAGAAATCTATGCCGCATTTTAAGGGGGTAACTGTTTGTTTCTTGGGATGGAGGCTCAATCGCAGCTTATCTTCCAGGAATCGCGCTATCCCTGCCTTGGCCTCCCGAAGCCTCCCCTTGGATAAATCCATCAGCACAAAGTCATCCATATAACGGACATAATATTTTATTCTTAAATCATGCTTAACAAACTGGTCAAGGGGGTTTAAATACAGATTGGCAAAAAACTGACTGGTAAGATTCCCTATCGGGATTCCTTTTGTCTGTGGACTAAATAAACTTTCACCGGCAAGTATTCTCTTTATCAGCCAGATTACCTCTTCATCTTTTATTCTTTCGTTAATCAGGCCAAGCAGGATACAATGGTTTATATTTTCAAAATACCTCCGGATATCCGCCTTAAATACATATATTTCGTTTTCATTCCCGCGGGATAATAATTCATGCTTAAACTCCTCAAGCCTTTTAATCGCCGCTAGTGTCCCCTTGTTTAACCTGCAGGCATAAGTGTCATAAATAAGCCTCTTATCAAAAATCGGCTCAATAACCCGGCATAAGGCATGGTGCACTACTCTGTCCCGGACAACCGCCGCAACTATTTCCCTCTTTTTAGGTTCATACACAAAAAACCTGTGTGGAGGCAAAGGAGTATAAGTATGCTCAATAAGTTCATCCTGCAATTTGAGAAACTCTATTTCATAATTATACTCAAACTTAAGGACATCATCTTTAAATCGCTTGCCTTTGCGGAATGTTTTATAGGCGGCTAAAAGATTCTCAAACGAAACAACCCTCTCAAACAAATGCTTATACGTTTTCATTCAAAAACCAAAAGATTTCAGATTCTCAGATACCAGATACCAAAAAAACCTTAACTACTGGCAGCAAAGACAACCCTCGCCGATATTGCCGCTGCTCCATCCGCTGTAGCAGCCTCCGCCCGGCGGTCGGAAGAAGTTGGCGTTGTCGGGGCCGTAGTAGCAGGAGCCCCAGGAACCGAGATCTTTCTTAAGTGTCCAACCACTAGGGCAGCTACAACTGCCCACGGCACTGGAATAGTCTACATAGCAGGTACTCCCTCCTCCCTGCGCTACCCAGGTAGAGCCGTTATGGGCATAGAGAGCGCCTTCTGTGGTATCGTAAACCAGCATACCTGCGGTTGGTGAAGATATGGCATTCTTCTGGGCAGTAGTCATCCGCGGAGGGATAAAGGCCTTAGAGGTGCTGGAGAGCTCAAGGATAGAGTTGGGGTTGGGATTTGTCGTCCCTATCCCCACATTCCCCTCTACTACCAGGTCTGCCAGATAGTCAATCTCTCCTCCGTCTCCGTTTTCCTCCTCCCAGGTATAATCAGGGTTATCAATGTAGTTATCTCCTATGGCCAGGCGCTGGGAGCGCATCTCCCGGTATACTCCGTAGGGAGAAGGATAGTAGGTGGTGATGGTCAGGGTATCTTCGGCAAAGGCTACTGGAGGATTAAAGGCGAGAGCAAAGAAAAAACTCAGAGAGAGAGAGAGAGAGAGAGAGAGAGAGAGAGAGAGAGAGAGGAAAAACATTCCTTAATTTAGGCACGGTGGACCTCCGATTTAACGTTTTAATATTGCTATTAATCTATGGTTAATATTCATTATACCGGATATTTAAAATTATACCATAGTAAAAATCAGAATCAGCGGTAGAATTTCTTATTCCCGTTCCTTGGCCGGTTGAATTTATGCCGGTCCGTATTGTGGCGCTGCTGCGGCTTAGCCTGAAAAGAGGATCCCCGGGATTCAATAAATTGCTCATGCGGAACTTCAGGATGCTTGGATATAGGAAGAGTGGAACGGATGATCTTTTCTATATCGCGGACATCCCGGCTCTGGTCAGGCGTGGCAAAAGAAACCGCATGCCCCTGCTTTCCGGCCCGGGCAGTGCGGCCGATACGGTGCACATAATTCTCCGCGTCCTCCGGAAGGTCGAAATTCACCACCAGCTCTATCCCGGTCACGTCAATACCCCTGGCAGCAATATCCGTCGCAACAAGTACCTTATACCTTCCGGATTTAAAACCGTCTAAGGCCTCTCTTCTCTGGCTCAGGGAGCGATTAGAATGAATTTCGGAAGCGCTATAGCCCATATCTTTGATTGAGCGCGTGATCTTCCTGGCGTTAAACTTGGTGCGGGAAAATAAAAGGACCGCGCCTTTATATTGGGCCAGCAGCTTACTCAAAAGGCGCAGCTTAGCTTCTTTCTTGACGATAAATAATTCCTGGGTAACATGCTCTGCGGTTGTTCCGGAAGGAGCGATCTCTACGGAAATAGGGAGTTTCATATACCTGGAGGCTATTTCCATAATTTCTTTGGGGATAGTCGCCGAAAATAACATAGTCTGCCGTGCCGCCGGCAAAAAACGCAAGATCTTATTGATCTGCGGAGCAAACCCCATATCCAGCATGCGGTCGGCCTCATCCAGCACAAGCATCACTACCTGTTCCGGAAGAAAATTCCATTGCCCCATATGGTCAATGAGCCTGCCGGGAGTAGCCACCACTATCCGGGGGTTCCTGCGCAGGGCCATAACCTGCGGCTGCATCGGAGCCCCACCGATAAGGCAGGCTGTTTTCATCCCGAAGGCCCGGGCCAAGTCCTGGAAAGCCTCGTCGATCTGGATAGCCAGTTCGCGGGTCGGGGCAAGCACCAGGCCGATCCCTTTTTTCTGCTCAAGCAGCTGGACCATAGGTATAGCGAATGAATGCGTCTTGCCGGTCCCGGTCTGGGCCACCCCGATAAGGTCCTTACCCTGGATAGCTAAAGGAATGGCCTTAGATTGTATCGGCGTGGGCGTCTTGAATTTTATATGCTCCAGGATCTCCAGTATCTTCGGGGCAATACCCAAACCGTAAAAACTAGCGGCGCCGTTTTTATTCTCAGCCATATCGGTTTTATTAATCGCTTTATGGGGCATCATCACTTGTGAATTACCTTTCGGTGCTCCTCATCGACCTGGCCCAGATGGACATGGCAATAGGCCTCATGGTTATAGATACTCAATATATGCTTGCAGTGAGGAAATTTGCATTTTCTTCCTTTAAGCGAAGTCCGGATTTTTTTCATAATACCTTGCTTATTCTTTAGCGATAGAGATGCTCACCGCGCGCGGGCCTTTGGGAGAATCTTCGATCTCAAATTCCACCTTATCTTCTTCCTTCAAAGAATCGAACTGCGCGTTGACCAGGCCGCTCTGATGAAAAAATACTTCTCTTCCGTCATTATCGCTGATAAAACCGAATCCTCTTTCGCGCACGACTTTCTTGATTTTTCCGGTATGCATTGCTGCCTCCTTTGGTTTTGCTACTCTCTATGAATAAAAAGCCGTAAAGGTTAGAGCCTCCCTTACGGCTTAAGATTTTCTAATCTTTGATGTTCGGTATTTAATATATTATACCTCTTTATGAAAAAAAGTCAAAACAAACTTACGCTAAATATAATCTTATTTCAGCTGCTCTTTCAGGCGGTACATGACCCCCGAAGCTATCTCTGCCTGAGGAAACCCGAACTTACGCGCGGAAATGGTTACCTGCGTTGATCTTTCCGTTAATTTCTTTAGCCGTAAAGTTACCGAGGCTCCGTCAACCTCTGCGTTGATAACTCCGCTGTCCCTGTTTTCACCTTTAACCTTACCGGCTATTTTAATAGCCCGTAAACCAGCTTCATAAGCCCTTTCCACTGTAATTCCGAAAGTTTCCTGAGCGTGATCTTTGGCAGCAAAGGTAAACGCAGCCATAACCGGCAAAGCTGCCACACCGGCAAGCATAGAGACTCCATACACCTGAAGCCCCTGGATCCCCGCTGCTTTTAAAGGCTCCGAAATGATCAAGGCAGCCAGTTGCTGAGCGCTGGTAATATTCTTATAGGTCTTGCTTAAATTAATATCGTATACCTTTACCACCGGCTGGCCGGCAACGCTGTAATCCTTACTGATCACCCTGCCCATTTCCAGATTTACAATGTCTATCTGCATGGCCATCTGCTTAGCGGGTTTCTTCTTCTTTTTTTCTTCGGATTTTTCCGAGGCAAATTTCAGCGAATCAACATTTAACTTACCTTCCTTATTTTTCACCATTATTATTTCTTTAATGTGCAATACTAACTCCCGGAGATGGATTTTACCGGTGATCAGCGCTCCCAGATTACAGGAAACGCTCATTCTGGGAATATCCACCAGAATCCCCCTGGGGAATCCTTTGGGATTATACATCCTGAAGTTAGTTATCTTTACTGACTGCTTTATTATACTCAAAGAGAGTCCGCCTACGCGGGTAGGAGCTCCGGTAATATTAGTAGCCACGGTCCCGATCAACGATTTAATGAAGAAATCCCTGACCAGGCAAAACCCAAAGAGGAGAACGACTGCCAGAATGATAATTTTGATTTTTTTCTGCATTTAGCCCTCCTTATATACCGCATCTTTCTTTTATATGCTTAATCTTATCATCTATGGCCTGATTATATTCTCCGCTGGCTACCTGTTCCCGGTCAAGATAATCTCCGTGCAATACTGCCCGGGCTGCGGCAGCCGGGACAAACATTTTTACTCCTGCCTTAGCCTGCTCCATAACTTCTGCCTTTTCCTTTCCCAGGGTCTCTATATCTTCTTTAGCCCGGCTGCAGTCAATAGGCCTGGCCAGGTCATCTTTAGCCTGATCCGAAATAGGCGGGGTATAACCGCGGCATCCCGCAATAAAAACAAAAATAAAAGCCATCGCCAGCCATCTTCCCATCTTCACCCTCCTTATAAAGCAAAAGGGATAGCTGCCTGCCTTAACAGGCGCTATCCCTTTATGTTTTAGCTTATGCGCGAACCGGTATCTCCGGCATTATTTTTTAATACTCTGTAAAAATTCTTTTCCCCAGCCCATAAGTTTATCATTTTCAAAAACTAAAGGCATCAGGCCATCTTCGTTTACTGTGCAGTCATCCTTGATATCGATCGCATAATAGACCACTTCAAATCTCCTATCGGCGCTCTGGACAGTCTCCGTGCGGTAAGGATTGGGTATAATAACCTCTTTAGTCTGCTTGCCGGGCGCTACAGCACAATCCAGGGTTACCGGGCAGCTACCCATGGTTGACAAGGCATTGGAGCGGGTCTGGCCAACATATAATTTCACCAGGTTTTCCCTATTCTTGGAAGTTACCTCTGAGACCGTCAAAGAAGCGCAACCAGCCAGAAAGATTGCCGAACAAAAAAACAGAACAAACTTTTTCATAACTTAACTTCTCCTTTCTCAAAAAACTTACGTTTTAACTATATGCCTTTTATTATTATATTCAAATTTAGCAAAAAATTCAACGAAAATATCGCTGGATCAGCTCATAGCGCATGTCCCGCCGCCGAGTTTCGTTTTATACAAATTCCTGTTATAAGGCAGTTTCATCAGCAGCATGGCCATAAGGCAGGCATCGGTCAAGCCGGCAAAAATAAGGCCGCCGCTGACAAATAACGGAATAAAAATAAATGCCCAATGCACGAGCCAGGATAAAAGGATCCCCGACAACACCAGGCCGCCGGCAATGATTCTGACCTGGCGCTCTAGCGATATGCCGCCTCCTCCCTTAATAACGGCTAGTCCCTCTTTTTTCCAGCGGGTTAAGCCTCCCTGCATCACCTTTACCCCCTGCATCCCTGACTGTATCAGCATATCAGCTGCCATAGGAGAACGGTTACCAGTGCGGCAGAAGACGATAAAATTTTGTTTAGCTTGCACCAGCTCATTAATTTTGGCGGAAAGCATGTCAATCGGGATATTGATCGCATCCTGGATATGTTCCTGGTTGAATTCCAGGGCTGAGCGCACATCTAAAAGCTTAGTTTGAGCGTCCTGCTCGATAAGCGCCAAGGCGTCTTTAGGAAAGACCATTTCTATTGCCAGGGCCTGGCCATTCTGGTTCACCCGCACTATGTTATCGATATTAAAAGGCTTGGGAATGATTTTAGAGCGCATATCCCGGACAAACCTCTCTTTATCGGATTCTCGCAAGTAGGGATTTGTCTTTTTCTCCTGAGCGATGTTCGAGGAAAACTTCCCGTGATAATCATGCCCGGGGAACACTACGGTCTCATCGCCAAGGGCCTTTAACCTCTGCAACGTATCAAACATTGATTCCGGAGAGCCGTTCTGGAAATCCGTGCGGCCGACACTGCCGATCAGAAGCACATCAGCCGTAAATAATTTTCCCTGAGCGTATAAACTTATAGCGTCATCAGTATGCCCCGGAGTATAAATAACCTTAACCCGGCTCGAACCCAGGAGGATCTCTTCGTTATCCTTTAAGCGCCTGTCGGCTACGCTGGAGATGGCTTTTTCGTGCATTAATACCGGCACCCCGAATTTCTTCTTTAATATCGCCGCCAGAGAAAAATGGTCGGCATGGGTATGCGTATCAACTATAAATCTGAGGTTTAGCTTTTTTTTCTTCAAGTAGCCCTCATACTCCTCCTGCAGGCTGATATGCGGATCAATAATCAGGGCCTCGCTTCCGGAGTTCAAAATATAAGAATAACAGCTTCCGGCTGAGAATTGTTTGGTTATCAGATTTTCCATAAGCTATCCTCCTAACTTTATTTCTACTTCCGGGTCCTGTTTCAGAGTTTTATGCACCGGGCAATTTTTAATAAACTCCAGCATAGCCTTAAGCCTGCGCTCATCCAATCCCAGGCCTTTTAAATCTATTTTTACATCTATCTTCCTGAAACAAACCGGCTCCTCCCTGCTAAAATCCGCGTCCACGCTTACCTGGAATTCCGGCAGAGCCAATTTTGCTCCTTCCGCGTACTTGCGCAAATATACTCCTATGCAGGAGCCGAGGCTGGCAAGCAATACCTCCGGCGGAGTAGCCCCCTGGCCTTTTGTGTCAATAATAAACTCGTAATCCCTGGCCTTAACTTTAAAAGAATAATCCCCGGCGTTGGTTATATCTACGTGGTACATTATCTACTCCTTCCGCTGTTTGCGTTACTCAGCACTACTTAATATGGCAGGTTGACTTAATACCCTGTTTTTCATAATAACCCTGATGGTATTCTTCTGCTTTATAAAATTCCCTGGCCGGCATAATCTCCGTTACAACAGCTTTTTTAAATTTCCCCGACTTTTCTAATTTTTCCTTAGATCGGCGCGCAGCCTTTTCCTGGACAGAAGTAGAATAGAAAATCAAAGAGCGGTACTGGCTGCCTATATCCGGACCCTGCCTGTTGGGTGTAGTCGGGTCATGAATATCCCAAAAAACATCCAGCAGTTTTTCATAAGAGACTTGGTCCGGATCATATTCTACCTGCACTACCTCAGCGTGGCCGGTCTTGTCTGTGCCTACCTCTTTATAGGTGGGATTTTTTAATGTTCCGCCCATAAAACCAACGGTTGTGTTTACCACGCCTTTTACCTGGCGGAAAGCAGACTCTACTCCCCAAAAACATCCGGCCCCGAACACGGCGGTCTCGGTCTTAGGCTGGGTAGTAATATCCTTATTAAACAGGTATAGATATTCAGCGTAACCTTCTTTTTCCATATCCTCGGCCGGGACAAAACGCAAGCTTGCGGAATTAAGGCAATAACGTAATCCGGTAGGCTGAGGGCCATCTTCGAAGATATGCCCTAAATGAGAATCGCTGCTTTTAGAGCGCACTTCAGTCCTCTGCATTCCCTGGCTTTTATCCGTTTTTTCAACCACCTCATCTTTTCTGATAGGCCTGGTAAAGCTTGGCCAACCGGTCCCGGAATCAAACTTATCAATCGAACTAAAGAGCGGCTCTCCGGTAATCACATCCACATAAATCCCCGGGTGTTTATTATCCCAGTATTTGTTCTTAAAAGGGGCTTCCGTGCCGTTCTGACGCATAATCCGGTACTGCTCAGGAGTAAGAATTTTTTTCAACTCCTCATCTTTCAATGGAAGGCTGCAACCAGGTGCCGGGTTCCGCTTTTCTCGATTATTCTTGTCAGGCATAGGGAGGACCTCCATAGCTTGCGTTATTAACGCTAACCCAAAAGAGAATATTAAGGTAAATATAATAATGCCTATGACCTTAGGCGTTATCTTGGGCATATCCTGTTTCCTCTCCGGCAACACACTCCCTCGCTGTAAATCATCATTAGCTATCGATTATAGCCCGGTTTTTTTATTATACACCCTTCTCCTCAACGCATAAACTAAATTTATCTTTATAGGGCAGGCAATTCAACATTGGGATAATTAACGGGAAGATTCTGGGATAATTTGGAGAGCAGGGGGTAAACTAAAATTTCTTTAAAAAACCGGATAGAGTTTCGATGATTGCCAGCGGGCTGGGCGGGCATCCCGGAATATGCAACATTACCGGCAGGATACTGCTCACCGGGCCTTCCACATAATAAGAATCTTTGAATAAACCGCAGTTTAAAGCGCAATCTCCGCAAGTAATCACAAATTTAGGCTCGGGCATAGCGGCGTAGGTCTTTTTTAAAGCAATAAGCATGTTCTTCGATACCGGGCCGGTAACTAAAAGCGCATCGGCGTGGCGCGGGGAAGCCACGAAATTGACGCCGAATCTCTGCAAGTCATAAATGGGATTATTCGACGCGATAATTTCCGATTCGCAAGCTCCGCAGGAACCTGTATCCACTTCGCGGATAGCCAGCGACCGGCCGAATTTCTTGCGGACTAGGAATCTCAACTCCGAGCCCGCGGAATCTATATCTCGGGCCAATTCCGGATGGATATGCCTGGTAACTATGCCTTTTAAAATCCTGCTTTTGAGTACCTCGATCATAATTTATAAGTCATTCCCTGGATACGACAGATCAAAACTTTTATTACACAGCGGAAAATCCGGGATAATATTCCCCAGGACAGCGTAAGCAAGCCCCTGCCAGTTAAGAAAAGAAGGGTCCGCGATCTTGCACCTGGCAATTAAACCATCGGGATTTATCTTTAACCAGTATAAAACCGGGCCGCGCCAGGCCTCCGCATAACCCAGGCCGCTGCCTCCTTTTATCCCAGATGCAGCCATTGATTTTTCTCCCTGTTTAAGCCTGGCCGTAAACCCTTCGATCAGACGGCAGGATTCTGCGAATTCCAGGATCCTTAAATTCAAACGGGCCAAAACATCTCCGGATTGCCGGGTGATCATTTCAAAGTTGGCTTCCCTGTATACGCCAGGGAAATACTTCCGTAAATCAGCGGGAATGCCGCTGGCGCGGGCAACCAACCCGGACACGCCCAGGTCTTCGGCTGTCTTTCTTTTTAAAACTCCGGTACTATCCACTCTGTCCATAAAAGAAACGCTGGAGTTTAATATTTTAGCCAGTTCATCAAAATCCTGTTTTATACGCTTAAGAGAATCCCGGAGCTCCTTTTTCCCAGCTTCGTCAATATCCGTTAAAACTCCTCCTGCAGCATTAACTCTCCGCAAGTATCTATCCCCGGTAAGCCGGTCATTCAATTGCAGGATCGCCTCTTTAATGATCGAGGCATAGGCAGAAGGAAAACTGAATCCTGCGTCAAGGGCTATACCGCCGATATCATTCACATGGTTATACATACGCTCGAGCTCTAAAAAGATACCTCTTAAATAAGCTGCCTGCTTAGGAATCAATATGCCGGAGATCTTCTCTTGCGCCTGGATAAAGGCGAGGCTGTGCGCAAAACTTGCATCTCCGGAAACAGATTCGGACAGCCGAACAGCCTCCGAACAGAGCTTACCCTCAAAAAGCTTCTCTATGCCCCGATGCGTAAAACCCAGCCTGGCCTCTAAGTTTATGATCGGCTCTCCGGCAACACTAAAACGAAAATGTCCCGGCCCGATAATACCGGCGTGCACCGGTCCCACCGGTACCTCAAATATCCCTTCTCCCTCTACCCGGTTAAAAACATAATCACTCAACTCCCCGGCTGGTATTTTCCGGAAATCCTTGCGTAAAGGATAATTCCCTTTTGGCCAAACCTCATCATGCAGCCTTAATCTCCTTAAATCCGGATTATCTTTAGGCTTTATGCCGAACATCTCCCAGATCTCTCTCTCAAAAAGACTGGCTGAATACATGTTCCTGGCCAAAGAATCAAACTCCGGGCTTTCCCCCTGAATATCCCTGCTTACGGTGATCCAGCGGCTGTTTTGAAGATCCGCAAATACACAATTAAGTAAAAATTTTCCGCTCTCTTCCCGTTCATCCAGCGCAAAAAGCAGCATTACCGGGGAAGCAAGGTTCTTATGCAAAATAAGGCAGATATCTTTAAAATCCTGGGGCCTGACCCTGATAGTAAGCTCATCCGGATAAGCCTCACCGATGGAGAGCGCCTCAAAACCAGGAAGTTCTCTTTTTATACTTGAAATAATTTCTGAGCCAACCATATTAAATCCTTTCCCGCATAAATCAATAACGCCCCTGAAACACAGACCAGGGAAAATAAGAACAAAAATGCCATTTTCCCGCTGAGCGGCTCCCCGCCTGCCTTCATCTCATTAGGGATATTGCCGAAAAGCATTTTCCCAAAATGATAAATGAATGCGGCAAAGATAACCGCCAGGAACAATAATAATAAACCCGCCACAAGGTAAGAGCTGCTGGTAAAAGCAGCGATGATGATCATGATCTCGCTGAAGAATATGGAAAAAGGCGGCAAACCCGCCAGCGCAAAACAACCCAGGAGCACCATTATCCCCGTAAAAGGAAGCGCCTTAATTACTCCCCGGATAACATTCATATTATGTTCCCTGTAGACATTGACAATATTACCCGCCCCGAAAAACATCAAGGATTTCGTTACCGCGTGGTTAAAAATATGGAACAGCGCTCCGGCTATGGCTAAAGGCGTTCCCAGGCCAAATCCGATCGAGATTATGCCGATATGCTCAATGCTGCTATAGGCCAGCAGGCGTTTTAAGTCTTTCTGGACCAGGATAAAACCGCTGGACACAATCAAAGAAATCACTCCCAGGAGGATCATTAAATGCGCGAAATACGCAAAACCCACTCCCTTGATCACAATAATGCCGAATCTCAAGATCGCGTAAATCGCGGTCTTTAGTAAAACTCCCGATAAGAGCGCGCTGATAGGAGCTACTGCCTGGCTGTGGGCATCCGGCAGCCAGGTATGCATAGGCGCTAAGCCCGCTTTTGTCCCGTAACCGACTAAAATAAAGATGAAAGCTGCCTTCAAGATATTCTTATCCAGGATATGGGCAACCGGGGCCATATCTGACCAGTTCAGGCTCTTAGAAAGACCGGAGATCGCAAAAGCGTAGGAAAAAAGGATCGTGCCCAGAAGCGCGAAGATTATCCCTACTGAACAGATAATGATATATTTCCAGGCGGCTTCCACAGATTCCTTCTTATTGTAAAATCCCACCAGGAGCGCGGAAATAAGCGTGGTCATTTCAATCGCCACCCAGAGCATTCCCAGATTATTTACCGCCGGGACAAAAAACATTGAACAGCAGAATAAATTAAAAAAGAGATAATAGGCCCCGGCTTTCTTCTCCGAGATGACCCCCCTTCCCATCTCTCTTTTCAGATAACCGATGGAATATAATGCCGAGGCAAACGCAACAACGGAAATGACAAAAATAAAAAATACGCTCAAAGCATCCAGATAAATAAAGCTAAAACAGGCAATATCCCTTTTTAAAAATACAGCCTGTCTTAACAGTCCCGAGCTTAAACATAGAACTATCAGGTACCCGGCGCTATTAACAGCCCCGAACACATCCTTCTTTCGGACAACTAAGGCTGCCAGCGCAAGCAAGAGCGGGATCCCTAAAATAAAAAATATCGTCATAGTTTATCCTTTTAACTGCGAAAGCTTATTTACGTCAATGTGCGTAAAAAGCTTATTTATCCGGTAGACAAAAATACCCATAATCAGCACGCTGATGAATACGTCCAGGAATATGGCGATCTCCACAAAAAAAGGCATTCCTCCGGTAACCGCCGAAGCAAAAAGAAAGATCCCGTTTTCCATCACCAGTATCCCGATTACCTGCGTAAATGCCCTCATCCGGGAGATCATCAGGAACGCGCCGATAAAAATAACCGAAAAAGCCACGCTCACCGCAGCTAACTGCAAAGGCCTCTGGCCAAATCCCAAATTCCCGGAGAGTACCCAGGAACAGTAAGTAAGCGCAAGCGCGCAAATAAGCGACAACTGGGGATTAACCAGCAGGCCCAGGTTCTCGTCAACCTTGATCTTTCTGGCAGTCAAATTCAGGAAATGCGGGATTAGAAAGAACTTCACCAGAAGGATCAACCCTGAGATAAAATATAACTCCATCTGCTTCTCTTTAAACGCGGCCAGGCCCGTTGCCAGGAAAAGGAATAACGATTGAAAGCGAAAACCGCGGATTAAAGCCGGGACCCTCTTAGCGATAACCATAAGATAAGTCAGGACTAAAACCGCAAATAATATCATTACCTGCATATTAAACTCCCAAGATCGCGCAGATGCTCGCGATTATTCCCAGCACAAAAGCAAAACCCAGGAAATCCGCTACCCTGAATAAGCGCATTTTGGCTACCGAAACCTCGACTACTGCCACGATAGCCGCGACAATGACCAAACGCCCCAGATACCATGAGGACCAGAAAACTATCTCCGCCAGGCTTCCGGATACCGGCAGGCCAACCGGAAAAACGATCTGGGCGATAAGAAGAAAGAAGATCGTCTGCTTAACGTAAGCAGCCATTTCGATGAGAGCCAACGGCCTTCCCGAATATTCCAAAACCATTGCTTCATGCACCATCGTCAATTCCAGGTGCGTTTCCTGATTATCCACCGGAATGCGCGCGGTTTCCGCCAGCGCGATCAGGAATAAAGCCGCTCCCGCGATAATCGAAGAAGCCTGCACCCCGGAAACAGCGCCGAATGCCGCCAGACTGGTTGAGCCGCTCCTTAAAGATATGGAAAATACCACTAAACAAAGCGCAGGTTCAACCAGGCTGGAGATGAACATCTCTCTTGATGAGCCCAGTCCGCCGAAAGAACTCCCCGTATCTAACGCTGCCAGCGCCAGGAAAAAGCGGCCTAAAGCCAGGATAAATATCAAAGCCAGAAGATCTCCCAGGTAATTCAGGGGAGTATAAAATATGAACACCGGAATAAGTAAAGCAGCGCACAAAGTAGAACCAAGAACGACAAAAGGAGCAGCCTGGAATATCCAGGAAGCGGTATCGGAAACCACCTCCTCTTTCAAGAATAACTTGGACAGGTTATAATAAGGTTGCCAGATGCTCTGGCCTTTGCGCAGGCGCAGGGAATTTTTTATTTTAGTAATCAGCCCGCTCAACAAAGGGGCAGCAGCCATAAAGAAAACCAGCTGCAATAATATAAAATATATTTTATTCATTTTAAAATTTAGGCATAAAAATTATCAATAATAATACTGTCGCGAATATATACGCCAGGTACAGATGGATACTGCCCGGCTGGATCCGGCGCATAAACTTAGCCGCCCTGATCACCAGGCCTACCAGCGGCTGATAAATGTATTTTCTGAATACCGGCGTAGTATGCGTTTCATAGGTAAAAGACTTAACATGGTAAAATGATTCCCGGACCTTCTGGGTCTTACGGTAAGGCAAAAGAAAAAAACTAAAGGCGATACGGAACGGCTTGGAAAAGGCTGTCGCGGTATATTCATTGCGCGCATTCAGTTTGTAATAACCGCAATCCCAGGTGTTCAACATTACCGCTTTTTTACGGCCGGTTAACCGGTACACAACCAGGCCCGCAATACCCAGCGCGATCAAAGCCAAAGCCAACCAGGGAGTAGAAAGATAAACGCCTTGTCCGGCTTGCGGGCTTAAGATGAAATTGTTCAGGGAGAATTTCATACTGCTTATATCAATGCCGGTTACGCTCCCGGTAATCTTTGCTAACAATTTTATAATCCAGGCGGCTAGTAACCCGAAAATAACGGCCAAAAGCGCTAAGAAAAACATGCCTGCCCGCATAGATAAAGGGACTTCCTGCGCGGATCTGGCGTAATTACTCCTGGGGAGAGCCAGGAAGGTTACCCCAAAAGCTTTGACAAAACAAGCAGCTGCCAAGCCGCTGGTTAAAGCTAACAAGCTGGCGCAAACTCCCAGAAAAAGCTTGGTCCCCCCGGCCACTTGAAAAGCCCCCAAAAAGAAAGCCTGTAAAGTCAGCCATTCGCTGACAAAGCCATTTAAAGGCGGCAAAGCTGAAATGGCCATTGCGCCGATCAGAAAATAAAGCGCGGTCTGCGGCATTTTTTTGATCAGGCCTCCTAATTTTTCAATATCGCGCGTGCCGGTCGCCTTGTAAACGCTTCCAGCGCATAAAAACAAAAGGCCTTTAAAGATCGCGTGATTTACTAAGTGGTACAAACCGGCAATCAGGGAAAAAACCGCCAGGTACGGTAAATTTAAACTGATAAAGAACATGGCCAGCCCTACCCCTAACAAAATTATTCCTATATTTTCCACGCTGTGATAGGCCAGGAGTTTTTTAAGGTCATGCTCCATAAGCGCATAAATAACACCTACCAGGCAGGAAATCAGCGCGAGGATGAGAACTAAGATCCCCCACCAGGAAGAATTTACTCCGAGGATGAAGATCACAAACCGGATTATCCCGTAAATGGCGGTTTTGATCATTACGCCGGACATAAGGCTTGAGATATGGCTCGGCGCCTGCGGATGAGCATAAGGCAGCCAGATATGCAACGGGACTATACCGGCTTTAGTCCCGAAACCGATCAGGAGCAGCAGGAATACGATATTTCTAACCTGAAGAGGCATTGACCGGCAGGCCTCTTTAATCGCCAGGAAATCAAATGCCTGCGCGTATTGATACATAATCATGAATGCCGCTATTAAAAAAGCTGTTCCAATATGCGTCATGATTATATAAATCGCTCCGGCCTGAATGGATTTGTCGTGCGCGGTATCAAAAACCACCAGAAAATAAGAAACCAGGGACATTATCTCCCAGACAATAAGAAAAATTAAGGCGTTAGCCGCGGTAACCACCGCCGCCATGGATAAAACAAAAATAATCAACAGAAACCAGGCCAGGATTATCTTGGCAGGCGAATATTCCCCCTTGAGATAACTGAAAGAATAAACAGCTGAAGGCAGTGAAACAATGAAGATAACGGAAAGGAAAAATACGGCGAGCGGATCGAATAAAAAAAACTGTTTGGGGAAAAGATTTAACATTTAAAGGGTTTAGCCTCTATAAAAAAAAGAAACCTTCATTGGCCAGTAAAATAACCAATAAAGGTTTCTCGTTGTTTTTTTAGCCCAGACCCACCTTAAAACTCGGAACTAAATTTTACAAAAATAGTATACCACTTCTTCCGTTAAAATCAAGCTATTCTGTATTTTAATAATTCTCCGCCAGTAATTCGTAAAACGACTGCGGGTGTTTGCAGGCAGGGCATTGCTTCGGAGCTTCGCTGCCTTCGGAAACATAGCCGCAGTTAAGGCAGTGCCATTTTACCGGCGCCTTTTTCTTGAACACCTCTGCTTTGGCGACATTATTAATCAATTTTCTGTATCTGGCTTCATGGAACTTCTCTACCTTGGATATCTGCTCAAAAGAACTCGCTACCTCGGGGAACCCCTCAATTTCCGCGGTCTTGCCAAAGTCCGAATAAAGAGTAGTCCACTCCATATTTTCTCCGGCAGCAGCCTCTTCCAGGTTGGTCTTGGTATCTTTGATCATCCCTGCAGGGTAGGAAGCAGTAATCTCCACGTCTCCGCCTTCAAGATACTTAAAAAATACCTTAGCGTGCTCTTTCTCGTTCTCCGCGGTCTCCATAAAGATATTGGCGATCTGCTCAAAGCCTTCTTTGCGCGCGGCGCTGGCAAAATACGTATAGCGATTGCGCGCCTGCGCTTCTCCGGCAAACGCCGCCAGGAGATTCTTTTCTGTCTTAGTGCCCTTAATTGATTTACCCATCAGCCCTTCCTCCTTATCCTTCGATTTTTTCCATAGGCTTCTCACAACAAACTAATTCACCTCCGCCTACTTTAGTCACCACTACCTCATTCCCGCATACGCTGCAACGGTATTTTTCGCCTGTATTTTTAACACCCATTTTTATCTCCTTATCCTCGGTTCCGGCTTTAAATTGTCTCGATAATCAAATAGCTCAATAAACAACTGATGATGCTAAAAAGTATGTACCCCCAGAAAGCCGGCCAGAAACCCGTAATCACAAAACCTTTGACGATTTTGGACACCAGGTAAAAAAGCGCGCCGTTAATAAAAAGCGTGAAAATCCCTAAAGTCAGGATATTGATCGGTAGAGTGACCAAGATAATCAGCGGCCTTAAAAAAGCATTAATGATCCCCAGGACCAGGGCGATTACCAGTACAACCGCCGTACTGGACACTTCTATGCCTTTGACAATGTGGGCGACAATAAAAATTGCCAGAGCGTTAATTAACCACTTCACCAGAAAATATACCATTTTAAACCCTCCTCTCACCTTTTTTTGACCAGATCTCTGCTAAACCAGCAGCGCTGATAATACACCAGGTCGCGAAAAGCGCGTTGGGAATGGCGGCTTCCGCGGAAATATGTTTAATCGCCAGCACCGCGCCCATTCCGGCATTCTGCATCCCGACATTGATTGCTAGGGTGCGCCTCTGCCGGAGGTTAAACCCGAATCCTTTGCCGGTAAGATAACCCAGGAGAAGGCCAAAAACATTCAGGCTGATTACGGCGATAAAGATCATGCCGGTAACCTTGCCCAGGGCGTCTTTATTCAACGCCACGACTAAACCGCAGATAAAAGCGATAAACAGAGTTGAAAGCGCCGGAAATACCGGCTTGATCCTGGATGTAATTTTATGAAAACGGTGCTGCACCCACAAACCGAACATAAGAGGCAAAATAACCATCAGCACGATGCTCTTAACCATAGGCCAGAATTGTATCGGAATATACTCTTTCCCTAAAAAATAAGTTAAAGCCGGCGTGATTAAGGGAGATACCAGCGTCGTAGCTGTTGTTAATGCTACGGATAGCGCTACATCAGCTTCGGCCAGGTAAGACATAACTCCCGCAGCCATGGCATCCGGAACAGACGCAGCCAGGATCAGCCCTATAGCCAAAGCCGGAGCCAGGCCTAAGGTTTTTATAATAATAAAAGCTAAAAGGGGCATGATAATGAATTGCGCAGCCGTCCCCAGAAAAATCAATTTTGGCTTTTCCAGGATCGGTTTAAAATCTTTTATCGAAAGTAAGCAGCCGATACCGAACATAGTAACGCCGAACAACCAGTCAATAAAAGGCTTTAGCGGCACCAGCGCCTGTGGAAAAACATATCCTACAACCGCAGCCAAAACTACCCATACGACTAACAACCTGGAGAATCTTTCTAAAATCCTCTTCAACATAAATATACTCTCTGCCCTTAAAAAGTCAAAAGGATCAGCTATTTTTATAGCTTTCCCGTTTTTTACTGACCTTGAGCTTGGATTTTTGGGCCAGCCGGATACTCTTTTTCCAGGGCTTAGCTTCCCCTTCTGTCTTCTTCCAGGGTTTCTGCTCACCCGAGCCCTTTTGCCAGGGCTTAGCCTGATCTTTTCTTTTACGCCAGCGCATCGGATTATCCTGGAACCCCTTACGCGGCTTAGCTTCCTCCTGCATCCCGATTAACCCCTTACGCTTCATATAACTTCGCGTGCGCCTTCCACCCTTGTATGTACCTGGCAGCCTAGAGAAACGTACTTGTGGCAGTTGCGGTTTAGGTTTCGGCTTATTTTTTTCTTTTAACTTGCGGCTGGCCTGAGCTTCTTCTTTGGTGCGCGCCGGGCCCACATTAAGCAAACGGCCCATGAATTCTTTAGCATTAAGTCCGGCTATCGCGGCGAGTGCCTGCGCTTCATCCGGAATATCCACAAAACCAAAACCCCTGGACTTGGGCGCGGTTTTTTGCTTCTCCATTACAATTACTACGGAAAGAACATCTCCAAAGCCTTCAAACAGCTTCTTTACATCCTCCTCATTAGCTTCAAACGGTAAATTACCCACGAAAATATTCATTTTAAATTTCTCTGTTCTTCTTTCTTTTTTTTGATTTAACTACTGAACATAATACATCCGCAAACGGAGACAATTTTCCGCCTTCGTAAGGGAATTCTTTACAGTGGGCAGGCTTCAAATCATAATTGACCTTATGGATCGAGCACAGGCCTTTAGGGGTAAGAAAAGAACAGCGGTTGTCCTCAACGCTCGTGCCCACCCGGTAGCCGGAAGGATAATCTCCATCCTTTTCCAGATGGTAAAAATCCCCTTTTAGCCCAAGGGCTAATATTTTTTTAGCTTCATCCAGGTCTACCCAGGCTCCAAAATTACAACAGGAATGCTGTTCCCTGCATTTCAGGCAATCAATCTTCTGTGTTCCTTTTTTCGGTTTCATTTTGCCTCTTTATAGGTAAAAAAATAGGGCTCGGCACAAATAATGCCGGGCCCTATCGGTTTTTCAGGTTATAACTTGACGACCTTAGTCGCCTGTTCGCCTTTAGGGCCCTGTTCGATCTCAAATTCGACCTGCTGGCCTTCAGCTAAAGACTTGTATCCTTCGCCCTGAATAGACGAATGATGCACAAATACATCCTTTCCGTTCTCCGGGGTGATAAAACCATAACCTTTTTGGTCACTGAACCACTTTACTGATCCTTTTACCATTGTTTGCTACCTCCTTTTCTCAAGAATTATAGTAAACCTGTCAGAAATCTGCCTCACTCTTACCTGATAGATACTATAACTCTAACCGGGCAAACAATGACAGCGATAAAAAAAACCGCAAGGTTAGTTTCCTAATCCTCACGGCCTAAGACTTCTAATCTTTTACTACAGGCTTATATTACCACAATTCCGCAATTAGTCAAGCAGAATAAAATAAAAATTGGAATCCTCTAGGTTATCCTCCTGGCCCTTTGGTATTGGTTATGCTCCTTGATCCCTCTTAAGAAAGTGTATGTCCCTACTAACTTAGCCGCGGAGATTACCCATCTGTACCACAAATATTCAGTAAGGCTCAGGAACATAAGATACGCCGTATAACCCAACGGAAACAACCTCTGGACGCGGACGAAGGAAAATATGGAAAAGATCGAAGTGACCGCCTGGGTCAGGGTCATAAGCAAAGCAAATAAAAGAAAAACCTTTATGTCGAGCAAGCCGGACAGCCACCCCAGGCCGATAAAAAATATCCCGGCGAGCTCAAAAAACACCCCCAAGACCTCGTAAAGAAGAAAGTACGGCAGAGTAAGGAAGGCGAAAACGCCAAAACGCGGATTAAGGATCATGTATTTATAGTGGGCCACGGTCTCGTTGGTGACCCTCTGCCAGCGGCTGCGCTGCGAGATAATTGAAGAAACGCTGCTTGGGCCTTCAGTCCAGCCTACCGAATACGGCAGCATGACTATGCGGTAATCTTTATCTTTGTTCTTTACCAAATAGTCGTGGGCGCGGAAAGTAAATTCAATGTCTTCGCAGGTAAAATCCGCCGAGAAACCTCCTAACTCGTATAAAATATCCCGGCGCCACATGCTGAATCCGCCCGCCACAACCGGCATAGCGTTATACTTGCTTAGACCGATGCGGTTGCCGATGAACGAACGGATATACTCCAGGTTTTGATAAGCGATCAGGGGATTGAGGGAAAAACGCTTCTCCAGGATCCTGCCGTCCTTGATCCTTAGGTCGTTGGAAAGCCCGAAATAGCTGCCTATTCCTATAATCTTGTCCGGATCCCTGCCGACATGCGCCATTACTTTAAGCAGCGCGTTCTGCTCTAAGACGGTATCAGCATCCACCACGCACACATATTCATTTCTGGCAAAATTAAGCCCGGCATTAACCGCTCCCGCCTTCTTTAAACCCTTATCCTTGCTGATCACCGTAACATTGGGGTATTTCGTGCTTTTAAATATAGTGCGGATAACGCCGTCTTTATAATGCTTTATATACGGCATATCCAGGGGCTTTGACTCCAAGATCTTATTCACAATCTCCAGGGTATTATCCTGCGAATCATCATCAACGATAATTACCTCAAATTTAGGATAATTAAGGTTAAGGATGGATAATAAGGCGTCGGCGATCCAGCCCTCCTCATTTCTGGCTGGCATGATAATACTGACGGATAAAGCGTTACTGGCCAGGTAGGCCAGGGGATAATCTTCTGTCCGGCTCTCCCAGGACCTTTTCCTGCCTTCGATATAACCAAGAGCCGCTAGAAAAAGATAAAAAGCGCTAAGGAACAAAAAATAAGCGAAGAAAAAAATAAAAATAAAATAAGTAAAATTAGCGATAAATACAGCCATATTAATCAGTCCTTGCGGCCGGCGATACCTCGTTCCAAAGTATCCGCCGCCTGCTCGTCTATATTCCTTATGATGTCCAGCATCTTGCCCTGTTCCTCTCCCGGTAGGCCTAATAACGCTGCTCCGAGCCCAGCATAAGCGCAGGAGACGATTAACCCCTTTAACAGGAACTCTGCCGCCTCTTTTTCCTTCTTGGATCTGGACAAGATCTCCTTAAACAGCTTAATGATGTAGCCGGATTCCTCCAGCGCCTCAACGGATATCCTCCTGGCCATTTCATCGTCACCATACAGAAAATCCTCCGCATAAGAAAGGCATATTTCTATGTTCGCGGCCATCAGGAATTTAACGCTTTCTATGACCGAAAGAGAACCGTCATTGATCCTGCCCATGATCTGAGGCAGACCTTCTTTACCTAAAACTTTAAAAAGGGACTTGACTGCGCAAACCCTGACCTTCCAAAAATCATCGGTAAGGCATTTCGTAATAATGCTCGCTGAATCTCGGCTGCCGAACTCCCCCAAACAATCGCAGGCTGAAGCGCGCACTTCCGCGGATTTATCCCCGGTCAGCTCCTCAATCTTTTGGCGATACTGCAAGGCCTTAAGCCTTCCGATGAGCTTGACTGCCCAACTCCTGACCTCCGGGTCAGGGCTGGCGGTTAATCCAATGGCCTTGACCGCTATTTCCGGCGGGAATGATTCTAAGAGCGAAAATATCCGGTAGCGGTAAAAAGAACGCTTTTCTATAAAATCCAAAAGGATGCCGGCAGACAGAGCACTCCTGATCTGCCCAAGCGCAAGGATCGAAAAATATGCGATATCAGCGTCCCTATCGTTAATTGTTCTTTGAAGGGTATCTAAAGATGCGGCGGCCTGCGCATACCCCAGAGTTAAAATGGCTTCGATACGGCGCCATTTATTCCAGGAGAATAGAGCTGTTTTTTCTATCTTTGCGATCTTTTCGGCTGAAACAAAACAACTCTTCAGGATTTCCTGCTCTGATTCATTAAAAAAAACTATCTCCCTGTTCCTGTTGGTAGTCACATCGAGGAATTGCTGCGGAGTAACTCCGGAGACTGACGCTAAGCAGGCCTCATTATCCGCTTCTTTCCCGGAGAGCACCAGCTCATAAACATTGCTCTTTATATTCAGTAAGGCGCGGTTACGCCTTTTCCAGGAGTATTCTCTGGCCAGCGAATAAAAAATAGTCAATAACCCCGCCGCGGCGACCAGATAAAGAAGTATTTTATCAATAGCCCAGATTAATTCCGGATAATAGTTGTGCATTTAGAATTTCAGCGATAAAGAAGTGTTAATACTGCGTTTAATAAAATCGGGTTTTTCTGTTCCGTAGGAATAACCGACCCTGGCAATAGCCCAGGGGCAAACATTGAAGTTCAGCCCCCCAAAAACTATATATCCGGACTGATCGCGGGACGGAAGCTCAAAGATATCGTAAAGCCGCTCTCCTACCGCTGCCCCTAAAGAAAGGGCAAGGCGCTTGGTTAGCGCGAAGTTCCCCTTGACCGTGCCGAATTGCGCCGTGCCCCGGCTTTCAGTAAGAGATAAACCGTAATCAACGCTGATATAATTATCCCCGAAATAATAGATCAACCCCGGATAAACCATATGCGTATCGTTCTCAGAGTAATCCCGGTAATTATACCCTACCTGCCAAAAAAGATTTTTATGGAGGCGATGTCCGTATTCAATTATCGACTGGAGCTTATACATATAAGTAATATCCCAACCCCAGCCTCCTTCGATATGCGCATAAGAATTCGGGAAATTCATATAAGCCCCAAAGTTAGCGGTATAATTATTAACACTAAACCGGTTCCATTGAGAAATAGTACCGTACGCCTGGATATTGCGGTATTTATAGCCTATGCGGTTGGTAATCTCTCTCCATCTCCCGGGCCGCGAACCCTGGATCACCTTGCTTCCTTCATAGTAAGAATCCCAAAAGAACTCCCCCTTTTCCCTGGCCTTCTCTTCCGGCACAACCTCAGGCCTCGGGATAGGGGCCCTTAATAGCTGTTCGGTCTGGGCTTCGCCGGCCGCATAAATCAGCGCAGGCCACCAGAGTATCGCAATAAAAATAAAGCTGATACATTTCTTCATTTCTTGTACTTCTCCGCTATCCCCAGGGTCACATTGATATTATCTATTTCGGACTGTAGATCGCCGGTCTTCAGGATAAATCCGGAGGCGTTAAATTGATTCGCCGCCTTAAACCGCTCTTCATTGCTGAAAGCCGTGATGATGAATATGGGTATTTTCTGGTCTTCTTTTCTTATCTCCCTTAAAACCTCCAGGCCGTTTATCTCCGGCATCATTACGTCCAGGATAAGCGCGTCGGGTTTTTCCCGCCGGAATTTTTCCAAAGCCTCCCGGCCGTTCATCGCGGTGACCACGTTATAGCTGTTAGCCTCTAACCGCGCCTTCAATAACTGCAAAAAATCTATCTCGTCATCTACCAGCAATACTTTTTTCTTTGCCATAAAAAATCCTTATCCACCTATATCCTATCCAGTTCTTTAGGATTCTCTTCAAAATAGCGCTTCATCTTTTTAAGTATATCCACCATGCTGGTCTTAGGGATAACTCCGGCAATCCTCTTAAGCTTAGCCAGGTCCGGGAACCGCTTTTTTACATCCTCAAACCTGTTCCCGTAATATTTCTGGTAGGGCTCAAAAACTATTTTCGAAGAGCTGTTGGTAATCTTTTTTATCTTCCGGGCAAGTTCTCTGATCGAAACCAGGTTTTTAGAGCCCAGGTTGATAACCTCTCCTACCGCCTCCCGGCTCTCTGAAAGTTTCAACATTATATCTATAGCGTCGTCTATGTAGGTAAAACAGCGCGCCTGTTTTCCGTCGCCATATACGTAGAGCGGCTGATTCTGCCAAGCGGCCTTAAAAAACCGCGGGATGACCATTCCGTAGCGGCCTACCTGCCCAGGCCCCACTATATTAAAGAACCTGATAATCACAACCGGCAGGCCCCTTTCACGGTAATAACCGATAGCGAAAAATTCATCCAGCAGCTTTGAGCAGGCATAGCTCCACCTGTTCACATCCGGCGGGCCGAGCACCACATCATCGTCTTCCTGGAAAGGAAATTTCCTGGATTTCCCGTATACTTCAGAAGTTGATGTCAAGATCACTTTAACCCCTTTTGCCGAAGCGTATTTCAGGACGATACTGGTGCCGATAGTATCGTAGATAACGGTATCCAGGGGCTTTTCGATAACATGTTTGACCCCTACCGTGGCAGCTAAATGATAGATAAGGTCACTCTCTTCCACAGCCTTGCTCAATATCGTATCATCCGTTATTGAGCCGACGATCAGGCTAAAATTTTTGTTATTCAGCATATCCTGGATATTTTCCCTGCTCCCGGTAGAAAGATCATCGATGACAGTGACCTTATAGCCCTGGGCCAAAAGACGCCTGGCCAGAGCCGAGCCGATGAATCCGGCTCCGCCGGTAATCAATATATTCTTGATTTTCTTAACGGCCGCCTCATGGCTTGCCCCCTCCAGCGCGACCTTGATCCTGGCTAGGAACTCCTCCGGTTCATAAGGCTTGGTAATGTAATCCTGCGCGCCTAAATTAAAGGCATTTACCTTATCCGATTGGTCCAATTTTGCGGTCAGCACGATCACGGGGATTCCCCGGGTTTGCTTATCCATCCGGATCTTGCGTAAAACCTCATAGCCGTCTATTCCCGGCATGATTAAATCCAGGATTATCAGGTCCGGTCTATTGTCTTTAAGGAGCTTAAACGCGTCATCCGTAATATTGGCGACCGATACATTATAAGCATGGCTTTTTAACCTGGCCGAGATCAGGTCTGTCGCGTCTTTATCGTCATCAATGATCAAAATATGTTTCCTATCCATAGTCAAGCTCTCCCTTTAATGATCCTGGCGATCTGCTCTTTTATCTTCTGGCTGTCGTGGCGGATCAATTCCTGCTCGTGGGACAGATCCGCGATCACAATCCTGGCCTTAGTAAGCCTTCTTATCCTGGTTAAATCTCCCGTTGGAACAGGGAACTGCCTTTTCTGGGCATACCTGGAAAGGGCATCCCTGCGCAGCTTCTGGTTATCCGCGAGGATAATATAATCCAGGCAATCTCTCTTCAAATAGCGCAGTATTTCGCTGATATGATCAAAAGCATCATAGCCGAAAGTTTCTCCCGGCTTAGTCATGAGATTGCAGATATAGATCTTTTTTGCCCGGCTCTTAACTATAGCCTCGCGAATATCTTTGATCAAAAGATTGGTAATAACACTGGTATACAGGTCGCCCGGGCCGATAGTAATGATATCGGAATTAATAATGGCGGAATAAGCATTGATGTCGCATTGCGCAACCGGCTTATGCCAGCATTCCCTGATCCGCAGTTCCGGGGAACGCCCCTTGCACAGGTCGATATTGGTTTCACCCTTGACGATACTGCCGTCTTCAAGCCTGGCATACAAAACCGACTCCGTGGAAGCAATAGGATAGACTAAACCGTTAATATTCAATATATCTCCAGCGCCCCTTACGGCACTGGACATTGAGCCTTCTATATCGCTGAGCACGGTCAGAAGAAGGTTGCCGAAGCTATGCCCCCGGAAACCTTTCCCCTTATTAAAGCGGTATTGGACGATCTTATTCATTATCTCAGGGGCATTGGACAGCGCAACCAAGCTTCTACGGATGTCCCCCGGAGGTAAAATTCCAAAAGAATCCCTTAACCTCCCGGAGGACCCTCCATCATCGGTTGTGCTGACAATAGAAATGGGCAGGATAGCCGGAATACTCTTAATGCCCAGAAGGAGGTTGAATAACCCCGTCCCTCCTCCGATACAAGAGATCCTGGTCTTCCTATTCAAGACCGCGCTTAGCCTGAGGTTAAGTTCACGAACATTATAGGGTTTAAAGATATAATCTGCCGCACCGGCCTGTTTGGCCGCTAAAATCGCGGAAGTCGATTTTTGACTCGATAATACCACAAAATATTTTTTTGACCGGGTAAGGATTCCCAGGACATTTCTTAGCAGGCGGGAATTTGCGGCATAAGAATCTTTATCCAGAATAACTATCTCGGATTTTTTCAGCCGCGGGGCTATTTCACTATAGGCATTAGCTACCTCAATCTCCAGGGCCAGGCCGGATAACTCCTCTTTGAACCCGCGGACAAAAAGCCCCGAACCTATGAGCAGGAATTTTTTATACATTTAAGGAATAAATTCTCTTATCTTATTGAACAATTCTTCACCCGAAAAAGGCTTCAGAAGATATCCTTGCGCCCCGCAGGATCCTACTTTTTCAACGATATTCTGGGTGCTGGCCGTAAAAAGGACTATCGGTATATGTTTTAATTTCTCGTCTTTTTTTATCCGCGAACATACTTCCGGGCCGTCTACTAAAGGCAGCCGGACATCCAGAAGCATAAGATCCGGCGATTCCCGGGCGGCTATTTCTAATGCCTGTTGACCATTCACTGCTGATAAAACCTGGTAACCTATCTTTTCCAGGCGGAAACAGACGACTCTTAACAAATCCGCTTCATCGTCAACGATCAAAATCTTTTTACCCATCTTGGCCCCTTTGCTTTAACTTAACGGTAAGCTAAAATTAAAAATACTCCCTTCGCCGGGCTGAGACTCTACCCAGATCTTCCCCCCATGCTTTTCAATTATATCCTTACATATGGATAAACCTAAACCGGTACTCCCGGTTTTCCGGGTCATCCCCGAATCCAGCTGCCTGAATCTTTCAAATAAAAGAGGGATATCCGATTCTTTTATACCGATGCCTGTATCCTTCACCGACACGGTTATAAAATTACCGGCTTTGCCTGTCCGGATCTTAATGCCCCCTTTTTCCGTAAATTTGACCGCGTTATTCAACAAATTAATAAACACCTGGATGATCCTATCCCTGTCAAATTGTATCTTAGGAAGTTTGCTATCGAATTCGAATTTCAAAGATAAACCCTTCTTCTCAATCACCCCGCGCATGATCTTTTCCACTTCTTTAGCTACCTCATTTATATCGTTAACCTGCATATTAAAGACCATCTTTCCGGATTCCAGCTTCTGAAAATCCAGTATATCGTTGATCAACCTGGCCAGCCTATCTACATTTCTCTTGGCGATATCCAAAAATTCCTTTTGATCTTTGCTTATCGCCCCGGAAGTCCCGTCCAAAACAATACTGATCCCTTCTTTTATCGCTGCCAGAGGCGTCCTTAATTCATGCGAGACCATAGAAGTAAAATCTGTTTTCATATTGATTACCTCCCGGAGCGCGTTTTCCACTTTTTTACGCTCGGAGATATCCCGGGCCACGTGGACTGAACCAATAAATTCACCCTTGGCGTTAAATATAGGCGATACGGTTACCAATAAAGGCACACCGATACGGGGATCATCGACTTCTTCCGTATGAGGAGCAAGATCCTCCTGGGCCTTAACCGTAGGGCAGCTGGGCCAGGGATGATCCAAGCCGTGGAACATCTCATAGCACCTTTTACCGATGATCTCTTCGGGTTTAAGTTTTAACGCTTCAGAGCAGGACCGGTTAACCTTAACTACGTTAAAGTTTTTATCCTGGATAAAGATCAAGTCCGAGATAGAATTAAAGGTCCTCTCCCATTCTTTGACGGCCATCTCTATCTGCTCTTCGGCTTGCGAAGCCTTAACCACCCGGATAGTTATATTGCTGATAATCTCCAGTAAGGCGTACTCCTCAGAGGAAATAACCTGCTTTGAAAAAAGCGCTAAGACTCCGATTGTTTCGCCTCCGGATAACCCAAGCCTAAAACCGGCAAAAGAAACCAGGCCCAATTCAGCTGCCCACTCATGGTTATGCACTCGCGGGTCGTGCACTACGTCATTAGTCAGAAATGACGGGTACTCTCCCGAAGCAATACCGCCGATCTTATAACTGCCAAAAGGAACCCGAGCGTGTACTCCTCCGTCAATGTGCATATAACGGCCTGAGCTGGAAACTAAATGCAGGCACTTATCCCGTTTAACGCACATATGCGGACCTTCCTTAATTGCGGCATGCAGGCATGTTGAATTGCACCGGTCTCCCGGCCCCATCAGCCAAATACGGCAGAAATCAGCCCCGAAGATATCTACTACGCCATCCGTGATTATTTTAAGCTTCTCCCCCATCTCTCCCGGATTAAGCAAAGCATTCTGCATTCTATTGAGTTTCTTTATGCGGGTTTCTGCTTTTACGCGCTCGGTGATATCCCGAAAAGTCCAGATACGCCCGAAATATTTTCCGTCTTTATCTATGATCGGCGAGGAATACCTGTCAAAAACCGTCCCGTCCCTGAATTCAACCTCGTCCTTACTGGTCTCCTCCCTGTGAGCATAGAGATAATTAACTTTGTCCAAAAACTGCTGCGGCTCTTTTACTCTGCTTAATACGTATTGCAAAAGTGCTTCGTCACTCTCATCATCAACAATATGCTGCGGGATTTGCCATAGTTCAATCAACCGCTTATTGGTCAGGATCTTCTTGCCATTTTCATCAACCACCAGTAATCCGTCAAGTGAAGCTTCATTTTGGGCTTCCAGAAATTCCGTTTTCCGTTTTAATTCATTCTCCATTGCCTTGCGCCCGGTGATATCGCGGGCAATAGTCGAAGCCCCAATGATCCTGCCCGAATCATCTTTAAGCGGGGATATAGTCAAAGACATACTCAGGCGCTTCCCCTCTTTAGTTATGCGCACTGTTTCATAATGCTCTATGTGTTCGCCATCTTTGATTTTATTGAATATGAAAACAGTTTCATTCTCTAACTCCGGAGGGACAATCAGGCTAATTGAACGGCCGATAGCCTCTCCGGCGGAATAACCGTAGATCTTTTGCGCGCCGTAATTCCAGCTGGTTATTGTTCCGTTAATGTCCTTGCCGATGATCGCGTCATCCGATGATTCTACGATCGCCGCCAGACGGCGCAGCGAGGCCTCTGTGCGTTTTCTCTCTGTGATATCGATAATTACTCCCACCAGGCCCGCAACCTTACCATCCGGCCCCGGATAAGTGGACCGGTTAAAAATTACATCGTGATCAGTGCCGTCGGCATGACACAATTTACTTTCATAGACCTGGACGCCGGGTTGTTTAAAAAGCGCTTCATCCATTTCACGGTATTTCTGAGCGATTGTTTTGTCCGAAAAAATATCAAATACAGTCCTGCCGACAATCTGATCTTTGCTGAGCCCTAAGAATTGTTCAACGGCTATATTAGAGCCCAGATAAACACCTTCTTTATTTTTATAGTAAACAGGGGTGGGGATATTATCGATCAGGACCTGCAGGCGCTTCTGTGCGTAAGACACTTTGTCCACTGCCGCCCTGTTCAATTCTACGATTATGAATGTGCTGACGAGCAAGATAAACAAACCAAAAGCTATAAGAATGCCGATTACGCGGTGATGATATAATTTATCCTGGAGAACCGAGATACTTATATCCATTCCTATGCGCGAAATAACATTTTTCGTCTCAAAGTCGATGATCGGCCCATATACCGAGACCCAACTGCCCCACCTGTCTGTGTAGGGGCCCAAAATAAAAGCTTCGGGCTTAAAGAAATCCTCCTTTAGCCCGCCGGGGGCTTCACTATAAACCTGGCCGGGCGGCGAATAATCCGGAGAATCCTGCGGATCAGAATCCGCCAAGATCAGGATTTTATCTCCCTGCAGACGCATAAGGTATACAAACCGGAGATCGATATTTGCCTTTTTTATCTCTTTTAGCTGTTCTTTAAGGCGCAGATAGTCGGGATTATTCAGATCATCCGCCGAGGCGCTCAGGGTTACCAGGCGCCGGGGATTAACTGCGGCAGCTGCAGTGTCGACTTTCGCGATAAATTCCTGATTGGTTATTTCTTTATAGTATTCACCCACGCCCTGAGTAATGATCCAGCCCAAGATAATAAAACCGATACCTGAAAATAGCACTCTGGAGATATGGGCCTTTCTTCTAACTAGTGATAGATTAAGATCAATCGCATACCGGGAAGAATACCAATACATCCATAGAGCGAAAGCAGACAGCATCGCTAAGATGCAGCGTAAGAGTTGTATCGGAAAACTAAATATCCTGAAAAAGACATCCTGATTGAAGAGTGTAGCGGAAAGAAAATAAGGAGGCTGGGAAGTTACTAACTTAGTTAAAGCATAGCAGCCAAAAGCCAGGCCTGCCAAGAAGAGCCAGGGCTTATACTCCGGCTTGGATCTGGAAGACCGCAAAAAAAAGATAATGGAAGCGCTTAAGCCCGCGCCAAAACCTAAAAAAGAATGCGCGGCAATACTGGCACCGTGAAGGCCGCTTCGCAGCCATCCTAAATATACTAATGAGAGTATGAGTATATGCGCCCAAACGCCTATGGGCTTTACGTCCAAGCCACTGAGGCTTTTACGGCTGAACTCGATAAGCAAGGCGAAAGAAACAATGAGAACGATTAAACGGATAACCTGGAAAATAAACGAATCAGCTATTATAAAGGCGATAAGATCCAGCCACTCGTTCAGCGCATGGACCAGGCCGAATAAACCCAGCCAAAGCCAGGGATTGCCTTTTTTTTCGCCCTTAGCTAATAAAAAACAGGCTCCGGCAAGAATAAAAAAACTCAGGCCGTATAGAAAAAAAATATAATCTATCTGGGACCTGAGGAAATTAAATATCATATTCTTGCGTCTCCAGCGGGCTTCCGGTTTTTATAAGGCATGTATCCCCCTCCAAGAGATACTGTTTCTTTAAAGGCTCGGGGCGCAAACAGCTATGACTATTAATTATTATAAAGAAAATTCCGGAAGTAGCAAGAATTAAAACTGCAGTTAGGGTAAGCTGGAGGAGGCTTGTTTATGCCGCTTCCGGAGGCACCGGTAGGATATCCGCGTAAATATCAAAGATATCTATCTGCTCCATATGCAGAAAATGCCCTGCGCCTTTGACGATCCTGACCTCGCAGCCGGGGATCTGGGAAGCCAGCGACTTGACATCGTCAAGGTCGATAATCGTATCTTTTTCTCCGTAGATCAGGAATGTCTTCTCCCGGATATTGGGAAGCTTGATCAAATCACCTATTTTTTTCGCCGATACCACTGCCAACCCGTGCTCATAAAAGGATTTCAGGTTCTCCGGGCTCATCGCATGGAACTGCTTGACGATCTTATTCTTAATGTTTTTTGAAAGGTTCTGGCCGAAGCTGCCGATCAATATATCCGCCATTTTCTGCCTGTTGTCCGGGTCTACTGCTAAACCTTCCCGGATTGTCTCAACCATCTTAGGATTAGCTTTTGTTCCCAGGCTCGCCAGGCATAATTGTTTTACCTGTCCGGGATACTTCGCGG
>Ga0265297_10002853_pt1 | contig 33351 bp, 48 predicted proteins | sample Munlanlwell13791_FD_192502 | JGI IMG/M metagenome (GOLD analysis project Ga0265297, IMG submission 192502) | Leachate microbial communities from a municipal landfill in Southern Ontario, Canada - Leachate well 137-91 | ecosystem: Engineered > Solid waste > Landfill > Unclassified | place...
TGCATTTTGTTTCTCCTTTACTATTTTTCTAAAATAGGCTTGTATTTTTTTGATTGCTGCCGACCTTGCTGCCGACCATGCTGCCAACTCTGCCGACCTTGCTGCCGACCATGCTGCCAACTCTGCTGCTGACTGTGCTGACTGTGCTGCTGACCATGCTGCTGACTGTGCTGCTGAAAGTCCTTTTTTACTTCCAGTCTTTAACCACTTTTTAGCAGCTTCTATGGCCAGCCTGGGAGATTTATCTTTATATTGTTTTTCATAATTAGGCAAACATAATTCAGCCGCATAAATAGCCAATCCAACACTATCTTCCTTTGTCCACTTATACTTTTCAACTATTCTCATTTCCGACCAGACCTGTTTATTCTCGTCTTTAATGCTTTCACCCCTAACCTCGACTTCCGTCAGCCATTCGCCTTGCACGAAAGAAAAAGCATCGTATGGTTCAACTGAACAGTGAAAACCAGCCTCACACATTTTAAGTTCGCCATTAAATTTCTTCCATTGACCGACTTTCCACTTAATGTTTCCGTTCTCGCTTTTTAGTCCTGTTCTAAGAAACTTGTCCCTCTTTATTATTTTTGTTTTCATAATTTAATCCTCTTTATCTTTCCGATGGAACGCCCTATGCTCCATCTCAAACAAGCTTCTTTCAGCCTGTTTATAACGGCTCGGCCTAAAAAGCCCCCCTTCTTGGATTTTTTGCCTTTCCCTCCTGATGGTTTCGGGAGAGAAGCATGATAAAAATAGCGTTTTTTGTTCATTTGTAAATTTTAATCCTTGTAACTCCCATACTTTTAAGATTAAGAGTTTGTCATTCTCTCTTGTCTCTGGACAATCCTTTAAGACGCTGGCTACCAGTTGTTCTGCGTTTTTAAAGGTTCTTCTTATGTCGTTAATGTCCATCGGTGAGGCCCAGAGCGTGTGCTTCTTTAAGTGATAACTAATTATCAATAAGACCGCCCAGACCCCCTCGATGGCCATTAAGGCCACCGCTATTCGTAACTCCATAACCTTTCAATTTAGATTTTTCCGCTTCTTGGCAGGCAAAACACAATTCTCTACCGTAAGCGTGGAACGAATAGCTGGCTACACCTGATTTGATCTCGGTTCCACAGTCAGCACATTTAGTGTTAAAGTCGATCATTTGCTTATCCACCTTACCTCTCCGCAACCTTCCTTGTCATTGCAGAAAACCCCTCTCCATTCCTTTCCTTTTTCTGTCTTTCCTTCCCTATAAACAGCCGGACCACCGCACTTTGCACACCTAAATGTTTCTTCCGCTTTCTTTTCTGTCTTTCCGTTTGTCATTGTCTTCTCCCACATTTGGGCTTTTGTCCCGAAGGCATTAACTATTCCCTTATAAACCGACACTGCCCATTTTCCCCCGTTTTTCCTTCCCTCCTCGGTGTTAGCCTTATATCTAACCGTGTGCTTGCCATCGGTCGAGAGAAAGACCTCTCCTTCAAATTCTCCGCTTCCGTCAAAGACGTTAATAACTACTTCGTCTTCTGGTTCTATCCCGATTGAGTTTGCAAAGTCGTTCATGTTAATTCCTCCCGTCATTCCAATACTCAACGGGAATTTCCTCGCTGGTAGTGGGGTCAATAATATTGTAAAGATCGGAGAGCATATCGTAAAGTGTTTGATCCCTTTTTGTCATCTCGGCTAAGGCTTTTTCTAATATTTTGGCCGCCCTCTTGCGGTCTTTTGAGCTTAACGGTGTCATTTAATCTCCTTTCTTATGAACGCAGGCACGTCCATTTTGCTAATAAGGATTTTTCCCCTAGGGATTACCTGGTGTTTGGTAACAATTCCCCTTTTAATCCAGTCCCTAACTGTCCGGGGGGTGGTGTTGCAGATTTCTGCAAACTCCTTGAGTGTTAAAAAGTCATTCATGGTTACTATATTACCACATATGTCAAAGAATGTCAAGGGGTGTAAGTGGCCTCAGTTTTGAAGTTTGCCGCCGAAAATATTTTTTGCCGTTTCGTATAAATCCTCGGATGGTTTTTGTATTCTTTCTTCTATTTGTTTTTTAATTGATTTACCTACCCGTTCCCAAAGAGACATCATTTTTAAATCGTTCTTCTTTCGGGCTTCCACCCATCTTTTTCTTGCATTGATTAAACTATCTTCTAAAGTCATTTAAGAACAAACTATAATTAACTATATCACCCCTTTAAAACCCCTCTCCCCCTATATTATACCCACACCTTCCTAAATACTCTCTTGGTTATTAATTACATTCCCCAAAAAGAGAAAAGAAAAGGATAAAAGAAAAGAGAAAAACAAAACAAAGAAGAAAAACTTGTGTGGTTGTGGTATAATGAAGACGGATTTTTCATACGCCCTTATCTTAACAGGTAGGGGCGTTTTTTGTCAAGCCCTAAACTGTTGAAGTTCTATTAGTTTATTCAAATACTCTATTCCATCTTCCAACTTCAGAAAAGGAACCATCCTGTGTTCTTTCGGATAAAACAATATCCCCAAGCCCCCTCTTTCTGCCCTGTCGTTTATCCCTCTTCTTTTAGCCCATTGGTCGTCCAACTTATAAGTTCCACCGACAACGGCCATTCTTTCTTTTCCCCCCATGTAAAATTGTTCGATCGAGGCTTGGTGGGTATGTCCTAAAAGAGCACACTCTGCCTCTGGATAACCAAACTGGATAAATCTTTTACTTGCATTAGTAGCATTTAATTTGCTTTGTCCCCAGTGCATATGCTTGGCAATGACTTCATATTGCTGTTTTCCTACTTGTAAATGAATTTGTCCGCCGGCAGGCATTATTGGACATTTGGCTTCTTTCAAAAAAGCATCGTAAAATTCTGTTCCGCATATTTTCATCCAATCGTTATGGTTCCCCCCCACGATGGTTAAAAGCCTGTCGTCTAGTTCTCTTGCCAAATCTTTAAGCGTAAACCCTGCCATATAAGGTGGTAAAACCTGTTCAAAAATTAAAGTTCCCCAAATTCCCATGTCCACATCATCCCCTAAATCAATCATCCTGACATTGGGTTGGCTTAATACCAAGTCTAAATGTTTTCTTAAAAGTTCATGGTCTGTCTGGTTAGAAAAGAGATGAGCATCTGAAACAACGGCAAGAAGCATAGGTAAGTCAGGATATTCTAAATTTACCTTTACAGTAGCTTCTTCTTGCCCAATGTCTGCCTCTTTTAAAAGTTTTTGGGTTTCAATTACTCTATCAAAATTTCTTCGCCAGTCTATTCTCGTCTCACGCTTATCAGGGAATACAATAATGTTTTCTTGGGGGGTTTCTGGGGTATAAGGGGAGTACACTGTTCTTTCTTTACCCGACCCATTGATGATAATTCTTCCTAGCTCTTTCATTTCATTAAAGGCCCCTCCTTCTCCTACCCTTTTATTCGAGGGGCAAGACTTGTTTTGTTACAAATATTTCAAGGGTACAAGTCTACTTTTTCTTTCTTTCTCTTGCTCTGGCTTCTTCAAGCCATGTTCCACTGTCTTTGATAGGATATGTCCTGTTATAAAACCCAACCCCGCCTTTTTCTTCCCTTTTAACCGAGACTGTCTCCCCGTCTGTAAAAAACCTTTTTCTCACTCCGCTTTCTTCTTCCCCTTCTTCAAGGAGGTTTCTCCATTTGGCATCTCCTAATAACATTTCTATCTTTTGTTTGTGCAACTCTAAAATAGCAAGGTCAATCCTCGCCATCTCGTTTTGACACAAGCCTATCTGCGACTCGCAAATCATTCGGTACTGGTTTTTGGTTATCTCTGTACCTAGGGGGTTTCTTTCTTCTTCGGCCTTTGAAAAAGCATCCTCCGTCTCCCGTGCTAACTCTGGGCCAACATTGTGTCCCTCTTGAGAGAGTCTTTCTAACTGGAATAGCTCGTTTTCTGACATTGTTCTCTAATAATAATATTTTTGTTTTCGGGGTGTACCTCGAACCCCGACTCTGTTTTTAGATAAGGAGGAAAAAACCCGTCCCCGTCTTTTAGCTGGGCTGGAAAGGGAGTGGGGGGCCTCTCCTCCACTATTTTCTGCCAACCTTTCACTGGGTATCCGCCAATAAAAAGTATTTCTTTTGACATGGTTTGTTGCTAATATATGGTATAATGTTGGCAGTGGGCGAGATAGATTGCCAATCTGACTACTTTAAGAGTTGTTAAATCGCCCGCTTTTTTATTAAAACCTTAAAATTCCTTTTGTTAAATTCTCGTCTTCTATTTCTTTTCCGTATTCGTGGATTGCTCGGTCAATCGCTTTTAAGACTGCTACCACAAAAACAATTACCAACGCCTCCAAACTGACGCTGTTGTTTTCAAGTTGGCTAATCAAGACAGGAATGATTGCCACCACCCCAATCCTCAAAAACTCTTTGATAAATTCTAAAATTATTGTTTTGCTCATGCTCTCACCACCTTTCTTTTTGCTTTTTCTAACGCTTTCATTAACCCTTTATAAGAAAATTTCTCACTTCTCACTTTGGGTCTTTTGCCCTGACCCTTTCCCCCTTTTTTAGAACCCTTCTTTTTTTTGCTCATTTGCGTTTTGCTAGAAAATATTTACTAAATTTCCAGAGAATATCATAAGAACTTTCGTCTTGCAGGGTTTTTAGATCGACCTGGCACGTATTTAATGAGGCCGTGAGCCTCTGTAATCGTTTCTGGATGGCCTTCGGCAAATCTTTATACATTTGTTCCATTTTTTTCCTTTCTTCTTTCCAATAAGACATCCCCTTTCCCTAAATTGCAATCTTCACAAGCAGCAATGTAGTTTTCAAAAACATCCTCCCCATCTTTTGCTCTTGGGTGAATATGGTCTATAACAAGTTTGACCTTATCTTCCTTAACATTTCTTCCGCAATACTGACAAGTAAAATCATCTCTTTTGAAAATCTCGAACCTTATTCTTAAAAACGAAGAATAATCTTCCATTTTTTTGATTTTCCAAGAAGCTTGACAACATTCATTTGAACAATAAATCTTATTCTTAAATACAGCCTTAAATAATTTACCGCAATGTTTACACTTTTTTGTTTCCTCGTGTCTTTTCATTGTTTTGTTCCACTTCGATAGTCTTTTACAATTAGCACTTGTGCAATAATCTCTTTCCTTGTTTTTAGAAGAAAAAGACATCCCACAATATTTGCATATTTTATGATATATCTTCATATGATTCGAGAATTCCAATAATTTTAGATAATATACCAACGGCTTCTTGCTTGTAACTTTGTAAGTCTTGTAATGCCCCCGAAACGGCTCGAACCTCCTCAATGCTAGATATATCTATACTAAGTAAATCCTGACACCAATCCTTAACCTCTTTAAACGAACTTTTAATGTCATCCCGTTCTTTCTCGACTTTTCTAAGATTTGCCAATAACTCAGCATTATCTTTTTCCTGTAAACTGAGTGCCGACTGCAAAGTCGCATTGTTCTGAATTTCCTGAGATACCGTTTCTTTAAGGCTTTCAACTTCTTTGTCAAGGTTTTCAATTTTATCAATCGGGTTTGTTTCATAAGTTGCCAGTGTTTGGCCTTTGTAAACAACCTTGTAATTATCCTCCTCAATAACTACAGGGCCAGAATATAACCTCAGTCCATAAATACCCTTGGCTGGGTCGCCATATTTGGCGGTAAAAAAGTAGGTTTCTCCAGTCCAGGGATCATTTATAAAATAATCGTTGTTTTCTTTTCCTATTATTAAAACGAAGTGTTGCTGTAACCCCTCCTTCGGGTCAAAGTCAACACAAACAATAACGGGCATTGATTTATTTAAGTAGGAGTCAATTGTTTCAAGGGGGGCGGGTACATCGGGGCAGTCTATTCTCCCGTCCCATTTAATATCAGGAAACAAGTCGTGCAATTTCTCCCATATCATCAAATTAGTCTGGGCAAAGCCACCGACATTGATAAGCATTTGGTTTAACTGGTCTGGAGTAACCTCATGGCCGTAGTAAGTGCAAAGCATGGAGATACAGGTGATTACACACCCATAACCGCCAATGTTTACTGAGGAAGTACCGAGTTTTTTGCTCGACCACCTCGAATCACGTTGGTTTAAGGGTAAAATATTTAGTTTCATTTTATTATAAGTTTGAGTATTGCCACGAAAACCGTGGTAACAATTAAGCCTACAATTCCATAAACTAATTTCTGCACAGGGTGAAACTCAGACTTGGTAACATAGGCCACTTCGAGCTTCTGGCAAACCTTGTCAATCTTGTCCATGATTTCCTGATGCTCTTTGGAGTTTTCTGTCATCAAATTCATTACTCTTTCCTCCAATACACTAATTTTAACTTCGTGAGTTGGTTTCATAACCTTATCCTCTTGATTGCCCCAATGACACCTTCTCCGACCTCCTCATTTTTAACCCTTGGAAGTATCTTGTTAATTATTTGCTCGATTGGTTTCCTTTGGTATTTCACAAACTCTTTGGGGGTCATTTGCATTTTGGCCTCGCTCATAATTGTTTTTGCCGCCTGAAGATAATCATTTACAGGAGCTGATTTAGACCTTATAATCCCGATTGCCGTGTCCAGGTCCTCAAACGTATAAGAGACACCTTTCCTTGCAATATTTTTAACAAATGGGGCCGCTCTGCCGACACCCATAGTTAACGGTATCATGGTTGCGTTTGCAAACTCACGTTCTGCGGTGGGGTCTCCACTCGCCAGTCTCTTGTAAAAGTCGTTGTTGCGCTGATCTAGGGTGTTAAGTCCTTGTTTACCCTGTGTGTAGAGTTGTTGTGCTAGTTGGGATATATTCATTTGACATTGGGTCTATAATATAGTTATGTTTGCTTTTATAGTTATATTGCTTGCAATTATTCTTACTGTCGTTGAATTGTTAACCTCCTCCGAGTCCTAAAAACCTACCAAGTGCCGATATTTTTAGGGCATTCCATATTCCCGCTTTGGCAATTTTTTGTCCTTTAAATAGCGTAGAATAGATTTTATCTATCTGGGCTACTTTGGGAGATAGTTCCCCAATTTGCCTTCTTATTTCGCTTCCGATTGCTCTTTCCATATATGCGGCTGCACCCTTGGACGCTCTCGTGGCAGAATATCCCGCCTCCCAAGAAGCAGCCTTCTCCTCAACGGCATCAAGTGGAGAAATATTTTTTCCTGAGAATTTGTTACTAGCCTCTTTTGCTAGTCTTATAGCAGACTGGCGATAACTGGTCGGCGCTTTTTCGGCGGCTCTTTCTGCTGCTTTTGCAATTTTATCTCCCTGAATTTTTATTCCCTTAAGGCCATCCTCTATTGCCCTTTGTGTACGAATCCCCTGTAATCCGCCCGTCTTAAAAAATTTTTGAAGTTCTTGCAATCCCGCCACCCCTGCTCCTGCGGTCAAACCTATTCCTCCAGCAACTCCCGCTTGTGGCAATACTTTTTCAAGTTGTTCTTTTGGTTGTTCCTGTTGTTTTCCTAATAAATCTTGAAGCATCTCTTGAGAAACGGCCCCGGCACCATATCCAACGGTTGCCCCCAACCCCGCACCAATTGGGCCACCGGCCACAAACCCTCCTGCTCCACCAAGAATCCCACCAATTGCGCCAATAGGGCTTATTCCCTCTCTTTGCGTTTCGTCTTCTTGAATTAATCTTGCTGATTTAGGCACCCACGTCATTAATACCTCCACCCATTCTTTAACGCTTCCTCTGCCTCGGAAGAGTCTATTTCATAAAGTTTTCCACTTGGATCATACATCCTAACCATATTGTTCCCCGAGAACGCTCCTGCTTTAGATTTCAAATCAATTAATTCCCTAAGGTTGTTAATTTTGTTTTGTGCCAGTTTTCGAGAATCGGTTACTTTTGGCAATAAACCCTCAGCTCTTTTTATGTCTCTGTCGGTTAATACTCCAACTTCCTCTGATATGGCTCTCGCCACTGGCCCTATTAATCCTTTTCTTAACGCTTCGTAGTCAGCCGTTTGTGTTGCGAGTCCGCCCCCCGTCAGGGCGGCTATTCCTTTTCCAAACTTTCCCGCAATGGCTCCCCTCAATTGAACCTGCCCAAGGTTTTTTTCAAGAACATTTATGGTACTCGTGAGTCCAGCTACTTTTTTTTGGGTGGCTGTTGGCCCTTGTTCTCTTGGTAGAAGCATGTTGTTAATCGTTGAGGAGCCGCCTCCTTCTGTGGGAATTCTTTGTCGTGCTTCTGCCTGAGTTACATAGTCGGTGTATTTTATTCCATAAGAAGGAAGGTCCGCTGGAGCGACAATTCTAGTTTCTCCCGTTCTTTTATTTTTTATTTCTACTTGTCCATTGTCGAGTATTTTCATTCCCAGCCCCCCCCCGAGGTATCGCTCGGTTTATAAGTATTTGGGTTTTTATAAAGCACCTGTCCTGTTGCCGGATCGTAGACGGCCTGTCCCTCTCCAAGTGTCATGTATCCAGAATCTGGTGTCGCCTGTTGTTGTGCCAGGGCTAGCTGAGCTTTGTTATTTTCAATTTGTGCTTGTAACTGTTGTTGCTGTAAGGCTAGTTGTGCCGCTGATTGTTGTTGGCCGACCTGTGTCCCATAAATACTTAACCCCGCATTTGCCCCGCTAGTCAACGCACCCGATTCAATCTGTGCTGCTAAATCAAGAATGTTCTGTAATGCTTGTGTCTTCTGTTGGGTTGCCGACTCTACATAAGGCGCAGTCGTTCTCTGAACATCAGTTGCATATGCCCCAGAGGAAAGTGGAATTCCCCTCTTGCCATATTCTGCTGATTTAACATTGGTAACGTCCCCGGTGATTCTGTTTAAGAGTTGGTTGTAATAGTCGTTAATACTTGATGTCCCAGCCCTTACCTGTTGAGCATAAGGTGCAACTGCCTCGCTATATAGTTTTTGTGCCTGCTTGAGGGTATTTTGCCAGTCTCCCGTTGCCCCGGCCCCTAAAGATCCCCCTGCCTCGGCCCCCCTTGCCCCCTCATAAGACATTCCGCTTGTTCTTGCAAGGTTCTGAAAATAGCTCTCGTTCGCCTGTCGTAATGCCTCTGCCGTTGGGAGGGTGCTGAAATCACCCGCCTCTAAGGCACCAAAGGCTTCTGGACTTAAACTATATGGAGAAGTGTGAGAACCCCATGTTTGAGCATTTAATTGGGAGTATGGACTCCAGGCTTGCGGATCTGGAACCCCATATTTCTTTCCCTCATAAATAATGTATTGCCCTGTCTTTTCAGGATTTGTGGTTGTATAGGCAGCTGCCATTTTCCTCCCAATAAAAAAAGCACTAAGTCTTAAATAGACCAGTGCCTTCTGTTTTCGCACCACTGCACGCCAATTTGTCGTGTAGGTCTATTTTAGACAATTTTAATAACTTTGTCAATACTTTTACTTGACTGCTTGTTGTATAATAGTCTTGTGAAAAAGATTACTCATCAACTTCTTGGTACTGTTCTTGTTTTTCTTTTAATTTTTGTTTTTTTCTGTCTTCCAATTTTTTATGTCTATGCAGTTGGTCGCTGTCACAACATGAAAAAAGCACAAGGTATTCAGCTTTGGACTACCGACTGGATGACTCAGGAAGCAAAAAATTGCTTCATATTCAAATAATTAGGCTGACGATGTAATTGTCTCCCAAGCGCTCCCATTCCAAAATTTTAACTTGTTATCATCACTGTCATAATATAATTGTCCCTCGTCCGGTGTTCCAATCGATGATTGAGGAACAAGGGTTATCCCTCCCTTGGAACTAAATTGAACAAGGTCGGACAAATTAAAATTTTGAATCCTAACCGCATTTACTCCTACATTGTCTCCCAAAGCTAATCCTAGTCCGTAAAATTCCCTAATCTTATTATCATTATTGCTTGCCATTAAAATTTCATTAATAACCGCCGTCCCACTCACGTTAATCCAAGTGGCACTTCCTCTGGTTATTTCATTAATTGTGCCAAACCTGGCCGAGGTTATTGTCCCATAACTGGCATTAATTGTCCCCGTAGTAACCGCCGTCCCGAAATTGGCCGTTCCTGATATAGAAAGGTTGCCGGTAATGCTAATAACTCTAGTTGCCGGATTATAGGTAAAAACGGTTGTTCCTCCCTCATCTTTAAAATCAACAATTCCTCCGAGGGTGGTAGATATTGTTCCCTGACTTATCATCGTAGGATTAGCATATGGCCCTTTTTCAACATGGGCGTCTTGAGAGTATTCAGACTGCCACTCTCTTTCTTTGGAACCGATTGCGTTCGCTTTTTTCAAGCGAGGGTCTAATCCTATATCCGAATAGTCCTTCATTCTATATTCTCCGCCTCGATTGAGAAACCATAAAAATTAAATCTAGCATCCTTGCTCATTTCAGAAACCCGCCAGAACAACAACTTTCCCCTAGACTGTGGCGGGAAACCATAGTGTGCATATCCATTTAGTAAACTCCCCACATTCTGCCACCTTAAGGATTTGCGATTAAAACTATCGGTTATCGCTATCTGTAGTGTGGCCTGACACCCAGGAGACGAGAAAGCCCATAGTTCATGGAAATACTTGTCTGACTCCGGAACGCCTAGTGTCAAAACTCCCTCGGCGACACACTCTATTGCAGTTGTATTGTCTGTTAAGGCTGTCCCGCCAAAAGAATAGCACTGCCCACCGGAGGCCCCAAAGATAAACTTCTCATCACCATTGGCGTCCTTATAAGTATTAAAAGCGGTCGGGAAGTTGGCGAAGGAATAATTAGACCACTCATCCAGTTGGTAGTCATATTTCATTATGGCGTTGAGTACGGTCTCCTCAGTAAAGTCGTCTGTTACCGACCCCACCGCACAGAAGTAATCATATCTATATATCCCCCCTGGGGCTGAGTCAAAAGATGTCCCCGCTATTCCCGTATTGTCATCGTTGTAAATTTGTTTTTCAATCGGGTTGGAGATGATGGTCGGCCTGTCCCCATTGTAGCCAAAGAAACCCATCCTGTTTAACATAAACCAGTAATCCTCTCGTTGGGCCAAAGAGTAGGGTGAACTTGGCCCCATGTCAGTAGGAACCTGCCTTAAGTTGTAGTCATCATAAGTAAACATCATCCCTGAATTCTTAGGAGTAACGATCCTGTCATTACAGACAAACACCTGGCTTATCCTTCCCGCACCAGGGACTGTGATTGATGAGCTGTCGGTAGTCCAGTCTGTCGCCGTCCCGGCCGTGCAGTAGAACAGATTAGAAGCCGTCCCTCCAGTCCATATTCTGTTGAACTTAGAAGCAAAAAATTCCTCTGCCGGGGCTGAGGTGGTGTCTGTAAAGGCGGTTCCGCTGGTTGTGTGCCTTGTAGTGCCGCCAGACTGCCCCACAATCATTGTATTTTCGAGTACCGCATGTCCGATATGTTTGCCTGCGGTTACTGTCCCATTGCCACAAATAGTCCATGCCCCTGTTCCCTGTGTTGAGTAGTAAAGTCTCCCCCCTGAATTTCTGTAATTATAAAAGGTCGTCCCATCGTCTTTCTGCCAGGTAAACAAGTCTAGGGGGATTGATCCGTTGGCTGTCCCCAGATAAGTAACATAACCGGGTCGTTTTTTCAAAGCCCCTACTTGGTCTTTTTCAAAATTAACACACCTTATTAAATCCCCGTCCTTGTGTAGAAATGGAGATACTTTGAGGTTCAGCGACCCCAGGTTCATTACTCTATAAATTGCCATATTACCAAAATATATCTAAATCACTCTCGCCAGTATCCTCTACTAAATCGATATAGGTAGGGCCTGTCTTATTTCGAGGGGTAAGCTCTTTGGTGAACCTGAATAGTGCCGCCTCACACTGTGACTCCAACTCAGTCGCCTCTTTAATCTTGTGGTCTTTCCGATAAGCCTGTGATAAGGCCCACTGCACGAATGAGTTGCTATATCCCCTCATCGAGTTAGGTAAGAGGTCAGCGTCAGAGTCTAATACCGGATTTAGCTTGTAGTAAGAGAGCTGGATAGTCCCTGACGAGTCATGCGGATTTCTCCCGATTATATTGTCCCCCTTCATGTAGTAGTAGGGGTGGGTTGAGTTAAACATCTCACTTGGAGAGAACCCTATCATTTCCTGCTTGGTCATCTGATAAACATCCACCCCGTCCTCCGTATACCATGCCCTCCTGACTTGCTTGAAGTCCTCCGAGGTGATCGTCCCCTCCTGTGCCGTTCCTGAGAAGGCGATATTTGCCGTCCCGATAGCATAGTCCTCATTAACATCTATGGCAGCATTGGTCATTCTTTCCAACCACTCATTGATCCAATCGTTAATCATTGAGTCAGTTATATAGGTATCAACTGTCAGTTTGTCTTTTACTCTCTGTCGGATATTCCCCTGGCTGTATAACTGTAACCCCGAAGGGGTGATCCAATCCGAGTCTGCGCTGGACTGATCTAATACCGAGGCATAATAACAAGCCTTGTAAGCATACGAGGCTGATCCTGACGTGTGGTCAAACTGGGTGAAGTCCTGACTTGGATCAATAGAAACTGTCCCGTCTGTAATGGCGGTGGCGGTCCCTGCTGTCCCTGCAGTTGCACACTTAAAGATAACCTTATCAAACTTAACAGCATAAACTGGGGTGTCTGCCGGATGGCTGAAAGAGGTGGCTTCTGTTACCGTTCCCGCTGTCCCCGCTGGGGTGGATGTTCCTAAAACTCTTATCTCTGACTGCTCCTCTTTTGTTTCCCCTAATTGGATAGCCCATGAGGCGGTAAAGGCTGCTGAGTTTTTCCAGGGAACTACCGTTACCGCAGAAGCCATACTCCCGCTGGTATATGTCTTAGGCGCTCCTGTCGTTAAGTTATTTGCTGCTTTTATGATCATTGGCCTCCTTTTCTTGTAATAAACTTTGAAATACCTCAATCGCTCCCTCAAGTTTTAACTTCTTGACTGTCCAGTTGTTTACCTGCTGGATGGCTTGGGAGTATTCGGTTTCTAATGACTTTAATTTATCTTCTATTGTCATTTTTCTAATTCCTTAACTCTCTTGGTCAACTCCTTAACCGCATTGAACAGAACTCCGACATAGTCCATCGGGTTGACCCCATCTTCGCTTCCCAGCCCAAAGACATTGTAAAAGTCATCAAGGTAAGGTGAGCAGTGTTTTGTTTGGTCTGCTAAGTATCTGTTCTTGCCGTCTATTTCCTTGTTTTTATACTTCCAGACATCAACGTCTAACCCTTCGATTTTCTCTAAAACACTCTCTAGCTCCCCTTCTTTGTCCTTATATTTCCTGTAAGAAGGTGCGTCTGTCCATACTCCTACGGCTGTTAGTTTCGCCCCAGACTCAGCCAAGATAGATTCTCCCGTACCATCGTTGTTTATTTGAATAAGTGCGGCAGTATTGGTTGCGTTATCTTGGTCTACACAGAGCAGGTTCCCCCCTTGGTTGGCAGTATTGGAGTAAATGTGGACTGCGTGCTTTCCAGCCCCAAGAACTCCCGTTTGTCCGACATAAATGCCAGGCCCCACCCCTGCGTTGGTAACATCAATGACCTTGCCCGCCGCAGACCCTCCACTCAAATTAAAACTAGCAAGAGCTCCCGTTGCATCAATGTTTGCCCCAGACGAAATTGATAATCCAATTCCTGTCGTCAAAGCATCCACTGAACAAAAAATTCCATAAGAGTCAGTAGCCTCGGAGTCAATGCTTAAGGCCCTTCCATTCCCATCTTGGTCAATAAAGAGTCCGTTGCCTGTCCCGTCTTGGTTTATCCTCATTACATTTCCACTCGCACTCGTGTTGTCTACTGTAAGCTCTACCAATCCGTCTGCGGAAGTGAAGGTCTCACAGTCTGTTGTTACCCATAAGCCCGTTCCTGTAGTTAAGACATCTGCGGCTATTTTCATTCCACCGCCTGACGAGGTTGCACTTTCTGTATCTATGTTTAAGGCAATCCCTGTCGCTCCGTTGTGGTCAATGAGCAACGCCGTATTTGTAGTTGCGTTGGTAATCGTTCCCCCTGTATTCTTTATAAAGGCATTAGTTCCGCTTGTCGTTCCCAATGTTGCCTCTATTGCTTCTATGGCCTCGTGAACCTGATTATGAAGGGTAACATGAGAGAACCCAGCGTCATCTTCATAAGTAGCTGTTCCGACATTTGTATAATTATCTAATGCTCCTGGGTAAACTGTTGTTCCTGTATTCGCCATTTAATTCCTTTCTATCATCATGTTTGGTATTACAGAATCAGCAAACATGGTCTCCGGCAACACCGAGACAACGCTAACACCTGGGTAATATCCTTCGTCTGGGTGCGCCCCATAATAAAGAGTATGTTTTTGATAGAGAGTATTACTTTGATATAGTTTTCCTGGTCTCGTAATTGCCCCCCTGCTTTTGTCAATTTCTAAATTTGGTAACATAATGTCCTCCATGAGAGCCTTTGTATTAAGGCTCTCCAGCAAGGCATTAAGCCTTCCAGTAATTAACTGCAAAAAATACAGTCCCTGCACCAGCCAGTTCGTAACACAATTCAGCGTTGGCTGTAGACGCTATCGGAATAGAAAAATCTCTTATAATTCCACCATTTTGTGCAAAATTTCCTCTTGCTAAAACCGCTTCTCCTGTCAAGGCTGTTCCATAAGATAAAACACAATCAACCGTTCCAGAATGAACCACCATTTCAAGCCCAGAGGTATAAATAACGGTTCCTGATCCGACTGCGGGAATTAAAGTCCCCCAAGCCGAACCACCCGCTGTTCCCAAGGCACTTGCCATTAAGATTGCTGTCGGTGATTTTGGGTTGACCTGGACCGTCCCTGCGTTAACAATGGTTGTTCCGAGTGTTACCACCACAGAACCAGCATTAACCACTCCGACAGTCCCAACCGTATCTAAATCCCCTATTGTCCCCGCAGTAACCACCACCGAACCAGCGTTCAGTACGCCAACGGTACCAAGAGTTGCCAAGGTTCCAGTAACTACGTTGTTTACCGCAGATACGGTTCCGGCCACCAAATTAGTCACCGAGGTAACTGCAGCCACGGTCCCTGTAACCAGATTGTTAACAGCACTAACTGTTCCCGCTGCTAAATTAGAAACAGACGACACAACACCTACTGTTCCATCGGCCAGATTAGACACCGATTCAACAACCCCAATTGTTCCCAAAGAGGCAATAATTTCTCCAGAGGCCACATTGACCATCAGGTTTTGGTTAGCGTCAAAGTGCATTGCCGCAAAGTCTCCATGTTCAACTGCCGTAGCTGTTCCCTCCATGATTCCTCCGACAATCAATCCGTCATTCCCGGTCCTTGACCTAACCGCCTCATCTATCTGTCCAAATGAGTGTAAAAAATGGTCATTGACCGCTTTTTTTGTCATTGCCATAAAAGTTCACCTCCCTTTCATTGTTTTAAGAATTCCTTTTGCAATCCTTCTAAGAAGGGTACCCATTGCTCAGTTACTCTCTTGTTAATATCGTAATTTTTAACTATATGATCCCTGCATGCGACTGACATCTTTTCCCTGCCAGTTGCATACATTCTTTCCATTGAGTCATATAGACTTCCTAAATCGGGTTCTGCTGCATATCCCCCTATTGGCGACCACTTCTTATATCCTGTCTTACAGATTAGGCCAGTCTCTGGTGTTACCAACTCAGGCATACTTGTCCAATCATTTACAATCACCGGTACACCACAAGCCTGTGCTTCAATTACAGGAAGCCCAAACCCCTCGCCCGTTGCTGGATTTACCAGACAATCAAAGGTGTTTATTATTTTTGCTATTACAGGGTGAGGAGACTTGAACATCATGTGATAGGGTGGTGGAAACCACAAATCAGCCTCTATTTTAAGATACTTTGCGTACTCGTGTATTGGGAATCCCCCCTGCTGTTGGGTCAATGTGTGAGTGAACAACCCTATCCTTTTATCCGGGTGTGTCTTTTTAACCTGAACCAGGGCGTCCATAACATGCTGAAATGCCTTTCTTGGTGGGTTGTCTTTGTTGGCAGCCACCATTCCAAACAAATATACATCCTCTGGAATCCCCAACATCTTCCGGCACTCCATTTTGTCCATCGGTTTAAAGATGTCTATGTCGGTTGCCTCCTCTATTAAGGTGCTGAACAAACCAGCTTCCTCTATTGTTTTGTGTCCGAATTTAGACAACGAGATTATCCGGTTGGCCATCTTCAATCTAATTAAGCTCTGTTCTTCTAAAGGATAGTGTTCTACCGGAATCCAAGGAATCCAGTTTTTCATTCTGGGAAAGAATTGTGGATCCATCGGCCAAATGTTTTGAAAAGTAAAAGTAACATCGGCCCTCCAGTCTTGTGCATGATATACACAGGCGTCATCTCCATACATCGCCGCCATTTTGGGATAGCAATGTATGCCATCGTAGTTGATTTCTGCCCCCTCAAGGCCATAGAAACAGCTACAAGCGACCGGCCAGCCATCCTTGACCAATCTTGAGAGTATGTCCTTAGTCTGTACTCCATATCCCGATGTTGCCCAGGGTGCGTTTGATGACCAGAATATTCTTAACCTGCGGTCTTTTGGGTTATCTTTCATTTTGTATCTCCTACTAAATAATTTAATCTTTTAACTACCTCTGGTTTGAATGATATTTGATAATTCAGCTTTGGGACATTTCCCCCTGCCCAATGGATTATCTTTATATATTTCTTTTCTCGCATTATGTGTTCCTGTTCCAAGTTCTCTGGAAGAACTATGTTGTCTCCCTCCATCTCAAACTGACCCCAGAGTCCTTTGTGTATTAGTCCGTGCCAGTTCTCAGACATGTCGAATATTTTTGTCTTCAAGTCTCCCAAGTGAAAGATTAAGTTCAACATATCCTGTTCGACAAACTGCATGTTGTCAAAGTAAGGCGTGTAGTTTAATTTGTTCCACCACGACCAAAATCTTTGACTTCTAACAGCCAAGAACCCTGCGTTTATGTAATACTCTGGTGGGATACAAAAGATTGAAATTTGTGGGTCTATCGTGTTGTTGTTTAAGACTCCACCAATCTCGTAGGTAGTATCGTTAATTATATGATCTAGGCTTCCAGTAACGATACTATCCGCATCAATCTGCATCACCAAGTCATATTGCTTGGAAAGCTCCTCTCCAAATACCGCATACATCCGGTAAAGTCTTTTGGGGTCTTCTGTAAACCAAAAGTCCTTATCCGAATAAATAATATGTGGTATGTCTGGGTGGAACTTTTTAAGCGAGTTCTGCATCTTTAGAGCATACTCCATATTTTTCTCATCCGCTAAAGTGTAGAATACTGCTGGTTTCATTCTTGCTCCCTTCTGGCAACAAAGATTTGCATTGGAACCATCCTTGTTGAGCCATCGGTAAATCTCATTTTTACATTGTAAACAAGTGGCTGTGGCAAAACCTTAGTAATAAACCCAAACTTTCTTAATAAATAAGGGATTTCCCAGATTACCCCACCCTTATTAGGCGGAATAAAAAACGGGTGTGCCTCTAAAACTATCGTATCTATCTTGTCCGCACATTTGGCAAAACCCTCTGATCTGAACAATTCGTACTCTGACCCCTCGACATCAACCTTTAATAAATCAATGTGGTCGATTTTATACTGATCACACAAGTCGTCAAAAGAGATTCCCTCGACCTTCCAACCATAAGCATTGGGCCTGAACGGAATAGTACAGGCTCCTGTTGTCTCATTTCCTGTTGCATATAAACAGGCCTCCCCTGTTCTTCCTAAAAGAGCTTTGTTTATGGGAATGACCTTGTCTAGCTTGTGTATTTCGATATTCCTTTTAAGGCACTCAAACGCTCTTTCGTCAGGTTCTATCGAATAAACCTTTTTGGCGTATGGGCTAAAAACATAGGCGGTGTCCCCGATATATGCCCCAGCGTCTACTATAACCATGTCTGTACCCTTTAGAAACGTCTCGTAGGGCTTCATCTTAAAGATTTCAGCCATTAGGTCGTCAAACTCTGTTTCCTTACCTACATACCAGAATTGTTTACCGTTCTCCTTGGCGGTTCCTAAATGTAAACCTCCCAGCTTCTCCGATTTAGTTGTTAAGGTGCTATCTAAATTTTGATTCATTTACTGTCTTTCTTTGGATCGGGTATGCCAGAAAGACTATGCTACCCGACCCAAGCAAATGTTTAATAACTAAACATTTCAACTAATATAGTCCGCATTGATATTGTCTCCCTTACAGCTTTCGTCATCGTTGGTGTCGAAAGTTGGTCTGATTAAGAAAATATAATCGTCCTGGTCTGATAAGGTTCCAACCGCCATTTTGGCTGCGTGTTGGTTTGTATCAATCGTACAAGTGCCTGGTTTAGCTGCCGTACTGTTGTCGATCCAGTTAACAGAAATAACGTCTGCTGCAGAATCAACTTTACAAGGAAGCCCCAACATTGCCGTCCCGCCTGCGTTGCCATAACCAATTGCCTGATCATCTCCCGATGCTCTGTTGGCTCCTGCAAAAGTAACTGTTCCTACATGAGCAAAGACTTGAGTTCCTTGAGTGGTTCCTGTTCCTAGTTGGGTAAAGACCATTTCTTCGGTTACCAATTGGTTAAATTGGTCATGTCCGGTTACGGTTGCTGTTGAGATTGCTGTGGTCCCAGAGGCATCAACATATTTAAAGCTTAAGGTCCTGGGGTAATCAAGATATGCCGTAGCCACCGTTCCGGTTACTCCTGTGCCAGCACACGCTGCGACCACCGCAGACGCACTAATTCCGGGGTGGCAAACATGATACTGAACATACTGATCGATCTCTTTTGGCTTAATCTTTCCCCCCCAAGCCAAATATGGGGTTGTTTTTTCTAATCCTACTAAATTATCTGACATATTAACGTTCACCTCCTTTGTAAATAAAGCCTTTTTTAATCATGTATCTTCTAATCATTAACTTCTGTCGTGGCTCAATTCCTGCTGCCCGACAAAGTTCGTCTAGGTTCAATCGAATGTCGTTATTGAACTTTATTGTTTTCCTCTTTCTGGGCATGCCTAATCGCCTTTCTTTTGGTATCCAGTAACTGAACTATGTCACTTTGTCTTGCAAATTTAACCCTTTCCCGTATCTCGTCTACTATTTCCTCTCCTCTTAAATATGCCAAATACCTTTTGCCGAAATACCTTTCAGGCGACCTTTCCCTGTGCGCTCCCTCGTTGCTGGTCAAATAAGAGGCAATTGCGTCTGTTCTTTCTAACAACTGGTCATTAAATAATCTTCTTTTTAATGCCCTCATTGCCTCATACTTTTTAATTGTTTTATCTACTATCGCCTTGTTTCTCTCTGGAGAAAACCCCGGCTCTGGGTCGTGTAAATAAAACTTCTTGTCTTTCTGACTTAATTTGGTTTTCATTTTGTCTGGCGGTTTTTAAGGAAAGCCGCCAAACCTTACCCATTATCCCCGATAAATTTAATCGGTCTTTTGAGTTAATCTTCCGTTTGCCGCCGGGGCCAAACAAAGAAGGTTTGTGAACCAAACCATCGTTGCTTGATAGGTTATATAGTCCGTTGTCCGTACCAATGCACCAGAGTTCGGAGACTCCATCCAATCTAAATCGGAGACCTGACAAATTGTCAAGGAATCCAAATTAACAATAAAGACTTCTCCATCTGGAACATCGTAGTCAAGGAACACTCCAACCTTGCCTGCACCTGCCGCAAATTCTAACCCTGTCCAACCACCCAATAGGTCGGTCTCGCTAACAGTCCTTCTCATGGCGGTCAAAAGATCCGCATATTTTTTGTAGAGGGATTTATTAACGAAGATCGCAAATTGGTCTCCCATCTGTGAATACTCTTTAGCGGCGAGGTATTTATCCTCAATTGCTGAAAGGGTAAGTGCTTCAGATGTTGATCCAAATTGTGGTGTCCAACCCGTGGTGCTTCTTGCAACTCCTGCATACGTGGAAGTACCTGTGGATGAGGACAAAGCCTGTCCCAGACCGTATATCTCTGATGTTCCAAAGCCCCCAAGAGATCCGTCAACCAGTCCGATTGCATCGTTAGCAACTGATGCCACTGCTCCAGTGAAATTCACCGTTCCACCACTTCCGATCGAGGAGATGGTGCCTTTAGCTGCACCAGCTGTTCCAACGCCAACGAACATTCCTGCCGCTAGGTATTTGGTGGGAGAAAGGTCCCCGTTCACGGTTCCATATCTATCTAAGGCATGACCGTCATCTACTGAGGTGTTGGGGATCATTGCTACAACCGAGGTTGAAGCTGCCGAGGATGAAACCTGGGCAACAATTCCCGAACCATCACCATAATACTGTCTGTTAACGCTTCTGGCAAAGTCTGACGCCAAAGAACTCGCCTGGAAGGTCAGTTGGTTTTCCACTGCACCTTTCGCTGTCTTGGTCGCATCAATAGCCAATTTAGAAATATCAAACGTACCCGTCAAAATTCTAACAGGAACGCTTGCCTGCCCAATCGAGGATTTTCCTGTCACCAATTTGTTGTCATCGTCAGCAAGAGCGACAATTCCGCCATGTCTGCCGGTTCTCAATGGTGCATAGAAGTTATCGTTCATAAAAGTAACTCCCTTATTCCTCTTAACCTTGTCAAGAAGAATGGTTTGCTTCGGGAAGTTATCCTGAATGAAAGGCATGATTACTTTTTGTAAAGCATTGCTTACATCGCTTAAAATTATAGCCATTTTATATTTTCACCTCCTTTCCACAATAACTTAATGTTACTGTCTTAAATGTTGCCCTCAAGGGCATCTTTAATCAGTTGGTCTAAATTATCCTTAGTCGGTTTTATTTCTGATGGCTCTCTGCTTCCAGCTTGCGCTGCCCTCTCCGTATATAGACCACTTGGTTTAGATTTCTTGATTTGCTCCTCTTTCCATGAGTCGAGTTCTTTTTCATACTTGTCTTTGTATGCTTTCTCAGGGTTTTTAATCCCCGTTTCGTCCATGTACTCAAGGATTTCCTTAGTCTTGAAACTAGGTCGTCCATCTTTTCCACTGTATTCTCCTTCATATTCTTTACAGGTATTTAATAAATCTCTTGCCTCTAAGACCTCCATGACCTTTTGAGTAACCTTCGCCTCAACATCTTCATTTAGTGCAAGCCCAATCCTCCTTGCTTGCTCTCTTGCTTGTTGAGCAACCTCCTCATCGGTTAGTTGTTCTCCCGACTGTTGTTTCTGGTTTACTCTTTCGGCCTCTATTCTTGCCTTTTCTTCCCTTAAGGTCTTTAACTCTTGGGTTGCTTTGGTATACTCAGGCCATACCTTATCGAGCTTGGTGTTATATTTGGACTCTACCTCCCGTCCTATCTCTCCCAGCTCGACAACCTTGTTAAGCTCCTCCTGTGTGTATTCCTTTTCCCCGACCTTAACTTTTTCGGGTTCTTGTACCTGAGATTCCTCGTGAATCTCTGTGTCTGGTTCTTTGAGAGTGTCTCCCATTTTGCCTCCTTCTGTCTGTTAAACAGCAGTAAGTAATAATAAAAAAAGACTGGCCACTAAATTAATAGTGTCCAGCCTTCTAATTTTCGCTGAATGTGGCGGCCAATTTATCCGCTTAATACTATAATACCAAATTTTTAATAAACTGTCAATTATACTGCCCGTTGTTACCCCCCCACTTTCATTAAGGTTACTTTTTGTTTATATCCAGCGGCGGGCGGGGTCTCCTCTGCTGAAACAGCATAAAAAGTGGCGGGGGAGTTCTGATTGTTATACTCTGCGTTTAACCAAGCCTCAGTCATTCCTGTTCCCGCTTTAATTCTTATTTCATCCATCATTCCGTTCCAGGGAATATTCCCTCCAAACGACCCAAGCTGAACACCAACAGCAGTACCCGAATCTATCGTAGTATTCCATGCCCCCAAGTCGTAGCTTGTTCCACTGTTAAAATAGTAAAAATTATTACTTCTAACAAGACAGCTAATATATTGCCAGGCCGATGCTACTATTGTCCCCCCAGCCTTTCTTTGTTCTGCTGTCGCCACTTTATAGAAAAGGCAAAGTTTCCCATTTTCTCCATACCCAGAATATCCTATCCGAAAATCCCAGTTGGGAGTCCAACGAGAAACAATATCAATATTGTCTGTTGCGTCTGGATAAACCCAGCCCGAAATAGTAAAATCACTTGAACCAAAATTTAAATAAGAGGTGGTTGTTCCGAAATCTCCAGTTCCGTCAAAATCTTGACCATTTCCCACCTTGCCCCCCCTTGCGGTATCAGGCAAATCTCCTTGCATGAGGGCGTCTGCCAAACCGGCCGAATCAGTAAAAATTGTTCCCGCCGCTTCATTAAGGTGATAAACACTGTCAAAAACAGACCAAACATTATTCCGGCCATAGGTATCCCCTGCCGCATAAGCAGAAGCACCAGCGTTTCCATAATAAACATAAAAGTCGGTATTGGCTGCGGTTCCCAAAGAAGGGGCCTTGAAATGAAGTTCTCCCGCCGAGCCTCCGTTTGAGACACTAACAACCTCAAGTGGACACTCTGTTGTCCCGTCTACCGTAGTAACTCTTAAATCCTTCCCGTCTGCTTCTACATGGCCAACAAAACCAGACTGCATGTTGGCAAGATCAACGTAAACAGGAAAGTTTGTTTGGTCAGCTCCCCCTATTTTAGTTTTGTCAACAGTAACTTTTTGACGATAACCCCAGCTTGCATTGTACCAGGCCATTTTATCTCCCTTCTAAAGCTCTTTTAACTGCATTGTGCGAATATCTTTTTTCCCTGTCAGGCTTCCAGCCTGTTTTGCGCATTGTCCCATAAACATAGGCTCCCTTGCGCTCCTCAGACAATCCCTTGCGGTTCGCCTCCGCCTTCAATTGGCGCTCCATTGCCTCCGGCATTTTGACCTCCTTTTTGTAAGTCAGCAATAACCTCTAACAAGTTTGTCTTCATTTGCATATTTTGATCCTGGGTAAATGGGATCATTTGTTGGGCTGGTGGCACATTGTCCATTGCTTCCATGATCTCTGCTGTTGGACCGAACTTGTAGATTTCTAACAGTCTATTGACAATTAGTTTGGCTGCGTCTGGCGTTACCAACCCTTGCTGTGCCATCTGAATAGCGAACGTAGCAATCTCCATCGCCCTACCTTTCTTCCCCTCATCGGTGTATCCAAGCCCTGATTCAACCTCTATGTCTACCTTGTAATCTTTTTTAAGGGGAACGATGTCTGGGGATGGCGGTTCGCCAATCTGTGTCCTAATATCAATCCCCTTCTGTCCCATGACATCAAAATATTGAGGCTCGTCATTCTCAAGATTATATACAGTCTGGGGTGAGATAAATTGAGAGTCGGCTATATCCAACATCTTCTCGCTTATTCTCTGAACTGTTTTTTTAACCTGCTTGATATTGATGTATAAATTGGAGAACTCAGAAGCCTTTAATGACTCTATCGCCCCCCATGCCTTAACCCCCTTGGGCAGTTGTCCCAGTGCCGAGGTGGTGACTCCCTGCTCCTCAATGTAACTTGTCAACATTTCCGCAAAGTTATATACGTCCCCTCCCAGCTGTTGAATAGGCATTTGTTGAGGAGGAGTGGCGTCATACTCTGCTATCAGTCCTCCGGCTACATTGCTAATTTTAAAGTTCTCTCCCCTTCTCTTTAGCCAAACCCCTGTGTCCATTGTGTGGATAAACCTTTCTATCCTTGAAACAATCGTGTCTAGGGACTTGTTGGCTGGGATAAACCTTTCAATCTGTGGGACTTGGTATATTGACCCAGGCTCCATTCTTAAATCAACAAACGGATAATCCGGTAAGTTCGTGTAACTATCCTTAAGTGTTATGCTTCCCGCCACAAATACCTGTCTAACGATGGGATCGCCCTTAGACTTCCCCTCCATCGCCCCTGTCTCGTCAGCCTGTTTACCTGCCCTTGACCAGTTGTTGTCATCTAGGAACTCTTTAATAAATCCCTCTTTTAAGATTAGTGTGGCTGCGGTTTCTGACAGCTGGCCCTCCAGTCCATACTTAGATGCTAAATAGGCTTGTTTAATCTCGTCACTTGCATATTTGTTGTCTGGGCTAATCTTCCGTACCTGTTCCTCGTCAAAATTCTCGTTAGCCTTAATCTCCTTAATTGTCTTAGGTACGGCCTTAATGATAAAGGGTGAGTCGTATATCTCGGTAAAGTTGGGAACTAAATAAATATCAAACGCATCATAAACCTGTGTCCTGATCTTTTCCTCTACCGCATCGGGCCAGACTTGCATGAATGAAATACCATGCTTCATGGTATTAATTACCATCATGGCCAGCTTGATCTCCATGTCCTGTTCTTCCCATTCGTTAGTCAACCACGACCCCACTTTCTTGGCCCTAACCTTAGCCTCCTCATAAGCCTGTTGCATCATCATTGGATCGGGGTAAGAATATTGATTAACCTTCTCCGGTTTAACAATCGGGATAAAGTCTTGTGAAAGTATCAAGTTGGCCATTCCCCTTATCTGGCGTGCTGCTTTGGGAATAGCCCTCTTGGGAGTATATAGAGAGGCTTTTTCTGATAAATCTACAATCCTGCCCGTAGTTCTTGAGATAAACCTAAAGTGCTGACCATCATCAAAGAAGTTATTGTCGTACCAGTGCCGGGCAAAGTTCTTTCTGACCGTCTCGGCCATCTTCATCATCTGCTCAACCTCTTGGCCGATTTGTTTTGTTTCTACGGAACTGGTGTCCTTTTCTATGCGATCTGCCATTTTATCTCCTCATGTTTTTCAATAACTTTTCTTTCGCTTTGTCTGCTACGGTTTCCTGCCCTATCTCTTTCTTAATTGCAAGGTCAAATTGGTCATCGCTAATCTCCTCAAAAGGGATAAAGTCTGGTGGCATTTCCGCTAAACCTTCTCCCACCGGTTCTTTCTCAATCTTCTCTGCTTGTTTCAACTCAGTTAAGTTCTTGGCAAGGTAAGCGTCAATCAATCCCTTGCGCTCCTTCCTGTTCTGCCATTCCTGTATTGCAATGAAAGCTAGTAAGACTATTATTGTTATAGTTTGTATCACTTTATTAACCCCCTTATTTTCAAATAATCATCAATCGGATTTGGAATTAAGTATTCCGTGACTTTGTAGAACCTCGTATCTGGGTTCTCCAAGCAATCATATTTCCGACCGATGATTTTAATCTCAATGGGTACGTCCTTATATTTTAATATTATTTTATCCTCTCCTACTTGAAACTCGTGGTCAAACATTTTTGAAATTATCTCTAACATGCTCTTGGTACTGCCGGTGAGATACCTCTTGTGAATACCCAGCTCTATCTTGTCCCCGGTCAGTCTTTCCTCTAATACTCCTAATAGTGTCTCGCCTAAGACAATGAATGGTATCTGCGCCCTGAACAATAAGTCCTCGGCTATTGCGAGGGCTGCGTCCAACTCGTCAGGACTCGGCCCATTCTTGCTCGGCATATCTTGCTTCGGCTTCATTTATTCCTCCTAATCTCCGTAAGAACTCCTTTCTAATTCTTGAGTCTTCGGTAGACTTAACTTTTACTAACGGTTGCAATGACCAGACTGCGAGTGCGTGTGCAATCACAATGTCGTCATTGTAACCCTCTTGTGCGCCATATCTTATCCTTCCTGTCGGCCCTATCTCATAACTAAAATTCTCCAGTTCAAATCTTGTTTCCTCTACGGGAAGAATTTTAATTTTCCTTTGCTCAATCCAGATACTCAGTTTCTCTATTAAATCTTTCTTTGTCTGCTCGGTTATTTTTACTGGCTCAACGGCTATCCCTGCCCTTATTAAATCATCAGCTATTGGGTCGCCTAACCCCGTAGCGTCTAGCATGACCAAGGCGTTATTGTAGTGTCTGGCTATTTCCTTAATCTTTTCCTTTTGGTATGGCCACTCGATTGTGTTAAACCTGTCCTGATAGACCTGACAGTTTGTGGTTCTATCATATACCGCTAAAACCGTGTAGTCCCTTACTTTGGCCAAATCTACCCCGATGACGTATAAATGCCCTTGTATGGGCTTCTGTGGCCTTGAGTCCATAACCTCTGCCACTCCCCTGAATACTGACGCTTCACCCTCTAAGAATTCACACTCCCACTCTTGATTAAACAAATCCTGGCGCATTGAAATCTTGGCTTCCTCTAATTGTTCTTTTGCAATGATCCCTGACGTACTTGCCCTTAACAACCATGATCTCCACTCCGGGTTTACTCCCTGACCCTTGTTGTACATATCATAGAGATGGTTCTTACCCTTTGGTGTTCCTATGAACCAAGCCCAACCGCCATTTGCTCTCAATACAGGCTCAATTACTCCCCATGCCTCATATTTCATGGTTGCAAACTCGTCTAGTATCACTCCGTATGGTCCGGCTCCTCTTAGTGTATCCGGGTGGTCTGCTCCCTTAAGACAAATAATTGACCCCGAATGAAGATAAAGTGTTAACTCAACCTCATTCTGTCTGGCTACTAATTCTTTGGGTATGACCCTAAATAACATATTGGGATCTTTCCAGACTGCGTCCTTTGCCTCAGCGTATGTCGGGAATACTATCCAGTAAACTTTATTTTTAAGGTGCGGGTTAAACGCTTCTAGCGCAACCTTCTCCAGTGCTGTTGATGTCTTTCTTGCTCTCCTGTGCCATACTAGGGTCTTGAATCTCGTTTTGTCCTTCAATACCTCCAGCTGGTGGGGCATTAACGACTGGTTTGGATATGTAATCGTTGATGATGTTGACATTTATCGCTCCTCCTCCTTCTCCTGAAACCTCAACAGCCTTTCTTTCAGGGATTGTTCGTTTTAAGGTAACCTCGGTTGCCCACTTTTTAAGTGAAACATTGTGTCCACTAAAACATTCCCGAAGAAACTCTACTGCCTCTGGGAGAAACTGATAAATTTCCTCAAAAGCTCTCTGCTCCTCGGACAATGACTTTCTACCTGCGTTTGGTCTTGCTCCGCCTTGCATTTGATTTACTTTGATTAATCAACGTCCAATAAAAAACACGGCCTTTTAAGCCGTGCCTTCTGGTCTCACACGTTATGCCAGCCAATTTGTCTGGTAATTAAATAATACTACTTTTTAGTGTTGTTGTCAATTAAAAGTTTGATCGCCGTCATTTGTGGAATCTTCATTACCTCGCTTACTTGATCCTGCATATATTCACCTACGTAAAAAGTTAAACTATAACCGCCATCACTGTTCGGGCCTCTAACAACTACTTTATCACTTGTCAGTTCTATCATCTTTCCCCCACTTCTGATAATTAGCGTGATACTTATTTTTGAGCGTTCCCCATGTTGCCTCAGCCATGTCGTCTGGTATTATCTCTATCATGTTTACCTTGTCCCTGTTTATTAGTATTGTCCTGCCGTCTGATAGGTTTAGGTGGCAGAACTCACCGTCTTTAACGCCCGTAATGTTCATTACCGTTTTCTTAAACCCATTAGTAAAGTAAATTATCTGGTGGCTTAACATTTTGTTTTCCTCCTTAGTTTTGTTGAATTAACTCCTGGTGTATACGGAAAATAAACAACCTTAAAACTCTTTTCAAAACCACCCCATCTGTCACTCCCGTACCAGTCATCACCAACAAAAGCTATGTCAAATTTTAATTTCTTCCACTCCTCAACCTTATCGATAGTCGTCTGGGGAATGGCAACATCCACAAACTTTATTCCCCTCACAATCTCTATCCGTTGGGCAAATGGGATAATACAATGTTTTCCTTTTTTCTTAACCAACTCGTCAGTTGAAACACCCACAATCAACCGATCACACATTGACTTGGCATTTCTTAATATATTTAAATGTCCGACATGAAACATGTCAAACACCCCTGTAGTATAACCTACGATCATGGCTTAAGTAGTGTTTTCCAAAATGATAACTTTTGTTTTTTACCCTTAGTCGCTTTGATTATCCAGTTCTCCCCCACTATCGCCTCTAAGTTGAATAAGTAAAGCAAGTTCACAAACCATCGGGGAAATTTCCAGCTATTGTATGGTGCATAATCAAAGTATTCCCCCAGTCTGTGCCGTGTTACCTCTGCTTCCCCGAATTTCTTGAATAATTTGCGTGGTCGAAAATAGACCTTGGTTAGGGGAGAATTACCATTGACCTCGGTGTGTTTGTTTATTAACCCCCGATAACCTAATCTAAACAAATCTCCTCTTAGCATCCCTTGAATGAAAATTCTTTTTACAAAGTGTTTCCAACCAGGCGCATATAACATAACGATTGCTTTCCCGTTTGGCTTTAAGACACGATAAATCTCGTTGATTGCCTTCTCTGTGTCTAAAACGTGGTGTAAAACACCAAAACAAAACACCAGGTCAAAAACGCTGTTGTTGAATGGAAGTTTAGTAACACTGTCAATCGAAATATTCAATGGAGTGTTATGTCTTGACAGGTTTTTCTTTGTCAACTCGACTGCTCTTTCGGTCAAATCAATACCAAATACTCTGCTCCCATTCTTGGCATACTGAAGCAAGTCTGTCCCAACTCCTACCCCGACCTCTAAAACAGTCTCCCCAGGATGATTTTCAAACTCGGCCACTTCCGGCAGGTAAGGATAATATAGTTTGTATCGTTTGTATTCAATCTCGTTGAACCACTCATTGCTTAACGGCTCTTTGTCCGAATACCAAACCTGTGGGGGGTTTTTCTCCCAGTAGTCTTTTATCCGCATATTTGTATATTTAGCTCCATAAACTTGTCTATCCCACCAAACCATTCTTCCATTGGAATAGGAAAACCAACTTTCTTTCGGTTAATAATCTCGTCTGGTAAATATCCCTTGGCGGTTTCTTTTAGAATCTTCTTTCCGTGCTTAATTTCCTTCTTTGTTTCCCAAGCCAACTGGGGTAATCCGCCAAGAAGATAGGGGAAGACAAACTCGACCCCTGCTGACTTACCTGCACTCATTGCCCTTTCAATTAAACCTGGCGTATGAACCCTTAAAATAAATTGTTCCATTCCCCATTGCTGGTATTCCCTAAAAGGAATGTTCTCCTCTAGCCCATAATTCTTGGGCCGAGCATAAGCATAACGGCTCAAAAACGTGTCTTTGTCTTTCAAATACTTATCTTCGTTTTCTAGTAAATCGGTGTATCCCCTAAAAATATCGTCTGCCCCCTCCCCTGAGAGAACAATATTAAATCCGTCTTTCTTTGCCTGCCTCGCTAAAAGATAAAGGCAAGGCTCGTTTGGGTGCAACCCATCGCCTTTATTTAATATCAAATATTCCAGCGTTGAAAGGTATCTTTCCTTGGTAACCAGAACAGGAATAAAGTCGGCTTTAATATAAGAGGCGACTAACTTGGCCCATTTTCTTTCATCATATTTTTCATCATCAAAGACACAGCTGTAAACTTTTTTGGGTTTGGCCATTGCCGCCAACAAAGAACTGTCTAATCCTCCACTAACACAACAAGCAACCTCTCCTCCTAGATTTTTAACACTATGAGAAAGTATTATTTCTACTTCTTCCGGCAATGTCTCCAACTTTTGTTTCGCCGAGTAATCAATTGGCACCTGGTATTTTCTATTAGAAACAGTGTGTCTATAAATAAGGTATTCTTCTTTAATCATTTTTCATAACCCCTTGCGTCAATCTCCCTAATATAATTTAGAGAATGAGTCTCCCACTTGAATTCTTTATCTACAGTGTGCCAACCTCCAAACATGTGATCTAAAAACTGCTCTTTTAATCTCGGTGCTTTCCAAACCATTCCCCGATAATTAACCTCAGAAAAGGGCTTTCCTATAGTTTCTGGGGGGAACCAAATTCCGTGTTTTCCAAGCGGGTTATTATAAACCCGATCCCCAATCCTAATATAAGTAAACAAATCAAAGGGAACCTGGTCGAAACTAAAAGTAATATGCCCATACTTGCTTATTCCCGGCTTGGACTCTCCAGCAAATTGTTTATATCCTCTAGCCTTCTTTAGTTTTTCCTCTGTCCATTCATCTTCAACGACTGCCACATCAATATCGTGGTCATGCTCTAAAAGGCTATTTTCCCTAACAATCCCCAAAAGTGTTCCCCCAACCAAAAAAAACTCCATTCCCAAATCGTCCATTAAAGCCTTTCCTTGTAACAGGGCGTTATCCAGTTTTTCTTTCATATACCTCCTTAATTTGATCGGCGATGTAGGCCATATTATCCTCGGTCAAGTGTGGACCAATGCCGACAAAAAACGCCTCTTTTAATAACTTTTCGCTTATGGGCAAACCACCCACCACCCGCTTGTCTATATCCCTATAGGCTGGGTGCTTAAGTATATTCCCGCCGAATAGTGTCCGTGTCTGTATTCCCCTCTCCTCTAACTCAGCCATTATCCGTTCCTTTTCCGGGTGCATTAAAGGGAAGGCGAATGGTGAGATTTCTGGGTTGACTGTCCTTCCCGGTTCTTTGGCAAGAATGGCATAGTTCCTCTTTCGTGTCTCGATAAACCCGTCAACTCTCTTAAGCTGTTCCCTTCCGAAGGCAGCCTGCATCTCGGTCATCTTTAGGTTCATACCCAGGTTCGTATAATAATAGCGATGGTCAAAAGGCGGGTTTCCCCAACGAGTTCTGCACGCCGGTTGAGGGTGTCCCGCCTGGCAGAAGCAGTCCCGACCCCAATCTCTGATCGATAAACATTTACGAAACAGTTGTAGACTATCGGTTAATATTGCCCCGCCTTCTCCTCCAGTGGTGATGTGGTGGGCTGGATAAAACGAGCAGGTTGCGATGTCGCCGAATGTCCCTGCCTTCCGGCCTCCTTGGGTACTCCCCATTGCATCACAAGTATCTTCTATCAATTTAAGATCATGTTCTGTTACGAGTCCCATAAGTCTTTTCATATTCGGCATGAAGCCCAATGTGTGTGCGAACATTATCGCCTTTGTATCTTTGGTAATAGCCTTTTCTACCTCATCAAGATCAATACACAAAGTCTGTGGATCAACGTCTACAAACACCGTCCTAAGTCCGTGATAAACCATAGGCGATACAGTAGTGGGAAACGCCCCTCCTGCTGGGGTAATGACCTCGCTCCCCTTCGGCAAATCAAGGGCCTGTAATGCGATAAAGTCTGCACTAGACCCAGAGTTAACAGCCAACGCATACTTTACGCCCCACCACTCGGCCAACTCCTCCTGAAACCGAGTCGTCTCTATCCCACCAGACAGCCACTCGTTTTTTAATACTCTATTGACCGCCTCTTTCTCTGGGTCGCCAAATATCGCTCTGGTATATAAAAGCTTTTCTGTCATTTTTTCCTTATTTCCGTAATCATAACATCAAAAGCCCCTTCTTTTAGATTCCTTTTTACTCTTGCTTTAGACATCTGATAAAGCTCGCTTAAAAGAAAAACCAAATCAAAAGCCCTTTTCTCTTTTTTCTTCCCGTACTGAAACAAAATTACATATGTCATTTACACTTAAAACGACTAAGATTTATATAAAAAGGATGTTTTTCCCTTGCCGCCCTTCTTGTTAAATCAATCACTTCTTTTTCTGTTTCGGGCCAGTATGACATAATATTGGGAAACATCATCATTACATCTACGTCCTCTACACAGGTGTGGCTGAAACCCAAATCCCCATAGTCGTAGTCTCTACCGGCACAGATAAGTTTTACGTTCGCCTTATCATAGTTAACGTCATTCCTAACAAACTCAAAACCCCTGTAAAGAATGAATGGCGTGATCGAATAGACAAACGGGATCAATCCTCCCTGTGCCATACCGCAAGCCACGCCGATCATGTTCTGCTCTGCCACCCCGCAGTTTAAGAACCTGTCTGGAAAGTCGTCTCTTATCTTATCTAATGCGCCAAAACCCAGATCGCCTGTAAGCAACCATATTCTTTTGTCTTGTTTCATCAACTCATGCAGTGTTTCTGCGAAGATAGTCTTCATAATCCTCCTTTGTTACACGCCAATAATGACTCCCTAGTTTATTCTCAAATCGGGGCAACCCCTTTCCTTTAATGGTTTCAAAGGGAATCAAATATGGCATATTACTTATGATTGGGGGCAAGGCCCGATACGCCGAGTAACCATTACAATCCACATAGGCAATTATATTTTTAACTTTCATTGCCCCAATAAATTGAAGCGCCTCCCAAGTTGAACCCTCGTCTAAATCCCCATCACTCAAAAGCACATAAACATTGTGCTTGGAATCAGCAATCGCCATTCCTATTCCCAATGACAACCCGTGACCAAGGCTCCCGGTGCTAAAGTCTATCCCTATTTCTGGATTTTTAATCGGGTGTCCACCCAGCTTCTTAGTATCAATTTCTTTAAGTACTCCCTTTTCTACCAGTGTCGCATATAATGCGAGGGCTTTGTGTCCAGGAGAAAGGATAAAGTGATCCCCTTTCTTCATAGTGTTAAAAAATAAGGCGGTCAGAATTTCAACACACGAAAGACACGACCCAACGTGGCCTGTCTGGTTCTTGTAAGACTCCTCTATTATTCGTGTCCTAATGCGTCTCGCTCGTTCCTCTAACTTCATTGACGGCCCTCCTCAAGCCTTCCTCTAAAGTAACTGCCGGCTTCCAACCGAAGGTCAACGCCTTCTCAATGTCGGCTACCCATATCTTGCTGTCAGTCGGTTTAAGCATTTCGTTGTGCATTGTTACGTTGGCCCTTTCCCCCGTAAGTTTTTCCACCATCTCTAAGACCTCAAGGTTTGATGTCTGTATGCCCGTTCCGATATTTATTACCTCGCCAGGTAGTATCTTGTAAGCAAACGAAAGGAGCGCTATCACTAGGTCGGAGACATGAATGAAGTCGTGGTTCCCCTCGTATAAATCAACGTGTCTGTGATAAAGACACGAATCTATCAGACGGGGGATCAGTCTTCTGGAAGATTCCCCGTCCCCATAAGGCGAGAAAGGCCTTATAACCATAATGTTTTTATTAGCAGTCTGCGCCTCAAACTGACAATACTGTGTTGCCAACAGTTTAGTCTTTGCATACAAAGTTGTCGGGTCGCACTTGTCAGACTCCTTCATTGGGCCGTCTTTGATCCCATATTCACTTGATGATCCCATGCAAATAAAAGCCATGTAATCAAGTGGTCGGCAAGCATCAACCAACCTTTGTGTTAAGACGACATTGCTCTCATACATTTTCTGCTCGTTGGATGTCTCGGCTGCTAAATGATAGATAATCTCCGGCTTGAATAAACTGACAGCCTCCTCTATGTCCTCACCTCTTTTGTATAAATACAGATCGTGATTCAATAGCACCCTTGCCAGATTCTGTCCTATGAATCCGGTAGAACCCGTAATGAATATCCTCATCGGCCTCCTTTCTTACGAAAATAGTTTCGTTACAATGTCCACAAATAACTGCAAAACTGTTTCCAAATATCCTAGTATACCCCTGGTGAAATCTCTCTATCAAGAAACTCCCATCGGGGAGTATCTCACCAAGAACATTTTTTTTGCCTTTTGCCTCGCAGTTTGGACAAATTATTAAGTTTTTCATTTGCAATTTTTAAT
>Ga0265297_10002855_pt1 | contig 33319 bp, 48 predicted proteins | sample Munlanlwell13791_FD_192502 | JGI IMG/M metagenome (GOLD analysis project Ga0265297, IMG submission 192502) | Leachate microbial communities from a municipal landfill in Southern Ontario, Canada - Leachate well 137-91 | ecosystem: Engineered > Solid waste > Landfill > Unclassified | place...
TCCTCCCAGCGCCCCGAGCCGAACGCCTTGAACATCAACATTTTGTCTTCCATGCTGTCAATCGTCTTGCCCTTCTGCTCCTCGTCCACCACCACGTCAGGCCGATGGTAGATGCACCCGTCGATCTTTCCTGCCACACGCTGCACGGTAATGGCGGGCTGCTCCTCAAACTTTATCACAGCGGGCTTGTCCCCGTCTCCCGATTTTATCCGGTGCGCAATGAGTTCGTTGATCCACTCACTTTTCCCCTGCTTCACCCCTGCCCCAACGAACATCCCCTCGCCGTCCCTCATCCCATATGTCAACCTCTGGAGTGTAGGCCAAGGCCACTCTCTTCCCCATGACGGCTTGGTCATAGCCTTGACCTTGACATCGCCAACTCGAACTAGGAACGGAGGACGGTACTTCTCAGCCTTCTCTACAGCCAAGATAAATTCTGCTTGTCTGCCTGCCTGAAGCATCGCGTTGGCATCCTTTAGAGGCAGGTTGACTACTCTCACACCGGGTAGGATAGTTGCGACACCCGTCATAAGCTCCTTACCGGGAGAATCATTGTCTGCGCAGACATACAGAGTGCCAACCAGCTTGAGTACGTCAAGATTGCTCTTCACTACATCTAAACGGTTAGAACCTGGTATACCTAGCACTGGGAACTTTGATGGCAACATCTCGTATGCCGCCATGGCATCCTCTTCCCCCTCCGTCAGCATGAGCCTTGATGGTATACCCTTTACGGTTCTAATACCGAAGAGGTCCTGTTCAACACCCCTCATCTTGTCTAAAGCGTGGAAATCCTTAGTGGCTACTTCCCTACACTTGTAAGTATAGAGCGACCCGTTAGCACACACAGGGTAATAGTGCCGAAGTATGTCTCCAGAGACAGGGTTCATCTCTGTTTTCACACCGTATAATCTTCTGGTTTCAACAGAGATACCCCTGTCTGCCACGGAAGAAAACCTATTGTCCACCTCCTCCTTCGTGGTTAAAGTATTAACAGTGGCAGGGAGGCCCATAGATTGCCCTGTATTGCATTGTGGAGAAGGCAGGGCTACCTCCCTACCTTTCTCCTCGAAATACGCAGCATGGTACGCTGTAGCGTGCATACAGGTCCATGTCCTTCCATCCCTCATCTCGAAGAGATGGTCCCCCTTGCTATCCCTCCCGATCTCCCTACATTTTGGGCATGGCCTATTAGGCTTACTCATTGTACACCACTTCGTCAATAGAAGCCACTATCATCTCCATCTTTTCTCCATTATGAATGCAGCGCAATTCAACTGTATCTCCTTGTTTAATATCCTTTTCATTAAGATTATAAGGATCTTCGTACTCCGCTGTGTACGTGCAAAGAGTAGGTTGATCACAATATCTGCATGATACAGTGACTAAAAATCCTTTCTTCTTAATCATTGTTTCGGATCTCCTCTATGTCAGCTATGACCATTTCCATCTGTTTCCCATTCAGGAAACAGTACCTAGGTATCTTGGCACCTACAAATAATTTCTCTCGGTCTACTTCGCTATCTATAGACATGATAGTACAACTGCCTATAAGAGCGCAATATTCACAGACGTAGGTAAGTATAAAAGAAGACATAGTGTTACACCCTATCCCAAATGAACTGCTCAAACGTCTCTTCGTGGATTAGTTCCCAAGATGGTGAACATCTGCTTCTCTCATAGGGACACTGTGTGGCTGGATGGTTACACACCGAACCTCCATGTTGTTATTATTCAGCATCTTGTCTCGATGCAGTTCTGCTGTGGTGTAATCAAAGTAAATACTACCATCTCCTTTGTGTAGGTTCAGCGTGTTCTGCCCTGTGTTACTTCGGGGTACTATAACCCAGTAGGTATTCATTTTGTTTCTCCAGGCAAACTAATCTTAGCGTAATGCGTAACGAATCCTGAATCGAATTCCACAGGACCACTAGGGAGGTACCACTCCATCACACCTATATGATTCATGTGGTTGAGGCACCCTCTATCCCAGAGGCCCTGCACCGTAAGTACAAGTACCCACTCTCTATCAGGCGGTAGACGTTCGGAAACAGGGACCCACTCTAACGCTGCCATACACACCGATGCTCCTTGTACGCTATGTCCATGACATACAATATACCCTGTGGGTTAGCCTCATATCCACTCTTGTTGGTCTGATAGTAAATCTGTGAGCACCTGGGGCACAGACAGGTAAACTTAGTGGAGTCACGGTGGTCAGGTCGTTTAAACTTCTTCATTCTTTGTTCCCCTCCTGCAGACTCTTTTGAAGACGCTCCGCTTCGGCACGGAGAAACTTTTTAACCATACCCTCAAGCTCAGAGATATACCTATCCCTGATATCATTCCCATCCTTGAGTAAAGCAACTAACCTATTGGTCTGCTCCTCTGTAGCAAACTGAAAGATGAGCAGACACCACAACAAAGCTGCTATCCAGTTTCCCTTCAATGCTAAGGATATTCCTGATGAAGCGAAGAGCGGGATCATTAGGTACGGGGAAAACACTGTTCTGAAAAATTTATTCATCACTTTTGCCTCTTGTTGTAGAGATACTGTGGTCCCTCTGGGCAGACTCGAACTGACCATCACACGCTTATAAGGCGTACGCACTAACCTTTGTGCTACAGAGGGTCGCTTCAGAAAGAAGCTAGTTGTTCCACATCCGGAGTATAAGTACAGCCTGGAGTACAACGCATCCAAACAGAAGCCAGTTCATTACCTTCACGAACCTCAGTTCGGAGTAGATGTAACTGATAACTGCCTTAGCCTCCAGGCTGAACTCTTCGACCTTCTTGCTTGTAGCCTTGGCGAGGTCCCTCTGTCGCGAAAGGGACCTGTTGAACGAAGAGTAATCCTCGTGTAAGATAGTGAACTTCTTGTGGAGTTCTAAGAATTCCTTCTCTGGGAGTATAATGTTTGTCTCTGGAGACGAGACTTCGCTGACCTGCTGGGTTACAGTACTATCACTCATTGTGTTGCTCCTCTTACAGCTTCTCTATCACACTGAGGAGGCTTTCGATGTCACCCTCCATCTTCTTGATCTTGGCCCGGAGAGTAGCCTTTGTGCTCTCCTCTTGCCCTTCCATTAACGCTCTGAACGCCGTTGGATTATCCTCCGAGGCGCTAATGAAGAAGTCCGTTTGAGACATGATCAAACCCAGCGCCACGAGATCAGAAAGCACTACACAGACGTTCGGATCATGAGCGTTATCGTGGATATATTTCGCTACACATATCCTAGTCACTTCCCCGTTGTCCATCAGAGTATTCAAGCTCAGAGTCATACGCATAGACAACTCGGTGCACTTTTCGGAGTCGTATTCCGGTACTCCGTCACTCAGCTTCTTTGCGCTTACATCCCACTTTTTGCCACCATTCTTCTTACTGCCAAAGAGATCAATCATTGTGTTGTTCCTCCGTTGTATTAATTTAACGTATCGCCGAGATACAAAGTATTGCCAATAACAGCAGTGTTTGATCCTATATCTATAGGAGAGTACTCTGCATAATAAAAAATAGGTTCTTGCTCGGAGACAAATACTTCTACAACTTTTACTTCGGACTCACCGTTAAGTGAGTTAAGATACTGAATCAGTTCTTTTACTTTCATATACTATAGACAAAGATTGTCAACCTGCTTTCCATACCGCTTCTCCACAAAAGGTAACACATGGGCTACCTTCTGTTGCACCAGGTAGGGCAACTCTGTGAGCACATAAGGACGGTTAGCTCTGACTCTCCCGAAGGCAATCTCCTTGCCGAGTTTCTTGTCGTAGTCGTGAGGACACTCCCGGTTACAAGCGAACTTCGACCAGCCAAACTTCAGTCCTTCCTCGGTGTCCACGAAGAGCACTACACCGCATTTCCTCCCTGCTTTGCGCACATAAGACGTATAGATGTTATTCATTTTGTTTCCTCCTACTTGTTGTTAGTCTTCGAGCCCCAGTCGAGGGAGTCAGCCCACTGAATAAGCTCTTCCTTTGTCTTAAAATCTTTATTTCTAGTTCCCATTATGTATGATAATTTTGTAGCAGTGCCCATGATGAACATAAAACCTGTAACAAATGTCCACCAAGTACTTCCCTTGCTAAGCCATATACAGAAAGCGAGAAAAGAGAAAGTAACTAAGTCACTGAAAAGACTCTCAATAAAAGACTCAGTTCTGTCTATAATTCTTACTATACACTTTGGTTTCATATCCTTAGACCTCTTTATTTCTTCACCATCAACAAATACTTTGTTATTGTCTACTTTTATGTGCATCCTACTCCTCCCTCAGACCCACAACTTTGTACATCTCCCCTATAGCAGCCCGTTCGTTGTCATCGGCGATCTTGTTGATGAACGCTAAGTTCAGGGCAGTTTGAAGAGGGAGCTTCGTGGTGGTCATCATCTCCAGCACAGCGACGAGACCACGGGGGGAGACCGTCAAGGCTATTTCCCCCGAGTTATATCCCGAGCGAATCAGGTTAGCGAACTTCACGAGCTTCCTCAACACCACCTTTTTAGTCTTGGGGAACATGAGCTTCAACATCTCTACCTCATCGGTTTCCGCCATGTAACCAAGTGGTATATTGATCGACACACGGTCCAACATACTGGAATCCTGAATCTGAGTAGCAGCGAACTTCTCGATGCTATCTCCCGTTCCCTTGACATTATCTGTGAGGAACAAACGGAACTCCTTGGTTGGTCGGACCACCTTGTCGGTACGACTACCCGGCATGTCATCAATCGTGAGATAGCCATTCTTTTCATAGAGGTGCTGCATAGCCATAGCGATCTGAGGGGGGATCTTGAACACTTCGTCTATCGTCGTGAGGTATCCCGCCTGCAAAGCCTGGGGGAGCAAGCCGAACTTGAACTCCATTCCCGACTCTGCGGCCCAAGGATATCCTAGGAAAGAAGAGGACTCCAAGTCTCCCCTCCCGCCAAGACGCATGTACGGCTGGTTTACCCATGCTGCGAACTGTTCTACCGCTGTGGTCTTCCCTGTGCCAGGGGGGCCTGTGATGAGAGCCTTCTCGTTCAGCAAAAAGGCTACCATGATGGCCTCCAGCGCCTCAACATCCCATTTGTAGTACTTGTTCACCTGGGGGATATGCACGTTGTGCTCCTCTCCGAAGAATCCATCAGGGAATCTTTTGACCTGGTGGTCAATCCCTGACTTTGGGAGCCTGCCACCAGAGATGTCAGTGAGCTTAATTACGTCAGACTGCTTCGCCTTGCCACCCTTACCTTTACCAGCAGTAGGTTCCTCTACAACCTTGTCTCCAGAGACAGTCTCCGCTACCACCTCAGAGGACTTCACGAAATGTGCCCCTTCGGTAATCTGTGTGGCGATAGTGTTGAAGACATTCTTCGCAGCCTCTTCGTCCACACCTGTATCCAAACAGTAATCGTCCACTGCGTCCTTGAGTTTTTCTCCACCACAGCCTGTCACACCGTTCTTAGTCAAGAATTCTAACACCTCCCAGTCGAAGTTGTTAAGCTGCACCTCTACGCCTTTCATTGACCCACTCTTCGCTGTGCCAGACGAAGAGCACTCCTCACTGTTCTCGACAACTTTTCCTGCAGGGACAAGGATGCGCCTCTCTGTTCCTTCAATCAAGCAGATGTACGCTTTGTTCGCAAAGCCAACTACGCTCAACGTAGTTCCTGCTTTCTGATCCAGATAATTTTCCTTGAAGGTAATAGTTTTCACTCTCTTTTCTGTCATATTTGTTCCTCCGTTTGTATTATTGTTGTTGTTGCTACCTGTTATTCCAAAAAGAGCACCAGTTGGTGTAAACGATAAGCTCATTACCCCTCCTCTATGATATAATGTTTTATAACTCCGGAACTCAGAGAAAATGGGCATAGTCTGTGTTCATAATCAGTATGGAAACTCCCTGATAGTCCTTTTTGTCTTTCCATGTTGTTATCGAACTCAAAGTCAACAAACACAGTATCTCTCTTTTCTTCTATCTTCACTATAACTCCAATTAGCCCATTTTGAGTACATGTCATTAGGTAGCTCGTTACTACAACATCCCCAACCCTAAAGATGTTCATACCAAGAACTCTTTCAGTACCCTAAACAGTACTGCGTCAAGCTCAGAAGGGTTTCTTACTACGACATTATGCTTGTAGTATTTCTGTACGGAGTTTGTAGCGATACCTATCCCTACCAAGTCGATAGGAGTCCTTTGTTCTACCATTTTGGCTACTTCTTTGAGATAAGTTGAACCGTTACCATCGGCGGCACCACAAGGCTCACCATCGGAGAGAACAATACAGATCTTTTTCTGCTCTTTGCGTTGCAACAACCTTTCGGTAGCGTACAACAGGGAGTCCCCATCGCAGTTCGAGTTGAAGGCTACCTTGCTGGAAGACAAGGTGTTAATCATCTTGTCCCTAGTGAACCTTTTCCCGTAGGGCTTGAACACATAGGTTAGCAGGGTGTTGTACTCTGCGGAAAAACCTATGATCTCATGTTCGATCTGCAGTGCAGAGAGAGTCTCGTTCAACGCAGTGACACACGCTGCCCCTATCGAGTACTTCGATCCTGACATAGAGCCGGAGCAGTCCAGTAGTAGAGTCACTGCTGTATCCTTCTCTAGCCGGGAGCTTTCTTTACGCTTAAAGATTCGTGGTTGCTGGTTGTCGTGCACAGAGTATACACGGTGCACATTCTTTGAATGAATCTTGCCGGTCTTCTTGCCATAAGCATAACTCGTGATGTCCTGTGTCTGCAAGTATTTCTGCACCTGCTTCGAGACGGTACTCCGACCCAAGGCAGTCTCGATGTTCCCCCTGTAGCCATTCTCCACCTCTCGGATAAGGGAAAGGTCTTCAACCTTGTTGTTCTTGAACGGAATGTATTTTCTCCCGGCCTCTTTTACCTTGCGAGAAGAGGTATCATGAATGGGGTCGGAGAGGAGCTTGTCAATGCCATGGAGCATCTTCTTGATCTCCTCTTGCGTCAGTTTCACGCCGTTTCCACCTTTTTGCGTGAGTGGAGCAGGGGGGTCAACCTCGGTATGACCCATCTCTTTATCGTTGCTTTCGTTACCCTCCTTGCTTTGTTCCCCTTCCCGCTGCTCACCGTCTTTCTCTTCGCCCTCTTTACCCTCCCCATTGCTTTTACCTTGCTGCTCTTCGCCGTTCTCCCCTTTATCACCCCCCTGACCTCCATCTTGCCCCTCTTGGGGTGGAGGAGGCTCCGGTTTGTATCCTATGAGCTCAAGGATATCTAATACTAGGGACTCACACTTCGCAGCCTCTGTGCCAGGAACAGACATGATGTCATGAAGACGTGTCTCCAGAGACAGCCCCTCCAGCTTTTCCAGCCATGGGGCAAACTCTTTGCGTAAAGGAGATACATCAAGACAGTCGTAGGGGGAATGCTGCCACTGCAACCTCTCGGTCATCATGGCTGTGATTAGCGCCTGCAAAAGGTCTTTGACTGGCTCTCCGGTCAGCTTCATCCCCTTTATATCCTCCAAGGAGCACTCAGTGCGTCCCTTGTCCACGAAATAGTCTATCCTCTCATATCTTCCGTAGATATTCCTCTCAGTGAGATTATCCATGAGGATATTAGCCACGGCTTTCACTAGCTCGTCTTTAAAGTTGAGTCTCGCCTGCAACTCATCGTAACTCCAGAGCATCTCATTGAGCACATGGCTCAGCTCGTGAAAGGAATAGTACCAGAACAGCTCGGTATCTAGTGCGCTGGGAGTTGGGAGTACAATCCTTGAGTTCCTTCCATTAGAAAACGCCATTGGCTGTTTCTCGGACTCTGACCACTCAACCGAAATATTCTGCTGAGACGATGCTATCGCAAGGAACAGTTTCTTTTGTGCCTCAACGGTTAAACCTACAGGTATCGCCATGTGGTGTCACCTCCGTTACCTCATTTGGTCATGAAAAGATTGTATATCTATCCAGAACTTATATAAAAAATTTGTACCTCCTAATCTCTTCTGAAATTCTTCGTACCTATCTATTCCTAGAAGTTTTTTTTCAACCCCCTCTGGCATAGCTCCAATAAGAAAAAAAAGTAGCTCTATCTCATCGTCCGTAAAGATTAACTGCTTCGCCTCCCCTTCGATAAGCTCTATGATATGCGGCATGGTTTTATACCCCTAATCCATTGAACTCGATCCAGAGTTGCTCTAGCTCTCTTGACCTCTCTCTGTTACAACCGTGCTGTGCTTCGAGCTGATTAAAAGAGTGTTGTCCTATGATAGACATTATCATAGAAAGTTCTTTGTGACTTATGAGCACAAGTTTCTCTTCGTCCAGAGAAGCAGACTCAACGATTTCCATGTGCTCTCTCCGCTAGCATCCTTCTCAGGGTAGCGAAGGGCTGGTTGAAGGGCTTATGCTGCGTTTCGGCCTTGTCGCGCCTCTGTTGCTGCGCTACGATCCTTTTCGTTGCAGACGAAGATAACTTACCGATAACTTTGACGTAACTCATAGTGTCCTCTTTATTGGTTTAAGTTGACGAGTAACTCAAGAGTGTCTCCAGAGACAAACAGTACCTAACTCTAGTTGCCAGAATTACGGGCTGACTGATCTTCTTGCTCACCTTCTTTGTATCTATAACAGCATACAAAACTCGTAGCTTAAGCACAAGTACTTTCCGGATTACTGTACAAAAGAGTATCTCTGTTGTGCCTGGAGACACTGTAGAGTTACTCTTCCGTCAGCATATAGTCTTCGGGTTGTAGTATCGGCTCGTTACGCTTGTTCCTGTGCGTTCTATTCCCGGAGCACCACTCACAGTTTCCACCGTGTAAGCAACTCCTATCAGGCCCAAGTACTCCTTGTGTCCTATCCTTATCGTAGTACTTCTGGCCCTTATATTTTCTTACGGTTTTACTCATAACTAAACATCAATGAAGGTTATGCCGCAATTAGGACAACCGTACAACGATTTTTCGTCAGTATCCCAATCTTTTTCTCTTTTTAACTCTATAGGAAGAGAGTAGAAGTCTCCTTTATTACCTCTTTCCGCCTCTATCGTAGAAAAGTTAAGGCCATGAATATATTTACAGTTAGGGCATTTCATATTCTCTTCTCACTTTCCTTTTGTACTTGTCTGGTCTGATAACGAAGTGCTTGATTGAGTCAACCTCCTCACACAACTGTACTTCGTCTGTAATACTCCACTTCTTCTTCGAGATATAAGACTGAGGGCCTGAGTTGCATAACACCTCGTATACCTGTAACTCCTTGTTTGCACTGTGATATTCAGTTGGTAAAGGTTTCAACAAGACCACTATCACAATAACAGCTGCTAGGAGTTTAGTCATAGTTTGCACCATTTACTGCTAAGTAAAAGTAACAAGCACTAGGGAGTATCTCCAGTACATAGAGTCTTCATAATCTACTGGAGGAAGAAAGTTAGAGAGACTTCCTCGGTCGAAGAGAAGTAAACGTCTCTGGAGACACTCTTACTGCCTGCTACTTTAACAATTCAGCGTACCACTCATAGTCACCATCTCTGTCTGTCGAGCTAGTTATAGCTGAGACTGATAACGGCCCTGCTAAGAACTTTTTGTAGTAGTCTAGTCTAGCCTTCGCTTTTTTCGAGAGCTTCGAATACTGTTCAGCAAAATATGTCTTGCTGCTCTTAGCTCTTCCTTTTGGAGAATATTCTTTACTATACCACCTACAATACAAAACATATTTCAGCCACTCCAAACCTTGCCATACAGCGCGAGGAATATTTTTGTTAGAACCGTAGTCGTACACAATACAGTCATAACCTAGCGCAGCACACATAAGAAAATCATCGGAGATAGTCAAGATAATCTCCTCCCACCGTTTTTGCTCGCAAGCTGTAGATTGTAGTCTTATGAATCTGTACTCCGTTAATCTGTGATCTTCTATAGCCTGTATCCCATTTGTCAAATTAATGAAATTGATAGTTGGCATACTACTAGTACTCAAACTTGTGAGCATCTCCAACGAGGTCTACCAGCTCACCCGAGGGGTCGAAATAAAAGGTGTCCTCCTGTTCCTCCACGTTGTGCCCATAGATGTTACGACAGGTTAAACCTATCCTGTCCACCCATGTTACAACCTTGGGTTCATCTTCCACGAAAATGATTTGCCCCCTGCGAATCTTATCTACCATGTTTTAGTCCTCCTGTGTTGATTCATAGACCACCTTGCGTAACCAGAACCGGAAGAATCTCTTTGAGTACTCCATCCGGTCCGTTACGTTCAGGAACACGTATTCGTACCACATTTCAGTACCTCGATATCTCCCTGTTAAGGGTTTCTCTTGCAGACATTGTAAGAAAATAAGAATCTATCCTATCACCTGTTTCAACTTTGTATCTAGAGACAAGCCTTAGGCAATACCTTTTCGCCATGGGTAACTGCTTTGTACTAGACGAGCAGAGAACCTTGTTGATCCTGTTAGCGATGTAGACGTAAGTTAGTTCTTTCATAGGAACACCTCGTTAAAAGCCCTCTAAGGGGGCAAGGTTATGTTTTTCTACTAAAAGGAATACCACCCCTAGCTCCGGGAGTACAAAATGGAACACAGGGCATAATAGGGGGCTTTATGACGTTGTTCCTGCTAGCACAACCCCTCACTCTTCAATACCTCTACGAAGAACTGGCTTCGGAACATCAATCTTGAACGCCTCGCAAAGTTCCAGAGCGATATCGTCGATGCTCAGGTCTTCAGATAGTTCCAAGTCGAAAGTCCATTCACAAAAACTATCATCTATTGATACCTTGAATACAGCTTTCTTTTTGCTCATAATTCAGACTCTTAGTGGGTAAAGTTAAGGTTCAACTCCATAAGACAATCCAGTGTACCACCCATCAGTAAGCCGTCAGAGTGATACACTGTGTTCTCTTATGCAGGAGTGTTTTTGTTTAGCAAGACCAAGACCTAGACCCAGACAAAGACCTAGACCTAGACCTAGACAAAGACCTAGACCCAGACCCAGACCAAGACCAAGACCCAGACCTAGACCCAGACCTAGACCTAGACCTAGACCCAGACCAAGACCAAGACCAAGACCAAGATAAGTACTTTGTCCTCTTAGTTACTTTCACGTTTCACTTCATTACACCGAAGGATTCGATCATTCCGGTCTGTACGTACCATTCCTTTTCAGGCAAAGGCTGAGCGTCCTTCCACTTCTTGTCGGTGAAGGGGCCGGTCTCGTACACGATGGAGGGATCTTCCAGTTTCACGAAGGAATCGTTGACTCCTACGAGCGTACCTGTATAGATATAGATTGCGCAGAACAGTGTAACCTTTTTTCCCAACAGACCGACCAGACCTTCACCCTGCACTTCCTCTACTTTCACTAACTTTTTCATTGTGTTTTCTCCTCTTTTTTTTTAATACCCAGACCAAGACCCAGACCTAGACCCAGATCTAGACCCAGACCTAGACCCAGACCTAGACCTAGACCCAGACCCAGACCCAGACCCAAACCAAGACCCAGTCCCAGACCCAGACCAAGAAAAATACTTTGTCCTCTTAGTTACCTTCATGTTTTCTTTGTCTCCAGTCGCAACTACGTTGCTTAGGCCGCTTTCTCCAGCTGCTCGCTTACGCTCGCAGTAGCCACGCTGTTCGTGGGTTTCTGGCAGGCAACGTACTGCGCCATGATTGCCTCTATCACCGCTGAGATTTCTACCGCCTCGGTAATCTCGGGGAACTTGTTACCGAGCATCTCCAGGGCACGCAGGCAGGTCTGATAAGGCGTTTCCTTGTCACCCTTCAGGAGCTTGTCGAGTTCGTGCTTCGGCAGGAGTACGCCGTCAGGAAACACAGCGTCGTAGCCGACCTTCTGTACAGCCCCGAAGATAGTTGAAAGGTACTGTATTTTGGATTTAGTGTAAGGCAGGGAGCGCCACTTGATACCGTCTTTGCCCCGAGTTTTCCAGGGCGCTCCGTCTTTCTCCACCACGTCTGGCACCTCTGCCGCAAGAGTAGAGTTGAGGTACTCCAGGACGGCACCTTGCGCTTTGCTGCGATAGTCCTCTATGGTCTCATTCTCCCCAACGGGAGGGACCAGCTTTTGCGTAACCAGCATCGCCCCTGTGGAGTCCCATGCCTTCGCTGTGGTTTTCTCGTGCCTTGCGGCGGCCTTGTAATCGTCAACGCATACGTCATACCAGTCTACCGCTGTGGTCAGTTTGTAAGATTTAGCCACTGTGTAACCTCCATTGTGTTGTTCATGAGTTGAGATTGTCTCTAGAGACACACTATTTGTTGTTTTCCGGCGACCACGCCACTACGTTTTCATTCACTTTTTTCCTACGGACTACAACCTTGCGTACACTTGCGTCTGCATTGTAGCACACGTTTGTACTTACCACCGTGCTACGCGCTTCGAATTTACGTCCCGTTGCGGTCCTTACCACCACGCCAGACCTAACGGGGTTACGCCGGGGCCTGTTTAGTCGCTCCAGCTCCTCGCAGGACTTCGTAGTTGTTCTCGCTGCGTACTCCACGCCTGACCATGCATTGCCATAATCCGCCGGTTTGTCAGTTCCGAACCTATAGCGTTTGCTCATTGCTTTTCACTCCGTAAAAAAGTGTGAACCCATTTGTCCCGCTTCTATCTCGTAGTGAGATAGCGGCAGGAAGATAGGTTCACCCCTATCTTTTGGTGTACCGTGACAAGCACCTTTATGGTTTTCCAGACCTGCCAGACTCCTACAGGTAGAATCTTAGAGGACGCACTCCTTTCCTTTCATTCCGGCGAACTCATGTACAGAACTTCTCTGTATTGGGCTATCTGTCACATAGCTTGCAGTATAGAGCTATACACTTTTGTTAAGCCAGTCCAGTACCGGGCATATCCCCAATTTTGACCTACCTGTAAGACAGGACTTGCGGTTTCATTGGCTTGTCGTAGCTAGTTCGCTGCGCCTTCACAGCTATGGCGTTCCCTCGCTGGCTGAGGTCTGTATGCATCTCTAGTCTGTCCCGTGGTATGGGACTAGCCGCTAGAGTGTCCTTGCTAAAGGACTGAGCGAACAGAGTACAGCTTGTGCCGAGTCGATCCATTGGCCTATTGCGGATCGCTTTCACAACTTGTTCAACCTGTTTGGAAGCTCAGAAATGTCCTTTGTGTGCATGGGCAGTGTCTCTAGAGACGAAAAGATAGGCCTTTTGGGGCCTTAGGGTCACTCATAAGCACTCTTTTGGTGTCATTTCAGCCCTTTAGACCCGGTGGCCCTTCAGGAAAACGACGGGAGGGCAACCCCTGCGAAGCCTCTGCGACCCCCGGAGGGCGGAGGGGGATGCCCAGTGACCCTATAGATATAAAGTCGTAAAAATAAGCACCTAAGTGGAGTACTTAAAGTATAATCTTAAGGTATCTATAGGTCTAATAGGGTATATACTATAAGATATCTTATATATAGACTCCCTAAGGATACCTAAATGTAACTAACTGATTCTCTGAGTTTACTTAAAGGTACACACAGATTAACCCTTTACACTATATATACCCTATATATACTATAGGTAAGAACCTTAGAGATTATTCTAAGAGAGAAATAACCTTTAGGAGTAGTCTACCTAGAGGATAACCTAATAGACCTACTATAACTGACCTATCGTAAAGACTTATAACCTCTGAGAGATAAATAAACCTAAGTGATAGACCTTAAGGAAGACCCTATAAGCACCGGAGAATCTCTAAGAGAACCTATAGTTCCTTCGACTCAGCCTCCAAAGGAGGCGTCTCTCTTAGTAGTGGGCTCTATAGTACCCCTTACTGCCACCATAGATGCCCATACAGACCATATATTAGCTTCGACTCTCCCGCCTGAGCCTCTGAAAGAGGCGAAGAAGGGCAAGGGGGGTCGCCCGAAGGGCTCCAAGACTAAGGTTAAGCTTAAAGCAGACGGAACGGTTATACCATACAGGAGAAGGAAGAAACCCAAGGGGGCCGAACTGCTACCCTCGGAGCAGAAGTGGCGTATCGTAATGGAGTATGCTGAGGGTGTACTCTCTGTAGGGCAGATCGCAGAGAAGTATGGCACCTCTTCTGATGGAGTGAGCCTCATCGTAAACAGGATGTGGCAGTCCCTCACCAACGTTAGGGAGAGTAGGGCGCTTCTCTCAGGAGACTCACCAGACAGACGTAAGGCACTGACCATCCTCAGAGGGACCAACCTTATCAACCAGAAATTCTTAGCGATGTTGAGTATAGCCCCCGAGCTGTCAGATAGGGAGTTCATCCCGACGACAGACATGACAGACCCAGAGGCTATATACTGTTGGACCTACGTGCACACAGGGGACAACCACACGGCTCTTCTGCAGGCGGGACTAGACATAGGGCTGCTTAAGACGAAGCGCCATGGTATAGATGATGGGGACCGGCTATCCTACGACAAGGCTGTGACTCTGCGTGGCCTCTACTTACGCCAACTCCCACATATAGCGGCATACATCAAGGACCTACGAGAGCGAAGGTTCGTTGACCAGGATGTGTCCAAGTCAAGGATACAGTCCGAACTGATAGACCAACTCGAACAGATGAAGCAGGAGGGAGACCCCAAGTACCGCAAGGATATCCTACGCACAATCGAACTGCTAGGCAAGACAATCGGAGCCTTCGTGGAACGAGTGGAGATCACAGAGGTTGACCCGGCCAAAGCGTTAGATGAACTGATAAACATGGCGAAGACTGCCACGGTAAAGGAACTTACTGGCAACCATAAAGACAAGATAACCGAGGAGTGGCAAGTATCATGACGACTCCTGTGACCCAGGACAAGTTATCCCTTCTACTGCAGATGTGGGCCAAGCAACCCTTGGTCGCCATCCAGTCACTCTTCGGTGTTACTCCTGATTCGCAGCAAACTGAATTAATCCTCGCTGCTTTCGAGCCGGGGAGCAGGGTCGCTGTTAAAAGCTGCCAGGGCGCAGGGAAAACGGCCTCTCTGGTTTGGCTGACTTACCTGTTTCTCTTGACTCAGCCGGACTGTCGTATCCTTATCACCTCTCCGTCCTACCAGCAGTTAGGCCGTGTGTTTAGTACCGAACTGGAGAAGTGGAGAGACCGTATGCCCCCTCTCTTCAAGGACTTCTTCGAGATCACTAAGGAGAGAGTTAACCTAAAAGGTAAGTCCTACCAGGCTGCTCATCTCGTTACCGCCAAGGCAGAAAACCGTGAGTCCTTACAAGGTGGACACGCTGAGAACTATATCATCCTCGCTGATGAGGCGTCAGGTATAGATGAGGATGTCTTCGATCTTCTGTATGGTACCTTGGGTACAGGCTCTGGAGGTCGCTTCATTATGACCAGCAACCCGATCCGTAACTCTGGGAGATTCTACCAGATTTTCGCTGAGGAAGTCAAGCCTTGGGTTCGACTCACGTTCTCCGCCTCCCGATCCACTCAGGTGCGAAAGGAATGGGTGGAGGACATGAGGGAGTTTTACGGTGAAGACTCCGACATCTTCTCTGTACGTGTCATGGCGGAATTTCCCCGTGTGTCCGAGGAGCAATTCATCCCCACGAACTATGTAGAGGAGGCAATTAAGAATACCCTGAGGTTAGCTGAATATGCAGGCTTTGATCGTATTATCGGAGTGGATGTTGCTAGGTTTGGCAGCGATAGGACTGTGCTCTGCTGTAGACAAGGTAGGAAGTTACTTGATGTCACATCGTATCAGGGGCTGGATACCATGGAAGTGGCCGCGAAGGTACTAGACTACTACAAGAAATGGAACGCACAAACTATCTTTGTGGATTCAATCGGTATAGGAGCTGGAGTGTTTGACCGGTGTAGACAACTCGCACTCCCGGTCATAGAAGTTATAGTCTCAACTAAATCTACTGATCCTAAGCAGTACTACAACTTACGCTCCCAGCTTTGGGGGGAAATGCGTGACTGGCTGTCCAATGGGGCGGATATTCCTGACAACAAGTCCTTGAAGAACCAACTAATCAGTATGACTTACGGGTACAACGGGAAGATGCAGATCCAACTCCATACCAAGAAGGATATGAAGTCCATGGGTCTGGAGTCCCCTGACCTACCCGACAGTCTAGCGTTGACATTTGCTGGCAATACATACCACTATAGACCTAAGAGGTCTATGCCAAGACAAGTCACAAAGTCTTCTTACTTATGGGTTTAACTTTTCACACGGAGGAAAACTAACATGAAAACATTTATTGGGACTAAGATTATCAAAGCATCTCCTATGGATGAAAAAACTTTTCTTCTCGCTTTAGGCAAGAAAGTGGAAGGAGACAATAATAGAGATGGATATTTTGTTCAGTATGAGGATGGTTACACCTCTTGGAGTCCGGCCTATGCTTTTGAATCTGCGTATCGACAAACTGATAATATGAACTTTGGTCTCGCTATTGAAGCCATAAAAAAAGGGAACAAAGTTGCTCGTAAAGGTTGGAATAGAAAGGGTATTTTTATTGAACTCCAAGTTCCAGATGAACACTCAAAAATGACTAGTCCGTATATCTACATTAATACTACCGGACTCCAGACTGACAACAAAGATGCACCTAAAAGTCTTGTACCCTGGCTTGCATCTCAAACTGACATGCTAGCGGATGACTGGCAGATTTTTTCGAACTAGCGGGATTAACAAATGGATAGTAAGTTAGGAGTGGAGATAGTAGGGACTACGCAGATGCTAGAGGCGATGTCTGTTGCAGTGGACTCTCTCCAGGCTGAACAGCTCGAAGCGGAGAGGATGGAGCAGTTCAACGCCTCTCTCGCCGGTCACATCCTCACGCAGTATCAGCTCAACAAGGATGCTCGCTTGAACTCGGGGGTGGAGACCGAGATGTTGAACTCTCTCAGGGCTTATAATGGGCACTACAACCCATCAGATCTCCAGCTGATAAGGAAGGATGGTGGTTCAGAGATCTTCATGAATCTCACTTCCACGAAATGTCGCGCCTGCGCATCGTGGATCAAGGATATCATCCTGCCTTCGAACGGGAGAGCCTGGGAAGTCAACCCCTCTGTTGTCGAGGACATCGACCCAGAGTTGATGAAGCAGATCGAAGAGGTCTTGCAGGAGGAGTTTTCGAATTACGAACAGAGTGAAGAACAAAGTGAGGGACCTGGAGCACAAGAGGGAGTTCCTCCTCCGACTCCCGCTCCAGGCTCCCCTCCTGTTCCTCCCCCCAAGAAACAAGGAGGGGCCACAGCGCTAGCCTCAAAGCTCAGGGAGATGAATCAAGCTCGCCGTGACATCCAGGATACCATCAGGGAGGAGATACGCTTCATCGCTAAGGCAGAGATGAAGGAAATGGAAAGGATGATTGAGGATCAACTCAACGCTGGGGAGTGGGAGCGTTGTCTGTCTGACTTCATCGACAACTTCGTGGTTTATCCCACTGCCTTCATGAAAGGACCCATCATCACCAAGAAGATAAAACTATCTTATCAGGGTGGTCAGATAGTAGAGAACGAAGACTACGTGTTCATGAACAGGGTTGTAAACCCGTTGGACATGTATCCCTCCCCAGAAGCCACATGCATTTACGATGGGAACCTATGCGAACATATTCGTCTCTCCCGAAAGGACTTGGTGGTCATGAAGGGTCTCCCGACTACCGCAGGGTACAAGGACTCCGCTATAGATGATGTGCTCACTAGGTGGTCAGCACCGGAGTTCGTCTCCTGGTGGGATAGCAATATTGAGGACGAGAAGGCGACTGAAGAGAAAAGGGGTACCTCAACAGATTCTAACCGAAATATTATTCATGGTATTCATTTTCATGGTTCTGCCTCCGTCCGTTCACTTAGAGACTGGGGGTATCCTGAGGATGAGTTGCTTGGCCTTGAAGATACTGACGAGGTTGAGATAGAAGCTATCCTTGCGGATAACACTGTTGTTAAAGTCCTGGTGTCAGATGACCCACTCAAGCGGAGGCCCTATTATGCAGCCTCGTTCCAGAATCGCCCTGGTTCTTTCTGGGGTCGTTCCCTCCCTGACCTCATGTCAGATATCCAAAGGATGTGCAACGGGACTGCTCGTGCCTTAGCGAATAACATGGGTATGTCCTCCGGCCCTCAGGTAGAGATCTACGTTGATCGACTAGCGGATAACGGTAGCATCGAAGACATCTACCCGATGAAGATATGGCAACTCTCCTCTGATCCCACGGGCGCAGGGGGTAGGGCCATCCAGTTCACTATGGTGCCTTCTAATGCCGCCGAGTTACTCTCCGTATACAAAGAGTTTGAGTTGAGGGCGGATGATGCGACTGGGATACCGCGATATGCATACGGAAATGAGCGCACAGGTGGAGCTGCACAGACTGCATCGGGCCTCTCTATGTTGCTGGAGTCCGCTTCAAAGGGAATTAAGGATGCTATTCGCCATATCGACCATGGTGTAATTATACCCAGAGTTGAATATCAGTTCTACTGGAATATAAAGATGTACCCCGAGCTTGGCTACACAGGCGATATCGAGGTGATAGGGAAGGGTAGCGCAGCGCTAACAATGAAAGCCGCTGAGCAAGGGAAACGCATGGAATTCCTACAGGCCCTGGCAGGCAACCCCCAGATCATGGGTGTGGTAGGCTCCGAGGGTCTCGCCGAGGTGTTCCGTACCATGCTTAAAGACATCAATATCCCAGAGGTGGTTATTCCTAGCAGACTGGAACTGAAGAAGAAAGAGCGCGAAGCGCAGGAGCAGGCAGCGCAGGCACAGCAGATGATGCTTCAGGTTCAGCAGCAGAAGAACCAAGTTGGTCTCCAGGCTACCAAGGAGCAGATCAACGGTCAGATACAGATGCACTTGGAATCTATGCGCAGGAAGGATAGGGAGCTTGATCTAAAGGAGAAGGAGAAGTTAGCTGAGTCGATAGACCGGGGCAGGGAGCTGGAGACCCGAGAAAGGGTTAGCGCTGGCAGGAACACAGTGGATGCTGCTAGGGCTAGAGCTGAGCAGGATCAAGCAGATCTAATGCAGCGTAGGGAACTAGCCTTTGAGTTATCTGACCTGGAGAATGAGAACCCCACTGACAGGATGACTAAATGAAGTTTAAGTGCTCTCCCACACAACTAGAGATGATAAAAAAGGAGGGTAATGTTACTATACTCTCGAAGGTTGTTTCAGATACTATTAACGAGTACATGAAGCAACTGGTAGCAAACAAGGAGGATGTTAGGCTATACCAGGGATACATGCAAACCCTGTTAGCATTAAAGGAACTTTTACCTTAGTGCAAGCTTAAGTCTCAGCGTTGATCCTACCTACCGAAGGTAGCCAACAAGAATCACTAAAAGCGAAAGGAGAAAAGAGAATGGGTGCAGAGGAAATTATTAAAGGGCTTGATGCAGAAGCAGAACTTTTTGGGAGTAATCCTACCACAGAGGTAGCTACCCCAGATAACGATGAACAGGAAGTAACTTTGTCTCCAGAGACACCAATCAATGAGGAAATCTCAGAGGTTGGCGACTTAACGGGAGAAGAGGACCATACCTCGCCACAAAGGACGAATTGGAAGAAACGCTTTGTTAACTACAAAGCCTCAACCGATATTACTATTTCTGATCTTCGCTACGACAACCTCTCTCTCCGAGAGAGTGTAGCGCAACTAATGCGAAGAGTGGAGCAGCTCTCTCAGCTCGCTGAGCAGGGAATACAGAAGAGTGATCCCTTCGAGGGAACGTTTACTGAGGAAGAGGTACAAGCTTTCGGGGAAGGTGGCATCGACGTAATCAAGAAGGCGGCACAGACTGTAGTGGAAAAGACTGTCAATCCTCTCAAAGCAGAGCTGGCAGAAACCAAAGCGCAGAACAGGATAGCACTAGAGAGGCAGTTGGAGCAGGAGAGAAAGGCAGAGTACAATGTTTTCCTTGCGAAGTTGGCGAAGAAAGCACCTAACTATCAGACTCTCAATAATGATCCTAACTTCCTACAGTATCTAAATCAGATACCTGATGGGGAACTGGTGCCACGAGTAAGTGCACTGAGAAACGCAGAGGCAGCTAGAGATGTAGTACGTGTTGCTGAAATTTTCAATGACTTCGATGTTAAGTTCGGTAAAGCAAAGGTTACTAATAGTTTGGATAGGCATCTCACTCCGGTTGGCACGGGAGGTTCAGTAGCAGACCCTGTTGATAGGTCTCGGGGGGCAATCGACCAATCATTCATCAATAAGTTTTATAGTGACTTCGCAAGGGGGCACTATAAAGGTAAAGAAAAAGAAGCTCAGGAGATAGAACTCAAGATTGATCGTTACTACCAAGGTAAGTTCGATCAGCGCCGAGGAGCTAGTCGCTGAGTGATACTATAGGAGAAACACAATGGCTGTAGGTTCTACGAGGCCGCCGAATGTTGCGGCTAGTCCTTCTTATGTAGGGGCTGACTATTCTAGTTGGGGTGGGGATGGTAATAACTTTATCCCCCAGTTGTATGCGAACAAAGTTCTTCGGAACTTCTACGCTTCCTCAATCTTTTCAAGTATTTGTAATACTGACTACGAGGGGCAGATCAAGTCGCAGGGCGACCAGGTTATTATCCGTCGCACTCCTACGATCAGCACTGCGCCCTACTCTGTAGGCACGGTTATCAGTTACGAGGTTCCGGAAGCTGATTCGCTGACGCTTCGGATCGACAAGGGTATCTACTCTGCATTCCGTATTGACGATATCGATGCTGCCCAGGCGGATATCCCACTGGTGTCCATGTTCGCAAAGGACGCCGCAGAACGTATCCGTACTGACATTGATAAGGAAGTATTGCAGTATCTCGCTACGGCTGCCCATGCGTCCAACGCTGGCATCGCCGCTGGTGCTATCTCTGGGGATATTAACCTTGGGGCCGCTGCTACTCCTGTCACGATCAGTGACACTAACGCGGTGGATTACATTGTGTACCTGAACCAGGTGCTCGATGAGCAGAACGTCCCATCGGAGAATCGTTTCATTGTTCTCCCGGCATGGTACGTCACTCTTCTGAAGCTGGGCGATCTCAAGCGGGCCGACTTCACTGGCGACTCCACTGGTGTGATCCGTACTGGTATGATCGGTAAGATTGATCGTACCGAAATCTATGTTAACAACAACCTCTACACTCTGGGTGGCAATACCTACATCGTAGGTGGCACAAAGGAAGCCTCTACTTTCGCGGGTACCATCACCAAGACCGAGACGGTTCGCATCCCTGATAGTTTCGGGGAGTACTGGCGGACTCTCTTTGTGTACGGTCGGCAGGTTGTACAGCCTGTGTGTCTCGTTAACGTCGTAGCGCACAACTAACACAAAGGAGATACACAATGAGTACTACTAAACGTGTAGAACATTTTCCGTATGGGGGTTCGAAGTTTCGAACCATTGTTACCCTCACTGACCAGCCTCTCAACGGCGCGGCCACTGCTGCTGCAACCGCACTGGCCTTCGGCGAACTGTTGTTCGACTTCTCTGACGGTACCGCCTCTGGCAGCGGTGGCTTTGATATTTACGTGAACTCTTCGTTCATGAATATTGATCTCACCGATTCCACTAGTGGTGCCCCCAACGCAGCGGACACCCCGGATGTAGGTCTTGGTACTGTCGTTGCATCGGGAGCTGTTGCAGTTCTCTCTGGTACCGGCACGTTCGAGGACCTTCTGACAGGCCAGACCGCTACGGACTGTAACGGTACTGCCATCAAAGCCACCGAGGCTACTGCCAATGCGTATACCGCTACGGAGCAGGTCACTGCCCGTGGTTGCTATCTGAATGTTGCAGACACTTGGACTGGCATCATGGGTGCTGAGAAACTCCTGGCGAACGGTACGATCATCGTGGACTGGGAAGCTCGCCCTGGCTATTACTCTTAATTTTTAATCCTAATGTACCCACTATCTTCTCTCCGCTGGATAATGAGGGGATAGTGGGTACTCCTTATTCTGAAATATAAAACGGAGGAATACATGGCTTTACTGAACGCTAAACAAAGTGTAAAACGGGAAGGGTTTTATGTAGCCACACGGAGAGATACTGGTTTGCCCTGGTTGCTCTCCGCTGAACACTACATGACTTACGGGGAGGAGTTCGAAAGGGGTACCTTTTACCGTACTTTCAAGGAAGCTGCTAAGGCTGAAGAGGAAGCTCGACTGGGAGATCAGTTTGACCCCTCTGTTAACGTGGAGGAAGACACTACGAAGAATGAAGTTAAAACAAATAAAGTAAAGGAGACAAAGTAAATGTCTAATTCACAGAAAAGGGGGAGTTTTGGTCAGCTCTACGTTGGTGGTACTGATGTCACCTCGGCTATCGCAGAAGTCGCTGCTATCGACGGCCTTACCGCTTCGGCAACGGAGTTGAATGTTCTCGACGGTGTAACCGGTGGAACCGTAACTGCGAGCAAGGGTGTGGTAGTCAATGCCACTAAGGATATCGGAGACTTTCGTAACCTCGACTGTCAGAACCTTGATGCTGGTGCGTCGGGCACTGTTGGCACTGTAGATGTATTTCCTACTACCGCCTCTAAAGGTAAACTGGCTATCACTTGCACCGACCAGACTGGTGACACCACTGTCTCCCTGGTCGCAGGTGCAATGGCCGCTGCTAGAACCATCACGTTGCGTGATCCTGGTGCTGCTGCGAGCATCCTTACCACGACTGACGCCACTGCGGCTGCTACTACGGCTACTGCCGCTGAGATTACTACTGCTTGCGATCAGTCGGAGCAAGTACTCACTCCTGGGGCAGGTATTACCGCTGGTGTAGGCACTGTGTACAAGACCTCCATCACCAAACAGGGGGACATCTATAAGACCACAATTCTGCTGGATCTTACTGGTCTTGCTTCGTCTACCACTGCGGATGACATTATAGGTACTGCCGGGGTGTGCCACCTGGGCCAGATCACTGCGGCTAAGAGTGGAACGCTCATGTACGGGCAGATTACCTGTCTTGAGACTCCTGCGGGAGGAGACCTTGATATCGACTTCTGGTCTGCCACTGAGGGAACCGGCGCTTTCGATGCGCTCGTAACTAATCTCACTGAGGTTATCATGAGGGCTAATGGTGGCAACTGGGCTGCCGGTGCTGCCACTCAGATCGCCTTCACTAATGTCCCTGCTGCTAACAAGTATATGTACGCCGCTGTGGGCAGTGCTGGTGGTGCTCCTGGGACCTATACAGCAGGTCAGTTCCTCATCGAACTTTATGGTGTATAAGTAAACAACTATGAACTTCCTTACGATGTGTAACGATGCTTACCAGAAGGTAGGTAAGGACGGAGAGATTGCATCTGTGTCTACAGCCACGGGGTTTGAGCTGGTGGTGTGCAACTTCGTCAGAGACGCATGGGAAGATATTCAAAGGGAAAGGAAAGAGTTCGACTTCTACTACTACTCTACGTCTCTAGAGACGCTGAGTGCAGACACAGACGAGCCGACTCTTCCATCCCAGTTTCATTCCGCTATCGTGTATGGGGCCGTAAGGGAACTCGCTGCGTACCTTGGCGAACCTGTTCTCGAACAGCAGTATTCGAGGAGATACAATAACATCATGGGTCAACTTATGCGCTCCCACGTCCCGGCTCGTCGAGTCTTTCAGAGGCCACTGGCGTAATGAAGTATAACAAGCCACAGATGCCCCAGGTAAGAGACGATGTAATCATCTTCTCCGGAGGAGTGAACCAAGCGGAAGCTCAGTTGGAGCTCAAGAAGGGTGAACTCGTCGATGCGATTAACTACATGGAGGTAGATGGGTCTGCTAAGGGATATGTCTCCCTGAAGGGATACGAACGAATAGATTCAGTAGGTATCACACCTAGTGATACCACATTGGTGGCACTTAAAGACGAGGGTATAAACAATACTACATCCTTTTTGCTAGAGAGTGACGGACTTCTGACATTCACTGACCAGATCAATGACGCAGTCTTAACCTCGTATAGCGTCACAGAGCCTTCTGTCGCTCTCTACCCTTATTCCACTACCTCGTTCCTTGTCGCTGGTACCGGGGGATTAGTGTTGCCCAATGCTTCTGCACCAGACCTAGCAGGACAAAAGTTTTCTCTGGACTTCAAGTTCAAGGCTCACGCTTCCATCTCCCCCTTAGCAGACACTTACTTAGTCAAGTATGGCCCCTCCTTCAGCATCTACTGGAAGAACGTAGGTCCCTATGCTTTCCTTACGGTATCTGTCACAGGAGCATCCCTTGTGACAACGGAGATTATCACGCAAACTAGACTTGAGGCTGGGAAGGAGTATCATATCTGTCTAGCTTGCAAGGAGGGAGTTGGAGCGTTCAAAGCTAGGGTGCTAGTGAATGGAGCGGTGTCATACAACGCTTCTACCATACAACCTCTTCTGTTTGATCTAGTTGAGGGGTTGACTCCACTTGGTGCATCCGATGTATACTTCGGTGCAAGTAACCCGGCAACAAGTGCACAGAGCACCTACGGGTACTTTGATTCCCTCCGTATCGAAGAAGGTACGTACAAGTTCTACTCATCCTACGAAATGCCATACTTGAGGTATAGCAACACAGCATACTTTGCTGTGCAGTACGATGATGAAGATAGAGAGGCAGCTAGGGAGGCAGTGGTTTTCCCAGGTTCTATTAATACTACCCCCAACGGGGTGTTCCTGTTTTCCGGTGATAACTGTGTGTACACGAAGAAGGGTTATGTTACACAGAAGATAGTCAAGACTACTAAGTACTACTTGTATAAGTCCTCCACGAATACTCTAGCTACAGGTAACTTGTGGACTACTATCCCTGATGTAGAGTTCAATGCTGGTGGTAAATTCAGCGCAGTGGAATTCCGTGTGGACGGTTATGGTGGAAATACCCTGAAGATGATTCTGTTCGACGGGGTGTCCTATCCTTACATATGGGATGGAACTACAGCTACTAAGCTGGACGATCCTGTCGCGCAAGCTGGTATATCTGAGTATGCTGTGACACACTCCCTGTACCCAGACTTCGCTATTGTGTGGGCTAATCGTCTCGTATTCGGCTACAAGTCAGGACATCTTCTGATGTCCGCCAACTTTGATCCAACGGACTTCTCTGCTAACGGATTTGGCATTGAAGCCTCTGTTGGCGACACGATCACTAACCTGGTGGAGGGGCCGGACAATACCCTCATAGTGTTCATGCGCAATAGCATCAAGGTCTTTTATTCGCAGGGAGACGGAACGGGGACGTTCGAGTTTACCACCAAGGTGTTCAGTCGCACAGATGGGGCTTTGGAAGGTACAGTCCAAAGAGCACCCACTGATATCATCTATATGGATGATAGAGGTCTCATGGCGTTCCAGACGACAGACAAGTTCGGCTCCTTTGTTGCTAACTCTCTGTCTAAGAAGGTCAACCGCACATTGTTGGCGAAGAAGAATACTATCACCTGCTCCTATATCGACAAGGAGGCCAATCAGTATCGGTTGTTCTTCTCGGACAAGACAGGTATAATCTTTACGTTCAACTCCGAAGGACTGCTTGGGGCAACCTTCGTGAAATATGACAGAGTTGTACGCAGTGTTACATCAGGGGAAGACTCAAATGGAAACATCGTGACATACTTTGTTTCAGACAATAGTCCCTACGTATACAAGATGAACTCTGGTGAGTCTTTCGATGGAGCAGAATATTATAGATTCATCGAAACTGGCTACTATAGTTTTGGGTACCCAAGGATGAACAAGCGGTTCAGAAAACTTACCTTAGAGATAGATGTGGACGAGGACTTTCTCTTAGAGTTCGATATACAGTTCAACTTTGATTACCGTAGTCGCTTCTTGTCTCTCACAGAGTTGGACTCTGTAAAAGTTCCAGGAAATCCTAATCTCTGGGGTGCGGGCAACTGGGGTTCTTTTACTTGGACTCCCAAGTATCTTGTCGAAAGACCGTCGATAAACTTCTCTGGTTACGGAACTAATATGTCTACCAGACTATATCATAGCAGTAAGTATACTAAGCAGCATACTTTGCACAACGCGATCATAGACTTCACCCTGAATAACAAGAGGAAGATGTAACATGGGGACTAACAAGTACTGGAATCCTGGCGCTACGCTAGACGTAACCAACGGGGATACTTCCGACGAGACTGATATCAACGACGTGGTAGACGAGTTAGCCGATGCGTTTAACGCAGTGGAAGATGATCTTACGTTCCTCGTGCCAACTCTTGATAACGCTAAAGTTGAAGTCTCTACGACTAATAACATCTTGGATATCACAGAGATACCCCCTCATGATCTAATCGCGTATACAGTCTATGAAATCACCACTCTAAATGACGCTGCGGCCGAGGTTACTGATTTTAGTACAGATGGCACCTTGGCTGGAAACGCGGATACCGTTGTGCCAACCGAGAAAGCAGTGAAGACCTATGCTGATACTAAGCTCCCCTCTTCGTACCTGGACACAGATGGCACTCTCACTGCGAATAGTGATGTCAAGGTGGCATCACAGAAAGCAACTAAGACGTATGTAGATGCCACTCTGAATCCATTGTCTCAGAAAGAGAACTTAATTATAAACCCCAGTCTGTTAGTAAATCAAAGACTCGTAGGAGCTGTAACTTCTACTGGATATGTTGCCGATAGATGGAAAGTTGTTCAGCCAGTAGGAGGAACATTTTCAAGTGGGATTGTAACCGGTGGCGTTTTACCTGTTATAGGACTTTTTAACTATGTTTCTTTACAGAATCTTTTATCTGCAAATCCGCTAGCAAACCCCGGAGATTACACCCCGTATATAGAATATACTATAGAAGGGGTAGATTGTTATCAATTTCAAGGAGCTGGTGTATATCTTACTTTTTCTTTTTATGTATATGTAAATGTGGGTGGGACATATTGTTTATCTATAGAAACTAACGGACCTCTTAACTTTTACTCTTATGTCTATGATTTCACAGCCGTAACTGGGGGGTGGCAAAGAGTTACAAAAACCGTATCAATGGTAGAACCAGAAATTATGGACATTATTGATAGAGGCATTACTATTAGAATAGGGGCTGCAACAGGGGGTAGTTATAGAGTTGCTGCGATTAATACTTGGGAAGATTCTGGAGTTGCTACTGCCGGAAAGATATCTTCTGCGAATGCCACTAACTGGACATCTGCTATAAATAAATTCTTATATGTGACTAACCTAAAGGTGGAGTATGGGTCGGTTGCTACTCCTTTCGTTATTCCTACTTTTGGGACAGAGCTTACTCGTTGTCAGCGTTACTACCAGAAATCTTACAACTACGCCTCAGCTCCTGGAACCGCAGAGGATCTTGGCGCAACATATGTGACTAACTATTCCGCTGGTGCGTTAGGAACGATATACGAGAATATGTCCTACAGGACTTCTATGAGGACAGCCCCTACGGCTACCATATATAGTCCTACTACAGGAACAGCCGGAGAAGCGTACGCTCTCACTGCAGCTGCAGACAAGACTACCAATGCGGGGGATGTAGGGGAGAGTTGCTTCTCGAAGTTGTCTTTACAGGGAGGAGACACTGTTGCTGCTGGAGACACACTTAAATTCCATTATACGCTAGATGCTGACTTCTAGTACATGAGGATAAAACGCAATGGCAGATATTGACTACACTGGTTCAAGGGCACTCTTAGGGCAACCTGTTGATGGAGATGCAGACCTCGGGGTTTCCATTCCCTTCCCCGCTGACACGATTACCGCCTCTCCTTTAGCTGATAGTACACCTCTTGCTACCTCTATTGGAGGAGGGAATATTATTGACAAGGGTAACACTAAGGATCCCGATCTTGTGCAAGGAGTAGCCCCTCAGATCACAGGGGGCCTGGATAATAAAACTGGTCTTGCGACTGGTGGTGCAGGACAGATCGCTGGGCAGTCTGTCTCTGCTGCTGAGAGGGCTCGTACCTCCGCGTTAGTTGGTACCGAGAAGTATGATAGTAGGGATATCGGAGATATAGCTGGCAGAGGAGGTCCTGCAGAAGTGAAGTCCGGTGGAGCCATGATCGCCAAGGACCCTAGAGCAACAGTCTCAGGTCAACTCGATATGCTTCTCAACAAGGACTCTGCGTACATGCAGAATGTTAACAGAGAGGCTAAGGCACAGGCTGCAGCTAGCGGTCTCTTGGGTACCAGTGCCGCAGCAGGACATGCCGTAAGGATGGCTATCCAAGAGGGGCGACCTATCGCAGAGGCGGATGCAAAGACTTACGCCCAGGCTGTGCTTGCTGAACAGGATACCTATAACAAGATCTCCCAGAACATAGCAGACGGGGTAGTCACTGCGGACCTGAAGAACTATCAGAGCACGTTGGATCAGGCTATGGCGAACAAGAATACTCAACTTAACATACTGGCTGACGCAGCCGCCCAAGCGAACGATACGGTCAAGCAGGGTTTCATCACCCAACTCAGCAAGGAACTAGATTTTGAGACTCAACGTGCTATGGGTAATCTGGAGTCCAAGTTGAAGACTATGCTGCAGAACCAACAGATCACAGCGGATGCTGTTATGCAGACACAGAACCTTAATGCTCAGATTGTAAGTGGTACACTGGGGAAAATCACAGAGATGATGATGGATGACTCCATGGTGGAGTCTTTCGTTGCTATTCCCAAAGGAGCAGATCCTGATAAATATAAACCTACCGATAAGGATTATGCCCTGGCGAGAACTAAAATGAATGCCTTCTTCAGGAATCTCATGTCGATGGGCATGAACGTAGGAGATTATAACGCAGCGGTTGTAGGCAGACTCACTGACTGGGAGTGGAACAGAAGTCAAGTCATGGACCCGGCATTCTGGAAGTAGGAGGGTAGATGTTCGAAAGGGCTAACATCATAGATCATTCTCATGTAGTTCTCGATGTAGTAACTAGACTGAACGGGGAACAGGCGGCCACAGAGATGATCTGCAAGTTGAAGAACCCTGCATTCTATATCTTCATCTCCGAGTCCGGTAAGAGTGTATTGTCATACGAGCCTGTATTCGGCTCTGTGAAATGGTGGTTAGTGCATACGTTCTGTGACGAGTCTGAACGCGGTGTGGATTTGAAGCGATTCCTTATCTCCACTGGGTTGTACATGGTGGATCGCACTGGGGCAGAGGCTTTTATGGCTGTTATCCCTCCAGAGTTAAGACGCTACGGTATATTCCTCGCGCAAGTACTTGGGATGAAACGAAGATGTAAAGAGATGGGTAGCACAGTGTATACCATCGGTGCCGATCAGTACGACCGTCTCGAAGAGACACTAGACAAACTAACAAAAGAAATAGAGGATAAATAAGATGCCCGTATTCGCTGGGTTCGCTGCTATAGGTGGAGCGCTGGGCTCCTTTATGTTCGGTTCCGCTGTGTTCACTGGTATCGCTGTTAGTGCTGTGGTAGGAGCTGCGATAGGTGGTATCACAGCTGCTCTTACCGGAGGCGATATCACACAGGGACTATTATGGGGAGCAGTAGGTGGCCTTGTAGTAGGAGGTGTGTTCGGCGGAGAGATCGCAGGGGCCATAGCTCCAAGTATGGGTACAGCCGGAGAGGTTGCCGCAGGGGTTACACAGGGAGGAGATCTTGTGATGGCCAATGGGACGGTTCTCTATGGGCAAGTAGGGACTGGAGGAATGACAAGTGCGTTGACTGGGATGGGGGGTAGTAGTGGTCTTAGCGACACTCTTATCGCTGGTATCCCAGGTGCTGTACAAGGAATGCTATCGGGTTCTAACACTTTGTCCCCAGAGGAGCAACGAGCAGAGGCTCAACTCGAAAGGGAGAGCAGAGAGAGGATCGCTAACATGCAGATAAACGCTGCTAGAGCAGGAGATAACTTTCACCTCGAAGAGAAACTGAAGTTGCAGAAAGAGGGCATCTGGGAACCTGAGCGGATAAGGAGAGCGCAGAACATCCGAGCTGGTGGTGTCCGTCGCTCTTTCGGCACAGGTACTTCTACGCAGCGAAGAGAGCAGACTGAGACTCGACCAGGTGTTACTCCGATGGTAGGTCCAACTGCAGGCCAAGAGGTTACTTCACAGAGCACAGCACTGAGAGGACTTGCGTAAACATGAACCCCTATCTTAATAAGTTTCCCTCTTTGGGGACAGTCAGACAATCTCTTTTCCAGAGTCGTCTCCCTCAGCAACCTCAAGGTGCACTCATGGGCCTTACTCCCGTAGGAGAGGGAGGAATAGTCTCTTCCCCTGAGGGTATATTAAGGAAGAAACGAGAGGAATCCCTGTGGAGTGCCTCCAATGCTTATATCAAAGCTGAATCCTCTTTAGACAAAGCGACTCTCGACTTTCAGAACTCCGTGAGAGACGCTCTTAACGCAGTTAACCCACAGAAAGCTGTAGATAAGGCTTACGCAGAGTATAGCAAGAGTTTCATCCCTCTGCAGATTCGTTCGGGTAATAACGTAGAACACACCTATATGGTTCCCCCGGACATGGTAACTAAACTCTGGGAAAAGGTACACAGCGGAGAATGGGAAGGCCCATGGGAGATGAGTCGTATCACTAACCCGGATGGAACATTTGGTGATTTCTATATTGATCCCAAGGGGTACGGTAAGGAGGCTCATGAGTTATTCCTTAAGATGCCGGAAGACATAAGGAATGGAATGTTGGATATGGCCTCGAAGAACTTCGATGAGAACTACCCGAAGGTGATGAAGGCGAAAGGGGAGGGAGAACAGCAACTCTTTGACTACGGCATGGAACTTGGCGGAGAGAGTAGGAAGATGGCTGACTTGTATACACGGTACAACATCGACATGGATTCAGCTCTTAAGGGTACACAGGTCGAAGAGGATATCGAGCAGAGGAAGAAAGAGAGAACCAAGGCATTTAAAGTTATAGGAACGGGGAAATACTAATGGGTAAAATGTCACGGATGAAGAAGAGGATGTCTTCACCTAAAGGTATGCACGCTATGCCTAACGGAGAGGTTATGCCTGACGAGGAGATGCCCCCAAATCAAGACTCTGCACTGTCTCCAGAGACAAGTGAACCAAAGGAGTCAAGTCTCAGGGCGATGACTGATCCCAAGCAGGCTCAAACAGCCAGTCCTGAGTTGGTAGAGCGACTCAAGAAGATACAGACTTTGACTATACATCTTATTTATTCCAAGGACCTGAAAGATCAGATGAAGAAGTTGCTTTCCCAAGGAGAGTATGCCTTCACTCTCCCCACTGCAACGAAAGTGCTATACAAGAACATAAGGATGATAATGAAAAAGCAGGGGCAGGACGCCAGCCTTGAGGATAAACTCGCCATTGCTCTCACTGCATTCTCTGAGTTGTTAGAGTTGGGAACAGCTATGGGCCTTGTTCCACAGGATATCCCTGAGGACGAACAAGAGTCTATCCTTCGTTCAGCCCTGCAGGATGAGATCAAAGAGGGTCTTGCCAACGGGGATATCGACCCGATTGAACTACAAGAAGCCATAGAGCCCCTCCTCCCCCAGGACTTCAAGGACGAAGGGAAGAGGATAGCTCAGTCTTCGGGTATCTCGGAACAACCTACACAGGAGATGGTTTCGTCTAGGATGAAGGAGGACGCTACTAGACCACTGAGGGTAGAGAACGAGCGTCTTCGTAGCCAGACCCAGCAGCAGCAGACTGCTCTCAAAGGATTCGGACAGGTCGCCTCTGGAACTAGTGGAGCGCAGATGGGAGGGGCACAGTAATGGCTGACTTGAATATCCTTGGTGGCTTGTTGGGTTGGGCTGGTGGCTCTGCACAGTATTATACAACTGAAAGACAGAAGCAGACGGAGTGGGAGAAGAGGCAACTCTACGATACCGCTATGCTAATGAAGAAGCAAGAGTTGGAGCTGGAGGCTCAGAAGGCAGGGGTTGACTATGCGAAACGAAGCAGAGATTACGTTGACTCTAAAGGCAACATCGTACCGTATGGCACGCAGGGAGCAATGCCGGTAGACGTATGGAAAGCTCAGGGAGAAGAGAAAAGACTCTCAGATAAGACAGCTTTAGAAGGAGCTGGCAACGTCCTTATTGATCCTGCGACAGGCAAACAGGTACCCCAGGGCACACAGGGTGCCGTATCGGTGAACTGGAAGGACCTCCAGGATGTCAATGTTCGTAAGGAAGCCAATCGGATAGATGAGATCAAAGCCAGCAAAGTTGACGGTGAGGGAAGACTGACTGACTACCAGAGAAAGCAAGCTGATGCTCTCGCTGTGCTAAGCGACATCACCGAGCAGCAGGGAATTAAAGATGGGGATGCTAATAAAATAGACTTCGATAAGGTATCTCCTGTGCAAAAAGGTATCCTTGCCATGACTGGTTATTTACCACCGGAGGTTAAAACATCTGATAGCAAGATGACTTATGGGGAGAAAGAGAAGACTATCAATGCTATCTTGAAGGACAGAATAGAGAAAGAACCTGAACGCTACCAAACTATTCCTGCAAAAGGTGGCTTGATGGGTATAGGTGGTACACCTGAAATGCCTGGTACTACTATAGAGGCTGAGAGGGCTGAACTCTGGGCTACACTTTACCCCGAAGAGAAGCCTCCTTCCTCACAGCAGAAACCAGATGCGACAATGGGTTCCACTATGTCTGCTCATGGTACAACAAAACCTACTACTCCCAAGACTGAAACTAAAACAGAGAAAACTATTCTCAAGAAAGAAGTAAGTAAGTCTACTGGTAAGACTCGTATCACATATAGTGATGGCACAACTGAAATTCTCTAGTTACTAGGATTTATATATTATGCCAATAGATGACTGGGAAGAAGTACCTCTCGATTCTACCTCTAATGTAGATGATTGGGAGGAAGTCCCTATCAATGACTTCGAGACTGTCTATGATGCATCCTCTGCAAACGAGGAGGCTAAGCGTAAGGTGGAAGAGGAGGAACGTAAGCGTCAGGAAGAACTACGTAAGCAGCAGAGCAAAGTACCAGAAAGAGGACTCTTGGGTTACTATAGTTCTAAAGCTGCAAGAGGTATGGTAGGTGCCGCTGAGTTAGGTGCTCGGGCAGTAGACGTTACGCTAGGCGGAACTGGCCCTACTCGTAAGGCAGTGGAGTATCTCAAGGAACTTCCTGAAGAGAAAGAGTTCCTCAAACCTGATGTCACAGAGGGCGTAGAGGGAGAGAGTAAATTAGCGAGATGGTCTGGTTCGGCCCTAGAGTCAGCTCCTGCAACCGTTTCCGCTATGGTACCAGCTATCGCAGGGGCTAAACTTGGTGGAGCTATAGGCACAGCTATTACACCAGGTTTAGGTACAGCGATAGGTGCTGCCGGTGGTGGTCTGATAGGCGGTGCGATAGGTCTCTTTGGTATCATGGGGTTAGGTACTTATGACCAGCGCAAAGAGGAGGTGAATGACCAACTCTCCAAGACTCGCCCCGAGAAAACAGCAGACGAGAGAGA
>Ga0265297_10002856_pt1 | contig 33313 bp, 32 predicted proteins | sample Munlanlwell13791_FD_192502 | JGI IMG/M metagenome (GOLD analysis project Ga0265297, IMG submission 192502) | Leachate microbial communities from a municipal landfill in Southern Ontario, Canada - Leachate well 137-91 | ecosystem: Engineered > Solid waste > Landfill > Unclassified | place...
AGTAAAAGTTTAATTTGCAATATATGTATAACAATGTTATACTTTGATTGTGAAAGGAGATAAAAATGACATTATTAAAAGCATTTCGTTTACCTTCGGGGTTAGTTAATCGCTTAAGTTCATTGGCAAAAGCCACGCGTCGTAGCGAGACTTTTTATGTTACGGATGCTTTGGCACATTATTTGGAAGATTACGCTGATGCCCAAATTGCCAAAGACCGATTTAATGATCCCAAGTCTAAAATTATTACTGGTGCAGAACTGAGGAAGCAGATTGGTGTATAAGGTCGCCTATCTTGATTCAGTCGAACAAGATTTAAGGAAGCTTGATAAAGCTATAGCCAGAAAAATTCTTAATCGAATTGAGACTTATCTTGCGCGTGATCCTAAGGAGCTGGGCAAGCCTTTAAAGGGTGAATTTCAGGGTTATTGGCGGTATCGTTGGGGAGATTATCGAGTTATTTATAAAATATCTGACCGTGAGATTTTGATTACTGTTTTACGGATTAGCAATAGAAAAGATGTGTATAGTTAATTTTCGTCATTGTGAACCACGAAGTGGCGAAGCAGTTTAAAGAATGAGATTGCTTCGTCGCGCCTTCGGCGCTCCTCGCAATGACTGAGAGAGAAAGCGCTCCTCGCAATGACGGAATTGAAAATTAACTCATAAAGACGTGAAAAAATAGTTGCAAGATTTAACCCTTCTGTTATAATTTAAGCCTTATGCCAGAACTAAGAAAAGATCCAATTATAGGTAGGTGGGTAATTATCTCCACTGAGCGCGCACGTCGACCCGATCAATTTGCCGGCAAGGCAAAAGATGAGGAAGATCAGTCCGCTTGTCCTTTTTGTGAGGGCAAAGAATCTAAGACTCCTCCTGAGGTTTATGCGCTGCGTCCACGTAATTCTACTCCCAATGCGCCTGGTTGGGATCTGCGCGTTGTTCCTAGTATTTCTCCATTTTTAAGAGTTGAAGGTGACCTTGATCGACGCGGTAATGGCGTTTATGATGTGATGAATGGCGTCGGTGCCCATGAAATCATTATTGAAACTAATCAACATATCGCCAACATGGCGGATTTAAGTGAAGAGCAGATTACCAAGGTGCTTAATTGTTATTCTGATCGAATTAGAGATTTAGAAAAAGATGAGCGCCTAAAGTATGTTTTAGTTTTTAAAAATTATGGTAAAGGTTCTGGTGGCACAGGCATTCGTCATGCTCGTTCACAATTAATTGCTACTCCGGTCAATCCCAAACGCGTCAAAGAAGAATTAGCCGGTTCACGTCTTTATTATGAATATCATGAGCGCTGTGTATTTTGCGATTTAATTAAACAAGAGATTGAGCAAAAGGAAAGAGTAATTTTAGATTATGACGGCTTTATTGCCGTTAGTCCGTTTGCCGCACGTTTTCCTTTTGAAACTTGGATCTTGCCTAAACAGCATTGCGCTGATTACACCTGCATGGATGCAGAGTCTAGAAAAAATTTGGCTAAAGTGCTTAAGGCCGTACTTTTAAAATTAAAAATTGGTTTAAATGATCCAGATTATAATTACGTTATTCATACCGCACCATTTCACCGAAAAAAAGTTGGATACTGGAAAACGATTGATCAAGATTATCATTGGCACATTGAAATTATGCCACGACTTACTAAGGTGGCGGGTTTTGAATGGGGGACCGGTTTTTATATCTGTCCGATTCCTCCAGAAGACACTGCGAAATTTTTAAGAGAGGTACAAATTTAATGCCTGAACTAAGACGAGATCCAGTGGTTGGTCGCTGGGTGATTGTGGATACGGATCATCCTAAAAAACCGCAAGATTTTGATTACGAGCAAAATATTGTTAGCGGTGGGCTTTGTCCATTTTGCTACGGCAATGAATTTATGACTCCGCCTGAAATTACTTGTTATCGTGATCTGGGGACTAGTTCCAATACCCCAGGCTGGCAGGTACGTGTCGTGCCTAATAAATTTCCTGCTTTACAAATTGAAGGTAACTTAGATCGTCGTGGTTTAGGTATTTATGATATGTCTAATGGCATTGGCGCTCATGAAGTAGTGATTGAAAGCCCATATCATAACAAAGATATTCCAGAATTATTAGATCAAGAGATTCAAAATTATTTAAAGATGTGTTGTGTGCGCATGGCGGATTTAAAACGCGACAGCCGCTTTAAATATATTATGACCTTTCGTAATTATGGCTCAGCCGCTGGTGCATCGCTAGAACATCCGCATACCCAGTTAGTGGCTTTGCCGATGGTTCCTAAGAATGCATTAGAAGAGATTCACGGAGCGCGTGATTATTATAATTATCGCGAACGTTGCATCTTTTGTGACATCTTGCGCCAAGAGATTCAAGACCAAAAAAGAATTATTTTAGAAAATAAATATTTTATCTCTTTTTGTCCTTTTGTTTCGCGCTTTCCGTTTGGCATTATGATTATGCCCAAGCAACACAGTGGATGTTTTTGCGATGCCTCTGATGATGAGCTTTTAGCCCTTTCTCAGATTTTAAAAGAGACCTTAACAAAACTAAAAAAAGTATTTGTAAATTTGTCATATAATTATATAATTCATTCTGCACCTATTAATGGTGAAGTTGATGTTGAATACTACCATTGGCATTTAGAGATTATGCCAAAGTTAACGCAAGTTGCGGGTTTTGAGTGGGGAACTGGTTTCTACCTAGATCCTACCTCTCCGGAGTTAGCCGCGCAGTATTTAAAATCTGTTTAAAAAAATATTATTTGTCTAATTACTAATTAAAAAGGGAGGATTCACATGGCTGTTAAAGTCGGTATCAATGGTTTTGGTCGTATCGGTCGTTTAGTCGCACGTGCAATTTTAGAAAAAAATAGTAAAGATATAGAGCTAGTTGCAATCAATGATTTAACTGACGCTAAAAGCAACGCTTATCTTTTTAAATATGATTCCGTACACGGACGTTTTAACGGTGAAGTTAAAGCTACCGCTGATGATGTAATTACCGTTAACGGTAAAGAGATTAAGGTTTTAAGCAAAAGAGATCCCGCAGAAATTAATTGGAAAGAATTAGGGGTTGAGATTGTTGTTGAGTCCACTGGATTATTCACCATCAAAAAAGATGGTATCAATAAAAAAGGTAAAGAAGTTAGGGGCGCTGAAACACACATCACCAAAGGTGGAGCTAAAAAAGTAATTATTTCTGCTCCTGCTCAGGATGAGGATATCACCATTGTAATGGGTGTTAATGAAAATAATTATGATCCTAAAAACCATCATGTTATTTCTAATGCATCCTGCACTACTAACTGTTTAGCTCCTGTAGCTAAAATTATGAATGATAAGTGGGGAATTGTGAAAGGTTTAATGACCACGATTCACTCCTACACTAATGATCAAAAAGTGCAAGACATGGCACACTCAGATTTAAGACGTGCCCGTGCTGCTGCGGTTTCCATGATCCCGACCTCAACTGGTGCGGCTAAAGCGATCTCCTTAGTTATTCCTGAATTAAAAGGAAAATTAGACGGGTTTGCTATTCGCGTACCTACACCGAATGTTTCAGTTGTGGATTTAACTGTAATGTTAGCTAAGAAAGCTACCGTTGAAGAGTTAAACGCGGCATTCAAAGCTGGCGCAGAAGGCGCATTAAAAGGAATTCTTGGTTACACTGAGGATCCAGTGGTTTCTATCGATTTTAATCATTGTGCATTAAGTTCTATCGTTGATGCTAAAATTACTAAAGTCATTCAAGATGATTTCGTAAAAGTGTTAGCTTGGTATGACAACGAATGGGGTTATTCCAATCGCGTAGTTGATCTTTGCGAATACATTGTAAAGAAAGGCCTATAAAAACAAATGGCGAAATTAACCTTAAAAGATCTCGATCTAAAAGATAAGATTGTATTGGTGCGCGCGGATTTTAATGTTCCGCTAGACGCTAATTTAAATATTACCGATGACATTCGCATTCAAGCCACTATCCCGACTCTAAAATATATCTTAGAGAATGGGGCCAAGAAGCTGGTGATTATGAGCCATTTAGGCCGTCCAGATGGTAAACCCGTGGCTAAATACAGCCTTAAACCCGTAGCTGCACGTTTAAAAGAGTTATTAGGCCAGGATGTCTTGTTCTTAAGTGACTGTGTCGGCGATAATATCAAATCAGAGATCGATCAATCTAAACAAAAGGTAATTTTGCTAGAAAATTTAAGATACCATGCTGAAGAAGAAGCCAACGATGCCGGTTTTGCTAAACAACTAGCTTCATTAGCGGATGTTTTTGTTAATGATGCATTTGGTACCGCCCATCGCGCACATGCTTCCACTGAAGGCGTCACTCATTTCTTAAAATCTGCTGCAGGCTTCTTATTAGAAAAAGAGATTAAGTATTTGGGTGGAGCCGTAACTAATCCCGCTAAACCATTTATGGTAATTTTAGGTGGCGCCAAAGTAACCGATAAAATTGGCGTGATTGAATTTTTGCTTCCTAAGTGTGATGCGATTATTGTAGGCGGTGGCATGGCTTATACTTTCTTGTTGGCTGAAGGTAAAAAAATTGGTAACTCCAAGTTAGAAAAAGATAAGCTAGAGGTGGCCAAAGCAATTTTAGCGCAAGCTAAAAAATTAAATAAAGAGATCTTATTGCCGATTGATCATGTGGTAGTCGACAATGTTGATTCTAATGCTAAAACCGAAATTGTTGGTCAGGATATTCCTGATGGAAAAATTGCTGTCGATATCGGACCGCAAACTGTAAAATTATTTGATGAGAAATTAAAATCCGCTAAAACTATTGTGTGGAACGGTCCTTTAGGTATCTTTGAGATGGATGCCTTTGCCAATGGAACTAAAGCGGTGGCAGAATTTATTGCTACTTTAAAAACAACTTCGATTATTGGCGGAGGCGATACTGCTGCAGCCATTGCTAAATTTAAATTAGAAGATAAGATGTCCCACATTTCAACTGGAGGAGGAGCAAGCTTGGAGTTTCTAGAGGGAAAAACTCTACCAGGTATTGCTGCGCTAACTGATGTACCCCGTTAGAGATTACGCTTATGGTATACACATACGTAATCAGGAGTAAAAAGGACAACAAGTTTTACACCGGCGCTACTACTGATCTACGGAAACGCTTCAGTGAACACAATGAAGGCAAAGTAGTATCAACTAAAAATAGAGGACCTTTTAAATTAATATATTACGAAGCTTGTATAGATAAGAACGATGCTTTTACTAGAGAAAGATATTTAAAGACAGGAATGGGTAAACGCTATTTAAAGAATCGTCTGAAGCGTTTCCTATCTCTAACGGGGGAACAATGAGAAAAACGATTATTGCCGGTAACTGGAAGATGTACAAAACGATTAAAGAAGCCATTGAATTAGCCAATGGCTTGAAACGTGAGCTTTATAAAGTTGATTTAGCGGCAATTGATGTTGTTTTGTGTCCAGTTTTTACCGCATTAAGTGAAGTGGCTGAAGTTTTAAATGAAACCGATATTAAATTAGGTGCGCAGAATTTATATTGGCAGGACGAAGGTGCTTTTACCGGCGAAGTTTCTCCGGTTATGCTTAAAGAAGCGGGATGTCAATGTGTAATCATCGGTCACTCTGAGCGCCGACAGTTTTTTGGTGAGACTAATGAAACCGTAAATAATAAAATCAAAGCGGCTTTAAAACATGGTCTTTTGCCGATTGTTTGCGTAGGTGAGAATTTAAATGAAAGAGAATCCAATAATACTTTTAAAGTTATTCAAAATCATGTCGAAGGCAGCTTAGTGGGAATCAGTGCTGAAGATATGTTAAAAACTGTGATTGCTTATGAGCCGGTTTGGGCTATTGGTACAGGAAAAACTGCCACCCCAGATCAAGCTCAAGAAGTACATAAATTTATTCGCGACTTATTAAGAAAAATGTACGGTGAAGAAGTTTCTAGTTCCGTGCGTATTCAGTATGGCGGAAGTGTGAAGCCAGAGAACACTACGGAGTTAATGAGTAAGCCCGATGTTGATGGTGCTTTAGTCGGGGGAGCCAGTTTAAAGGTCGATTCTTTTAGTTCAATTGTAATTAAAGCTAGCGAGGTATTAAAATGATGACATTTTTGATTATAATTCATGTGATTGCTTGTACAGTTTTGATCGGTTTAGTTTTGATTCAACGTGGAAGAGGTGCAGGATTGGTGGAAAGCTTTGCCGGTGTTGAATCCATGTTTGGTACAAAAACTAGCGCTTTCTTAACGCGTACAACCACCATCATGTCGATTGTATTTTTTATTACCTGCTTAACACTTGCGGTGATGTCTGTGCGACAAAGTAAGTCATTAATGGCTGGCGTGCGTTCTACAGCCACTAAGCCTGCTCCTGAAGCAGCTAAGACCGAGGCTCCAGTACCACCGGCAGCTCCAGTAGCCACAACCGCTACCCCGGATGCAGCAAAACCCCAGTAAAAAACTCTTCTGGATATTTGTCCTTAGCAGTGCGGTATATTTTACGCAAGGCATCGAAGGTCTGCCCGCCCAAGGGCTATTTTATTATTTAAAAGAAACTCTGCATTTTTCCCCCCAGAAGATTATGTTTCTGGGATCTTTCACTACGTTTGCCTGGTTAGTCAAACCTCTGGTTGGTTATGCTATTGATAATTCTCTCACTAAGCGCGCCTGGATTTTTATTTCCTTATTCTTAGATATAATTTTTGTTTTATTTTTAGGTTTAATGCAAATGCCACTCTTTATATTAGTGGTTTTATTGGCGCTTAATTCTTCATCTGCTGCTTTTCGCGATGTTGCCGTGGATGGAATTATGTGCGTGGAAGGGAAGAAGTACCAAGCGACCGGAAGAATCCAAAGTATCCAATGGATCTCGATTTTAATTGCTGGATTATTCACTAGTCTTGGCGGAGCTTACATCGCCGAGAAATGGGATTATAAAATTGGCTTTTTATGTTTAATTCCCATCTACTTATTAGTTACTCTGCCTACTTATTTTTATAAAGAAGAACAATCAGAAAAGAAGTACGCTAGTTTGTTTTCGGATTTAAAAAATTTATTTGGTGATAAAAAAATATTAATTATTGGCTTATTTATATTCTTATATAAATTCTCACCATCGTTTGGAACGCCATTATTTTTTATCCAGCGCGATAGCTTTGGCTGGAGCAAGATGTGGATTGGTACACTGGGGACCATTAGTACGCTTTTTGGAGTGATTGGTTCGTTGCTCTATTATAAATTTAGCCAAAAGCTAAATATTAAAAAGTGGCTGTACTATTCGGTGCTAGTTGGCGGCCTGACCACTTTGAGTTATTTATATTATACGCCGTTTACGGCGATTGCCTATGATGTGGTCTATAGTTTAGTAGGGATGTTTATTTTTATTATGGTCATGGACTTTATGGCTCGTCATTCTGTCAGAGGGCTAGAGGCAACTTCATTTGCACTGTTGTGTAGCATTAATAATTTATCCGGAGTCACGAGCAATTTATCCGGCGCATTTTTACTTCCCATCGTTGGTCTCAAATGGCTAATCGTTTTATCCGCACTCACCAGTTTCCTTTGTCTATTCTTAATTAATAAAATCGAGTAATCTTTAGCTTTCCGGCTTTCGCTTCGGCACGAAGATTTTCGCCGTGTGCTGCGGCTTACGTCTTGCTACGGCTTATACCTTACGCTAGATGGACATCGCCTACGCTCGACGTAATTCCTTGCACACTGTTGCCGAAAATCTTCCAATGTGCCTTCAGCAAAAGCCAGAAAGCTAACATGTTAGTTAAAATGGTAGCGCGGGAGGCTCGGGGGTGGTTTCGCAGCGCGTTCTAGCGCAAGAAACTACCCCCGAGACAGGACCCGCGCCATGAGTTTATATTGACCCTCGGTGCTTATTGTGTATAATATATTATCTAATATCTATGATTAAGGACAATGTTGAGAAGGTTAGGGGTCAAATTGCCGCGGTTTGCGCCAGGATTAAGGTTGATCCTGCTAAAATTACTTTAGTTTGCGTTACTAAGGGCAGGTCAATTGATCAGATTCAAGTTGCAATTGATGCGGGCTTAACTAACCTTGGTGAAAACAAAGTTCAAGAAGCTCAAGAGAAATATTCTCAGCTTGCTAATGTCAAATGGCACATGATCGGCCATTTGCAATCGAACAAAGCAAGAGATGCGGTAAAGATATTCGATCTGATTCATTCAGTTGATAGTGTTAGCTTGGCTCAAGAAATTGATAAGCAGGCAGCAAAGATAAATAAAATTCAGTCTGTGCTGCTAGAAGTTAAAACTTCTCCGGAAGCTACGAAATTTGGTTTTGCTCCGCAAGTTCTAGCTGATGCTTATGCTGAAATTGCTAAATTAAAAAATGTCCGCGTTCAGGGGCTAATGACACTCGCTCCTTTAGTAAGTGATGCCAAAGAAGCCGCACCTTATTTTGCGACACTGCGGCAATTACGCGATAAAATAAATCCCAGCTGGTTATTATCGATGGGAATGTCTGATGATTTCTCGGTTGCGCTGACTGAAGGCGCCGAGATGATCAGATTAGGTCGAGCAATATTCAAGGAGTAAATATGGAAAAAATTGGAATCATTGGTTATGGCAATATGGGTCGGGCAATCGCTGAACGCATTAAAGATAAATATGCGGTGATCGTCTTTGATAAAGATAAAAGTAAAATTACCGGTTTAGAAAATATTACTGCCGCTGCCACGCCGATTCAATTGGTTGAGCAATCTGAAATTGTTATTTTGGCAATTAAGCCCCAGGATTTTGAGTCTTTATTAAAAGAGATCAAACTTTTTACGGGCGATAAATTAATTATTACGATTGCTGCCGGTATTACTACTAAATATATTAAAGGTTACCTGGGAGATAAGGCTCGCGTGATCAGAGTCATGCCGAATATGCCCTCACAAATCGGCAGAGGAGTTTCGGTTATTTATAAAGGACAATCTGCTACTGAGAGTGATTTAAATTTAATTTGGCAATTAGCCCACGATATTTTTAGTAACTTGGGTTCAGTTCTACCAGTAGATAAAGAAGAGATTATCAATGCTGCCACAGCAATTTCCGGCAGTGGCCCAGCATTTTTCTGTCAGTATGTGATTCAAGAAAATAAAAAACCGGCTGAAGTGCGTGATGCATTTATTGAAATGCTTACTCAAGCGGCAGTTAATTTAGGCTTTGATAAACTTGAAGCCAGGCTTTTATCAGAAACTACTGTCGATGGCACAATTGCCATTTTGATTGAAAAGAAACTAACTTGCGCCGAGTTAATCAAAATGGTGGCGTCCAAAGGTGGAACTACCGAAGCTGGTTTAGCGGCTTTAAATTCTGGTAGCTTATTAAAAGAAGCTACGGAGAAAGCTTTTAAACGCGCTGGTGAATTAGAGAAGAGGAGCTAAGATGTCGCGCATTGGTGTAATCGGTGGCAGCGGATTATATAAAATTGAAGGTATTGAAATTATCAAGCAAGTTGCCGTTAAGACTCCGTTTGGTGCGCCATCAGATAAATTTACTATTGGTAGATTAGGTGATAAAGAAGTAGTCTTTTTGCCGCGTCACGGAGTCGGTCATCGTATCTCGCCTAGCCAAATAAATTATCGCGCTAATATTTTCGCGATGAAAAAATTAGGAGTCGAGCGTATTATTTCAGTTACTGCTTGCGGTAGCTTGAAAGAAGAACTAAAGCCATTAGATTTTGTAGTAGTGGATCAGTTTGTTGATCGTACCAATCACGGCCGTGAAATGACCTTTTTTGATCAAGGAATCGTTAGCCACATTGTTTTTAGTCATCCGGTTTGCCCGGAACTTTCTGCCAGTATCTATGCTGCCGGAAAATCTTTAAATTTAAATATTCATAAAAGCGGAACTTATTTAAATATGGAAGGCCCGCAATTTTCTACGCTTGCGGAGAGTAATCTTTACCGCAGTTGGGGGATGGATGTCATTGGGATGACTAATTTAGCGGAAGCTAAACTTTGTCGCGAAGCAGAGATCTGCTATTCCACTGTCGCCTGCATTACTGATTATGACTGTTGGCATCCAGACAATGAGTCGGTGACCTTAGAGATGATTCTGGGTAATTTAGCCAAAAATACCGAGAACGCTAAGAAAATTATTATTAAGATTATTAAAGAATTGAAACCTGAACGTCATTGTAGCTGTGGTCAGGCATTAAAATATGCGATTGTTACAGACCGAAAAATGATTCCGGCTAAAACTAAAAAGAACTTAAATATTATTATTGGTAAATACATAAAATAATTATGGCTGAACAATCTGAATATAAATTAACTTTAAATTTGCCGCAAACTAATTTTCCGATGAAGGCGGATCTGCCTAAGCGCGAGCCTTTGATGTTGGAAGCATGGTATAAGCAGGATCTTTATGGCTTAATTCGTCAGAAATCTGCACCAAAAGGTAAATATATTTTGCACGATGGACCACCTTATGCCAATGGCGATATTCACATCGGTCATGCTTTAAATAAAACTTTAAAAGATATTGTCATGAAATATAAAACTATGCAGGGATATGATACTCCGTATGTCCCCGGCTGGGATTGTCACGGTTTACCGATTGAGCATCAGTTGCTGAAAGAATTAAAAATTGGTAAACATCAGATTCAACAGTTAGAGTTTAGAAAAAAAGCCCACGATTATGCGATGAAGCATGTGTTGAATCAGAAGGAACAATTTAAGCGTCTGGGTATTTTAGGCGATTGGGAGCATCCTTATCTGACTTTAAGCCATGAATATGAGGAAGCAATTATTCGCTCCTTCCATGATTTATATAAAAAAGGTTACATCCAGCGCGGGCTTAAGCCGGTTAACTGGTGTTTTAAATGTGAGACCGCATTAGCTGAAGCCGAAGTAGAATATGAAAATCACACTTCACCGTCGGTGTTTGTGAAATTTAAAATTAAAGAAGGTAAGGAATTCTCTGCCGATAGTTATTTAGCGATTTGGACGACTACTCCCTGGACTTTAATGGCCAATGTGGCGGTGGCAGTAAATCCTACACTTAGTTATTCCTACATTAAAACTAATAAAGGTAATTTAATTATTGCCGATCTGCGTTTGTCGATGTTGCCGCAGATGGGCATTGATAACCACGAAGTTTTAAAGAATTTTAAAGGTACTGACCTTGAGGGAATTGCTTACGATCATCCATTTGGTCTGCGTTCCGGAAAAGTAGTTTTAGCCGATTATGTTTCTGCTGAAGACGGAACCGGTTTAGTGCACATTGCTCCTGGTCACGGCGCAGAAGATTATCAAGTGGGATTAAAATATGGTTTGGAAGTAGTGATGCCGGTGGACTCTAGAGGAAAATTCGACCAGAGTACTGGCGAATTTGCGGGTCAGAATGTTTACGATGCCAATAAAACAATTATTGAAAAATTAATTGCCCTGGGTGCATTACTTTTAGAGCAAAAAATTTCGCACTCTTATCCACATTGCTGGCGCTGTAAACATCCGATTATCTTTCGTGCTACCAAACAGTGGTTCTTAATTATTGACCATAATGATTTGCGTAAAAATGTTTTAAAAGCGATTAAAGAAGAGGTACGCTGGATTCCGGCGGCTGGTCAAGAAAGAATCTCGGCGATGGTTGGTTTACGTCCGGATTGGTGTTTATCCCGCCAAAGATATTGGGGAGTTCCGGTACCGGCTTTAGTTTGTGGTGAATGTAAGGAAGAATTTTTTGATAACAAAGTAATGGAGAACTTTGCGCAGTTCTCTGCCACTGAGGGATCCGATTCTTGGTTTAGTCGTCCGATTACGGATTTTATTCCTACCGGATTAGTTTGCCCGATGTGCAAAAAAGGCAAAACTTTTTCTAAAGGTGCAGATATTTTAGATGTTTGGTTTGATTCCGGAGTAAGTAGTCAGTCGGTATTAAAGAAAAGAAAAGAGTTGGGAGGAGTTCCGGCACAATTATATTTAGAAGGCTCTGACCAGCATCGCGGATGGTTTCAATCATCGATTATTCCAGCTATGGCTATTGACGGTAAACCGCCATTTGAAAATGTTTTAACGCATGGTTTTGTAGTGGACAGCGAAGGCCGCAAGATGTCTAAGTCTCAAGGTAATGTTATCTCGCCGTTTGATATTATTAAAGATTATGGTGCCGATATTTTGAGGATGTGGGTGGCTTCTAGTGATTACAATGAAGATATCCGTATCTCTAAAGAAATTTTGGCGCGACTTTCTGAAGCATATCGAAAGATTCGTAACACTGCTAAATTTATCTTAAGTAATCTTTATGATTTTAATCCTGATACTGATCAAGTGTCTTATGAGAAACTGCGCAAGATTGATCAGTGGATTCTTTATCGCGCCGAAGAGCTGCGGGACAATGTTGAGCAAGCATATGGGACGGCAGATAAACCGACTTTTGAATTTCATAAGGCTTATAAAGAAATTTATGATTTTTGTAATGAAGAGCTTTCCATGTATTATTTAGATATGGTTAAAGGCAGGCTTTATACTGCGGCTTTTAACTCTGTGGATCGTCGTGCTGCTCAGACGGTAATTTATACAGTATTAAATTATTTAATCAGATTAATGGCACCCATCTTAGTTTTTACCGCGGAAGAAATTTTCCAGGCGCTGCCAAAGATGAAAAATGATGCACAAGTTGCAAGCGTGCATCTTTTAGACTTCCCAAAAGTTAATGTAGTGTTCCGACAGGACAATTTAAAAAATCAGGGTGCAGATAATGTTGATCAGGAATTAAAATTCTTAATTGAATTAGTACCGGTGGTGGCCAAAGCCTTAGAAGAGTTGCGCACAGGCAACCAGATCGGTAGTTCCTTCGATGCTCAAATAAATATATTGACAAAAACCTCGGATCGTTATACATTCTTACAAAGCTTTAAAAATCAGCTACCTGAGATCTTTAAAGTTTCACAAGTAGAAGTTACTTTAGCCGCAAATAATGTTCAAGAATTTACGGTTAAAGTAGATAAGGCTAGCGGTAGTAAATGTCCTCGCTGCTGGAATTATTCACAAGAGATCGGCAAAGATAAAGATGATCCTTTACTTTGTCCTAACTGCCTGACGGCGGTAAGGGGGAGAACCAGTGAAAAATAAATATCTTAAAAAAGACTTAAAAGAATTCAAACAAATCGTTTTAAAGAAAAAAGCCGAGATCTTGGATGATTTTCAACACATCTCTAATGATACGTTAAGAAAATCTCAGAAGGAAGCCTCCGGAGATATCTCTGGCTATACTTATCACATGGCTGATGTAGCTAGTGATAATTACGATCGTGAATTTTCACTGGGTCTGGCTTCTAATGAACGCAAGTCACTGAATGAATTAGATGAAGCTTTAAATAGAATTGAAGATGGAACTTTTGGTGTTTGTGATGATTGTAAATGTCTGATCACTAAAATTAGACTAAAAGCAGTTCCTTCTGCTCGGCTTTGTATAAAATGCCAGCAAAAAAGAGAAAAGAAGTAAAACTTAAGCCTTGCCAATGGTCTTAATCATTGTTGCTAGCGTCATCATCCTAGACCAAGTCAGTAAATTTCTTGCGACAAGCTTCTTGCAATTAAATACTCCGTTAGTTCTAATCAATAATTTTTTTAACCTTACTTTAGTCTACAACCGAGGCGCAGCCTTTGGTTTATTCCAACATCAGTTATTGCTCTTTATTGCAATCTCGATTTTGGCGATTGTCATTATTCTTTTTAATTTAAAAAATAAAGCCAACTCTCTAATTTTTAAATTGTCTTTGAGTTTAATTTTAGGGGGAGCAGTGGGCAATTTAATTGACCGGATCCGTTTTGGTTATGTAGTAGATTTTTTAGATTTTCGTGTCTGGCCGGTTTTTAATCTAGCGGATTCCTTTATTACGATTGCTGCAGTTTTATTATTTTGGGAGCTAATTTTTACTAAAAATGTTACCTGAGATCTGTAGAATTGGAGTTTTTACGATTTATTCTTATGGGCTAATGCTAGTTTTAGCTTTTTTTGTGAGTAGCTATCTGGCTTCCCTGCAGGCAAAGAAGGAAGGGATAGACCCGGAAGTTATTTTTAATTTGTTTTTTGTAATTTTTATCTTTGGTATTCTTGGTTCACGTATTTTTTATGTTTTAAATCATCTTGGCGACTATTTACATAATCCACTTGAAATTTTTATGCTTCAAAAAGGTGGACTAGCTTGGTTCGGTGGGGCAATTTTCGGTACGCTTGCGGCAATCATATTTATAAAAAAGCATAAATTAAATTTATTTAAAACATTAGACCTGTTGGTTCCGTTTATTGCGTTGGGCCAGGCGATCGGCCGGATTGGTTGCTTACTTAATGGTTGTTGTTATGGGCGACCATCAGAATATGGAATGTATTTTAAGGTTTTTGATCAGCATTTAATTCCTACTCAACTTTATTCATCATTACTTTTATTGATTATCTTTTTTATTTTAAAGTTTATTCAGGATAGAAAACACGTAGTAGGAACAGTGGTGGCGGCTTATCTTTTTTTCTATTCTATTAAGCGTTTTTTTATTGAATATCTGCGCAATGACACCCCAAGGTCAATTTATGGATTAACTATTTTTCAGGTGCTTTCCGTCGCCATGTTTGTTATCTCGATTTTAATTTTTATTAAGATTGCCAATAAAAATAAAAAAATAAAATGAGTGAATTATTAATCAAAGTTTTACCAGATCAAGCGCTGATGCGTATTGATTTATTTCTCACTGAATATGCGGTCGCTAATGACTTAGGGCTTTCGCGAACTACCGTTCAGAAACTTATTCATGAAGGTAAGGTTTCCTCAACGCTGGGACCGATTTCAAAGCCGCATTACAAAGTTAGCCCAAGTGAAGAGATTAGTGTAGAGCTTCCTGAAAAAATAAAAACAGAATTTTTACCGGAAGAAATTGCCTTAGAGATTGTTTATGAGGACGACGATTTATTAGTGGTGAATAAACAAACCGGGTTAGTGGTTCATCCATCACCGGGAAATCAAGAACATACTTTGGTGAATGCTTTGTTGGGCAAAGGGGTTTCGCTTTCGGATATTAATAAGAATCGACCAGGAATTGTGCATCGTTTGGATAAAGATACCAGTGGTCTTTTAGTAATTGCTAAAAATAATGCCAGTCATTTAAAACTAGCTAAACAGTTTGCCGATCATAGTATAGATAGGAAATATGTGGCGATTGTTTGTGGTAAGGTGGAATTTGATGAAAATATTATCGAAGCCCCCATCGGTAGACATCCTTTAAAGCGTAAAGATATGGCGGTTGGCTTTACCCCTAATACTAAATATGCCAGGACGCATTACCATACTTTAAAACGTAGTAAAAATTTTTCTTTTCTAGAATTAAAACCTTTTACCGGCAGAACCCATCAACTGAGAGTGCATTTAGCTTACATTGGGCATCCTATTTTAGGCGATTCTAAATACGGTAAGGGGGATAATTTTATTCGCTTGGCTTTGCATGCACAAGAACTTGGTTTTATCCATCCTACCACTAAAAAAGCTATTCATTTTACGAGCAACGTCCCCTCGGAGTTTCTAGAATTTATTAAAAAAAATATCGCTTGACCTCTACCTAACCCGTGTTATATTAATGGTTAATAAACTTTATAAATTATAGGAGGAGATAAAATGTATCGTCAAGGTGCCATTAAATTACCTATCCTTATTATCTTAATTGTTATTTCATTATTGTTAGCTGGTGTGGCTTTCTTTTTATATAATAGCGAGCATGCTTTAAATATTAAACTTACTCAACAAGTTAGTGAATTAGAGGATCGTCAACGTCTTACTGAAGGTAAGCTTGAGGATGCTAAAAAACAAGCTGCTGAGTTAACCATGAAATTGCAAGAATCGAAATCTAAAATTGAGACCTTAACCCAAGAATTAGATCAGAAAAAATCTGAGCTAAACGATACTGCTAATCAATTAGAACAATCTAAAGCTGATCTGCAACAGCAAAGATCATTACGTCAGGATTTGGAGAGCAAGCTTAAAGCTATTCAAGACGAAGGTAAGCAGGTTAAGGAACAGATCTCCTTAATTCAAAAACAAAAAGCTGAGTTAGAAGATAGAATTAAGAATATTGAAGGCGGCACCGGTGTTGAATTAGGTAAAGTTGTAGTTAGCGGCGAGCCGGCGATCATTGATAAAACGGCCAAAGGTAAAGTCCAGGCATCAAACGAAAAAATTATTGCAGCGCAAAATTTAGAAAAAGAGGGTAAAACTAGTCAGGCTTTAGCCTTGGGCGTTTTGGAAGGTAAAGTCATGATTATTAATAAAGAATTTAATTTTGTGGTGATTAATTTAGGTAGCAAAGATAAGGTAGTGGTGGGTGATCAATTTAGAGTCATGCGTGATGGTAAATTTATCGGGGATATTAAAGTCGAGAAAGTTCATGAAGCTATGTCGGCGGCTGGTTTTGCTCCCGAAGTTAAAGATCTGTTAAAAGAAAACGATAAAATAATTCAAAAAACAAAGTGAGCCCCATTAGTAAATCTGCCAATCGGGCAAAGCCTTTCGTAATTAAGCATAAGTTTATTCCTGTTGGTTGCGTTACTCTTCCTGGTGATAAATCCATTGCCCACCGTGCTTTAATTTTAAGTGCATTGTGTCAGGGCAAAACTACCTTAAAAAATTTTCCGCTGCATGATGATTCCTTAGCTACTTTAAATGTTTTAGTTGCTCTAGGAACTCAAATCCGTCGTAATCACAATCAAGTTTTAATTAAAGGTCGTGGATTAGCTGGTTTTAAAAAACCCATCCAACCAATTTTTGTCGGTAACTCTGGCACAACTTTGCGTTTAATTTTGGGAGTGTTGGCTACCCAAAGTTTTAAAACTAAAGTTATTGCGGGAAAATATTTATCCAGACGTCCGATGGCCAGAGTCAATCAGCCATTGCGTTTAATGGGTGCTGACATTTCTGCTAAAGTTAAGGGTAAGGAAGAGTATACACCGATCGTAATTAGCGGTGGCAAACTTAAGGGAATCGTTTATCGCCTGCCGGTAGCTTCTGCGCAAGTAAAATCGGCCATTCTTTTAGCTGGCTTAGCTTGTGCCGGTAAGACAAAAGTGATTGAGCCGCTAATTAGTCGCGATCATACCGAACGGATGCTTAAAAAATTTAAAGTTAATCTTACGGTCAAGAATAATCACATTATTTTAAATCCCAACAAGTCTTTAGTTTCTCCGGGACAAATTTATATTCCGGGAGATATTTCATCGGCGGCATTTTTCATGGTTCTGGCGTCGATAATCCCAGGGGCTAAAATTACTATTCCACAAGTTAGTCTTAATCCTACGCGCAGTGGAATTCTTGCTGTTTTAAAGAGGATGCAGGCTAAGATTACTATTTCTAGAGATAAAAAATCACTCAATTTTGAACCGACAGGCAATCTTTTAATTAAAAGCAGTCAATTAAAAGCTACTACTATTTCCGCACAAGAAATTCCTACTTTAATTGATGAATTACCCATTATTATGGTGGCGGCTTGTTTTGCTAAGGGACAAACTGTAATTAAAGGGGTAGGAGAATTAAGGGTTAAAGAGACTGACCGTATTAATTCCATGGTGAGTAACTTAAAATCTATGGGAGCTGATATTCTGGTGAAGAAAATTGGCGCTCAAGAATGCATAGTTATCCAAGGTGGTAAACAATTGTACGGTGCTCACTTAAAAAGCTTCGGCGATCATCGTACAGCCATGAGTATGGTTGTGGCGGCGATTGCAGCGCATGGTCAATCGAAGATTGATGATGTAGGGTGTATTAATAAATCATTTCCGGGTTTCTTAACTACGCTGGCTAGCCTAAAGAAGAGGTAAAGATTTATTTGACAAAGGGTTTAATCTTTGTTAGAATCCTCGTACTGCCAATTTCGGAAAATATTCAGGAGAAAATATGGGAAATTTAAGCCAACAGTTAAAAAGAGCGGTTAATTACGTTTTAGGTCTTTTCTCAAATGATATGGGGATCGACTTAGGCACGGCTACTACCTTAGTTTTTGTTAAAGGCGAGGGCGTGGTACTTTGTGAACCTTCTGTGGTGGCTATTGAACGTGGTACTTCCCATGTTTTAGCAGTAGGTGATGAAGCTAAGCGTATGCTTGGCCGCACCCCTGGCAATATTATTGCTATTCGTCCGATGAAAGATGGCGTTATCTCTGATTTTGAAATTACCGAAGCGATGCTTCGGTATTTTATTAAGAAGGTACATCATCGTAAAGTTTTAGTTAGACCCAGAATTGTCATTGCTATTCCTTCTGGAATTACCGAAGTTGAAAAACGTGCGGTTAAAGATTCAGCCGAACGTGCCGGAGCCAGAGAAGTATTTTTAATTGAAGAGCCAATTGCTGCGGCGATTGGCGTAGGCTTACCAATTCAAGAGCCGGTGGGCAATATGATTATTGATATCGGTGGTGGTACTACTGAAATCGCCGTAATCTCCTTAGCCGGAACCGTTTTTTCAAAATCGATTCGTATCGGTGGCGATGAGATGAACGAAGCGATTATAGAGTATCTCAAAAAGACCTACAATTTAATGATCGGTGAACGCTCATCCGAAGATATTAAAATTAAAATTGGTTCAGCTTATCCTTTAGAAGAAGAGATGAGCATGGAAGTTAAAGGCCGGGATTTAGTGGCAGGCCTTCCTAAAACTGTAACCATTACTAGCGAAGAGATTCGTGAATCTTTACAAGAAACATTACGGGCAATTTTAGAAGCCGTTAAAGTATCATTAGAGAGAACTCCCCCAGAATTAGCTGCCGATTTAATCGACCACGGAATTGTCATGGCCGGTGGTGGTTCATTACTGCGTGGATTAGATAAATTAATTTCTGAAGAGACTGGCCTTCCAGTACATATTACTGATGATCCGATTACCGCAGTAGCTAACGGTACCGGAATTGTCCTGAGCGAGATCCAGTATCTGAAGAAAGTAACCGTACCAGTTAAAACTGAAGTACGCAATTAGCCGCGAAGGCTACACTGGCGCAATACCAATAAGCGCCAGGTGTAAGCCACCTGGTTGATACCTTAATGTGTTTAAATTACCCCGCAAAAATCTAACTGTTTTAATTATTGCCGCCTGCGCAATAATCCTTATCTTCAATTCATTTTCTTGTCTAAAAAACTCCACTCAAAAAGCTTTTAAACCGCAACTTTCTCTACTTGGTTTAATTAAGCAAGAACTCTCTGGAATTATTTTTTATCATCGCAATATGATTATGGCCAATGAGCTAAATAATCAGGTGGGTTTATTGCGCTGGAGATTATTTGAATTTAGAGAAATTGTGCAGGAAAACAATCGTCTTAAATCCTTATTAAATTTTAAACAAAAATCTCCGTTACGCTTAATTGCCGCTCGGGTTATTGGTCGCTCGATAGACAATTGGTCGGCCAATCTGATTTTGGATAAAGGGTTGAGTAGCTGGATCAAGACTGGAATGGTGGTGGTCGGCCCTCAAGGATTAATTGGAAAAATTGTAGAGAGCAATGATTCTACGAGTAAGGTATTATTAATTAATGACCCTAGCCAAGGTGTTTCTAGTATTGTGCAGCGCAGTCGACAGGAAGGTTTAGTCAGCGGAACTTTAAGTGGCAACTTGATTATGCGTTATCTTCCTGATGATGCCGATGTAGTGATCGGCGATACCGTGATTACCTCAGAGTTAAGTCAGGTTTATCCTAAAGGTTTATTAATTGGTAAAATTATTAATGTTGGAAAAGATTTTTCCGGACTTTGTCGTTATGCCATTGTTAAACCAGCAGTCGATCCGGCAGGTATTGAAGAAGTATTAATTATTCTCCCATGAAGAAATGGCCGATTATTTTTTTAGCAATAATATTGGCGACAGCTCAACTAAGCTGGCCGGGATGGCTTACCTTTTTTAGATGTAAACCGGATTTACTTTTAGCATTAACGGTTATTTTAGTTTTTTATTTAGATTTTAAAACGGCTTTAGTTTTTGCGCTATTTTGTGGATTACTTAAAGATGTATTCTTGCCTGCCAATGTTCCCGTTAACACAATTTTATTTGTCCTTTGGAGTTATTTAATTCACAAACTAACCACGCAAATTTCTACTGAGAATGAATATGTACGCTTAGGAATAGTTCTGATTATTGCATTACTAAATAGCTTGGTAATTGGTTTAGTGCGTCTTAACTCTGGCGATATCATTTCACTGGTTATTTTCTTACGCAATTTAATTATTCCGACAATTTATACCGCCGCATTATTTCCTTTAATTTTTAAATTAACCAAGAAAGTTACGGCATAGCTCATAATTTTATGGAAAGAAAGAATATCTTAAATTTGATGGTTATTTTATTTTTCTCTATTCTTTTGTTAGGGCTATTTCGTTTAGATATTTTACAGGGCGCGAAATTTCGTAAACAAAGTGATAGTAATTGTATTCGCCTGATCGCTCAATTTGGCGCTAGAGGTGATATCTTAGACCGTAACGGTGAAGTGATTGTGGATAGTAAGATCTCTTATGACGTGATGATCCTGCCGCAGGAGCTAAGTCACGTTGACCAGGTTATTTCTAGAGTTAGTAGAATATTGGGCTATAGCGTTAATGAATTAAAAACTGCTTTTAAGAAAAATTACATCTCTAATAGTGTCCCGGTAACAGTAGCTACCAACATAGATTTAAAAAAAGCGATCATGTTGGGAGAGTATAAGGTTGAGGAGCCTAGCGTGATCGTGCAGCCTAAGCCTTTGCGGCACTATCCTTATGGATCTTTAGCCGCACATACCATTGGTTATGTGAATCAGATTGATCGTTGGCGTTTAACTAAGCTTGAAGATTATGGTTATAAGACCAAGGATATTGTAGGCTTTGGTGGAGTGGAAGAAAAATATGATTACTATTTGCGTCAGGAAGAGGGCGGGCTTTCCGTTGAAGTAAATCACCGCGGTAAATTTATGCGCGTGCTTGGTTTTCAAGCTCCGGTAAATGGTAAAGATGTGCAATTAACTCTAGACCTGCGGATCCAAAAAATTGTGGAGGAAAGTTTAAATAATAAAAATGGTAGTGTAGTAATGATGAATCCGCAAAACGGTGAGATCCTAGCTTTAGCCAGTTATCCTAATTTTAATCCCAGCGTTTTCGTAAATAATCGCACTAGTTTAATCTCTGGTTTATTTAATAATCCCGATGCTCCACTAATTAATCGCGCAATTAGCTCAAGTTATCCTCCGGCTTCCGTTTTTAAATTAATTGTTTCTATCGCCGCCTTAGAATTAAAAAAAATTAATACCTCAACTAATTATCTTTGTCAGGGTTCAACCATGGTGGGAGCCAGAAGATTTTCCTGTTGGGATGTGCACGGAACAGAAGATATCTTTCAGGCGATTGCTCATTCTTGCGATGTATTTTTTTATAAGGTGGGTTTATTGGTGGGACCACAAAATATCCATGATTATGCGCAGCGTTTAGGATTTGGTAAGAATGTCGGTTTTGAGCTTCCTTATGAGACGGCGGGATTTATTCCGTCTCCTCTTTGGCGCAAGTTAAATAAATTTAAAAGCTGGTATGACGGAGACACTGCTAACTTAACCATTGGCCAGGGTGATTGTTTAGTTACGCCGCTACAGGCGACCAATATGACGGCGGTTTTTGCTAATGGTGGTTATCTGTTAAATCCTTATATTGTTAAATCGGTAGGTGGATTAGATTTTTCTGCAAAGAAGAAAAAATTTACCGCGTTAAATTTAAAGAAGAATACTTTGGCGGTTATTTTAAAAGGAATGCGGCGGGTAGTTACTGATTCCAATGGTACAGCCAATATTTTGTCGACTTTACCAGTAGCTGTGGCTGGAAAAACAGGAACTGCTCAGGTATCAGGTAAAATTAATCACGGTTGGTTTGTAGGTTTTTTTCCGTTTGAAAAACCTAAATATGTAATTTGTGTTTTTTTAGAACATGGTGGTTCTGGACATGCGGCAGTTGCGGTCACTAAGCAAATTATTGAAGCGATGAGTCAGCAAAAATTAATATGAGAAATTCATTTTTAAAAATTTTGGTATTGGCCTTAATCATTGCTATTTTGGGCGTGCTTTCAATTTATAGTAGCACTTTCCAAAAAGAGGGAGCCTGGCAAGATATCCATCTGCGCCAAATGTTGTGGTTAGCTATTGGTCTAGCCTGTTTTTTTGCCATGGCCAATTTTAATTACCGTAAACTTTGGGATGCCAATTATTTTATTTATGGGGTTGCGTTGTTCTTTTTGTTATTAGTTTTTGGTTTAGGAATTATTAGATTAGGTGCACAGCGCTGGTTAAAGTTTGCCTGGTTTAATTTTCAACCGTCAGAGTTTGCAAAACTAGCGATTATAATTTTTCTAGCGCGTTATTTTAGTCGCAAATCGGTTAATGACATTTCTTTATCTAGTGGAAAATTTGGTATCTTTCGCGGCATTATTCTTCCGTTTATTTTTGTGGCTATCCCGATGTTTTTAATTATTGAGCAACCAGATTTAGGTAGCGGATTAATGTTGATGTTAGTTTTTGTTTGTTTATTATATTTAACTAACGTGCGCTTAAGATATATTTTTACTTTGCTCGTCACATTAATTTTGCCTTTACCTTTTCTTTGGCATTTTCTGCATGATTATCAAAAACAAAGGCTATTAGTTTTTTTAAATCCGAATATCGATCCTTTAGGCGCAGGTTATACCATAATTCAATCAAGGATTGCCATTGGCTCGGGAGGTTTTTGGGGACGCGGTTGGTTAAGTGGAACGCAAAGCCAATTATATTTTTTGCCTGAATCGCATACGGATTTTATCTTTGCTACTTTTTCCGAACAATGGGGATTTTTAGGTAGCTGTCTACTTATTCTGATGTATTACTTGATTATTCGACAGGGTTTTATTATCGCGCAGAGAACGCAAGATGCATTTGGTCGATTGCTGGCTTACGGAATATCGCTTTTGTTAGCGTTACAGGTCTTTATTAATATCGCCATGAATATGGGGCTGGCTCCCGTAGTGGGACTACCTTTACCATTAATGAGTTACGGAGGCTCAAGCGTGTTAGTCACTTTTATTGCTCTGGGAATTTTGGTGAATATTGACCGCACGAGGAACGTATTTTAAATTATGATTGAAGATTTGTTTTTAGGAGTACATAAACCTGCTCAGTACATGGGTGCTGAGTTCAACGTCGCTAATAAAAATTTTCATAATTGTTCCGTAAGTGTAGCGCTAGGTTTTCCGGATTTATATGAAGTTGGAATGAGTAATCTAGGTTTGCGTATTCTTTATGGATTAATTAATGATCTTGAGGATTTTGCCTGCGAAAGATTCTTTGCTCCTGAAGTAGATATGGAGGCGGCCCTAAGAATCAGCAACCAGCAATTATTTTCTTTAGAAACTAAGCGGCCATTAAATACTTTTGATTTTTTAGGGTTTTCTCTAGGTTCAGAGTTAAATTACACTAATGTTTTAAATATTTTAGATCTCGCCGGTCTACCTTTAGAATCTGCGTTACGTGATCATCAACATCCTTTAGTGATTGGTGGCGGACCCAGTGTACTTAATCCTGAACCCATTGCTGATTTTTTTGATTTATTTATCATTGGTGAAGCCGAAGAGGCAATGGTTGAGCTTTTAAATTTATATAAAGATTTAAAAGTTGATTATAAGAGTGGTAAACTATCCAAAGAAAAACTTTTAATTGAACTGACTAAGATTCCCGGAGTTTATGTTCCGTCACTTTATGTTGTAGAGTATAATGCTGCGGGTGATCTGATCACTTTTGCTCCCAAGGTGAAAGGTATCCCTCTAAAAATAAAGAAACGTATTGTCGGTGATTTTAATGCCGCTTATTTTCCCTGCAACTGGATGGTGCCTTTTATCGCCACCATTCATGATCGCATTACTTTAGAAATTATGCGCGGTTGCCCTAACCGTTGTCGATTTTGTCAGGCGCGATCACAGTATTATCCCTTTCGCATTAGAAATAAAAAGAATGTGGTGAATTTAGCCAACCTTGCTTATGCTTCTAGCGGTTATGAGGAGTTGTCTTTGGCTGGTTTATCAGTCAGTGATTATCCTGACTTAGAAGAATTAGTTTCTGAACTAACCGGAATTTTCAAAGAGGACTGCGTTAATTTATCGCTACCTTCGTTAAAGGCTAAAGCGCTTTTGGGTAATGTTTCGGCACTGATTGCTAAAATTAAAAAGACGGGATTAACTTTTGCGCCGGAAGCAGGGACAGAGCGCTTGCGTCAAGCTTTAGCTAAAGATTTTTCTGAACCAGATTATTTTAAAGCCATCGATGCTGCTTATCAAGCCGGTTATCAACATTTGAAATTATATTTTTTAATTGGCTTGCCCGGCGAGACTAATGCAGATTTAGAGGGAATTATTGATTTTGCTAATAAGTCATCGGAAGCCAAAAGAAAACCTGGTGCAGGTCCAGCACAAATTAATGTCAGTATTAATCCATTAATTCCTAAACCACATACTCCTTTGCAATGGTTAAAAATGGAAACCATCACTGCTATTCAAGAAAAACAAAGCTACTTAAGATCACATTGTAAAAATCGCCGAATTAAATTTAATTTTCATAACTTTCAAATGGGCTTCTTAGAAGGAGTACTTTCTCGCGGGGATCGTAAATTAGCCAAAGTGATTTTGCATGTTTATAAAAAAGGCGCTAAGTTTGACGCTTGGAGCGACCACTTTTCTTTTTCAAAGTGGATGGAAGCATTTACGCAAGAGGGGGTCGACCCACAAATTTATCTTAATGAAAAACCGACAACTGCAATATTGCCTTGGGATTTTATTGATATGGGTATTGAAAAAAATGACCTATTAACAGAGTATGTCAAATACCAAGATTCGCTAGATAACAAAACTATTGCCAGGTAACGAGTTAAAGGATATAATTATAAAATATAAATTAAGATTTTTTTAGTTTGTAATTAACAGTGGGTGGTGAAAAAATGAACAAAAAAATCGACAATCTTTCCCTGAATTCGCGCACGATTAAGCAGAAGATGATTATTGCTTTCCAGCTAATGTCTATTCTGCCGTTCTTGGTTTCTGCATATTTAGTCTCAAATTATATCTTACCTAAATTTGGTTTTAAAATTGACATTATTGCTTCTTTAATTGTGAGTATTATTGTGGCTTTAATTGGTCTTTTGGTAATTAAGGAAGTTTTTGACCGCCTAACCAACATGACTAAGCAGGCTAAGGTAATTGCTTCTGGCGACATTAGTCATAAGCTTGAAGTTGAACATAATGATGAAGTAGGGGAGTTAGGTGATGTCTTAAATCAACTGACTAATCGCATCCGGGGGAATATGGATGAGTTAAAAACTTATAGCGAGAAAACCACTGAGATTAACTTAGAGATCCAGAAAAAGATTGTGGTGCTTTCCAACCTGCTACAGGTCAGCTCATTAATTTCACAAGAAGAAAAATTTGAGAGTATCTTAAAGATTGCAGTGGAAAAATCTCGCCTTTTAGCCAATTCAGAGACTGCCTTTTTACTTTTTAAAGAAGAGAATAAAGATTCTTTTACGGTTAAGGCCGCTGACGGCTCGCTGGCACATTATTTAATGTCAGTTAATCTTGGGCCTAAGGATGATCTTTATAATCAAGGTTTTAATTTAAATAAGCATTTGATTTTGGATAAACAAAATTTAATGCCAAGCGATTTTGTGCAGGCTTTTTTTACTAAATTTCAGGTTAAGAACTGTTTATCGGTACCGATATTTTTAAAAGGTAGAATTAAGGCGGTTTTAGCCATCGCCAATAATCGTGATAATTTTCTATATACTAAAGATGATAAAGAGCTATTAGATATATTCTCTAAGCAAATTGCCATCGCCATTGAGAATGATATTTTGGCACATCGTATTGAAAAATTAGAGATCAAGGATATCTTGACTGGTCTTTATAATAAAAATTTTATTGCCGCTCGCTTGCAAGAGGAGATCACACGTGCCATTGCTTATCAACGTCCATGTGCTTTTCTGATTTTCGATATTGATAATTTTAAAGATTTTCGTGATCAATTTGGATTGATTAATGCTGAAGTAGCATTAAAGAAAATTGCTATTTTGATGAGTGAATGCATTACTGATGTTGATCGGGTGGGCAGAACCGGTGATGATGAATTTTCGATTATACTTCCGGAGAGAAATAAACGTCAAGGTAAAGAGATCGCCGAAGAGATTTGTAAAAAAATCCAGATTGCTTTTTCAAGTGAACAAGGTAGTGGCAAAGGAATTACGCTTAGCGCTGGAGTTGCCGAAAATCCGTTGGATGGCGTCCAGGCAGAGCAGCTAGTGAATAAGGCCAATGAATTATTAAAGAAAGCAAAAGCTGCTGGCCGAAATCGCGTAGTTGCTTTTTAGTTTAAAATATAAAAATGATAAGAAGAATTAATACTAAACAATTAGGGGAGTTGTTACTGGATCGCGGGATCATTAATCAAGCTCAGCTGGACCAGGGTTTGGGTGTGCAGCGCGATAAGGGCGGATTAATTGGCGAGATTCTGGTAGAGCTGGGATTTGTTAAAGAAGATGATATCGCTCAATCATTAACTGCGCAATATGGATTTCCTTATCTTCCTTTGGGAAGTTATGATGTGAACGTGGAGATTACTGGTATTATTCCTGGTAGGGTTGCCCGGCAATATTTACTAGTTCCCATTGATAAAATTGGTAACAATCTTACTTTAGCGATGTCGAATCCTTTAAATGTGCAGGCCATTGAGGACGTTGAATTACTCAGTGGCTGTAGTGTACAAACTTTTGTTTCTACCTCTTCAGATATTAAAAGAGCGATTGAGAAATATTATAGTAAAGATAAAGAATAATGCTTTCTCTAAAAGATCGACTCACCGAAATATTAATCAATAATAAGCTCATCACTAATCAGCAGCTTGAGCAAGCACTGGCGGTGCAAACTACCAAGGGCGGCAAGCTCAGTGATATTATTGTTGAACTTAAATTTGTTAAAGAAAACGAATTAATTTCTACGCTCAGTGAAGGTTTAGGCCTGCCGTTAATTGATTTAAAACGTTTTAAAATCGATTTAGAAATTGTAAAAATAATTTCAGTTGATATTGCCCGCCATTATCAAATTATCCCCGTTTCTAAAATTGGTGATACGGTTACTTTAGCCATGGCTGATCCGTTAAATATTTTTGCCATCGACCACGTACATGCACTTACCGGTTTTAAAATTAATCCGATAATCTCATCGGTACAAGATATTAATCAGGCGATTGAAATTTCTTATCCGGATACGACTAAAGGGATGATTGATGATCTGGTTAAAGAGATGACCGTTTCTTCGATTGAGTTGGTAAAAGAAGAAAAGGAGGCCGCCCCTAGCGATCAGGAATTAGGGCGCATTAGCCTTGAAGCCCCGGTTATTAAATTTGTGAATATGATCTTAGAAGAGTCGATTAAAAAGAAAGCCTCTGACGTTTTAATTGAACCGTTTGATAAAAAATTACGTATCCGTTTTCGCATTGATGGAATTTTGCAGGAACAGAAGACTCCGCCCAAGACGATGCATGCTTCGATTGTTTCGCGTATTAAAGTTATGGCCGAACTAGATATTGCGGAGCACCGTGTTCCCCAAGACGGCCGTTTTAAAATCAGAATTTTGAATCGACAGATTGATTTTCGTGTTTCTATATTACCATCTAGTTACGGTGAAAAAGTTGCCCTGCGTATCTTAGATAAATCACAAGCAAACTTAGATTTAAAAAAATTAGGTTTTAGTGATCATGCCATGGAAGTTTTGACTAAAGTTTCTTTGTTGCCGCACGGGATGATTTTAGTCTGTGGGCCTACGGGTAGTGGAAAGACGACCACGCTTTATGCAGTTTTAAAATCTGTAGATAGTCCGGATAAAAATATTGTTACAGTGGAAGATCCCGTAGAGTTTCAGCTAGAAGGGATTAATCAAGTTACGGCTAAGCCTGAGATTGGTTTAGGTTTTGCTGCTGCGTTGCGTTCGATTTTGCGTCAAGATCCGAATATTATTATGATCGGAGAGATCCGTGATTATGAAACGGTAGATATCGCCATTAAAAGTGCACTCACTGGTCATCTTGTGCTTTCCACTTTGCATACGACGACCGCCTCGGGAGCAGTCGTGCGTTTAGTAAATATGGGAGTAGAGCCTTACTTAATTAATTCGTCTTTAGTTTGTGTATTAGCGCAACGTTTGGTGCGCAAGATTTGTCCAGATTGCAAAGAAACCTATGCACTTAAGCCGGAGATTATGGAGAGTTTAAAATTAGATGTGGCTAAGTTTAGTAAATTAAAGTTTCATCGTGGTAAAGGTTGCGAGCATTGTTTTAATACTGGATATTCAGGTAGAACGGTAATCTCTGAAGTTTTGCAACTAACTCCTAAAATTCGCGAGTTAATTCTCGGTGGTTCACAAGAGCAATTTATTAAACAACAAGCTCGTTTGGAAGGGATGAAGACTTTGCGTGAAGACGGAATTGAAGCGGTGTTAAAGGGGCTAACCACGATTGAAGAAGTTTTGCGAGTTACTGCACCTGACGAGAATTAATATTTATCAAGGGTAATTAAAATGCATTCATTAAAAGAAAACATCATTCAAATTTTATTAAAGAGCCAGCATATTACTAAAGATCGGCTGGATCGCGCCCTAACTTTGCAAAAAGAAAAAGGTGTCCCCTTGAGAACTGTTTTAATTGATGAAAATATTATTGCTGAAAATATCTTACTTTCGTTATTTTCAGAGCAGCTTTATATTCCAAGCTTGCGTTTGGCTAAGTTTAGGTTCGATCCTGAGGTAATTAATTTGATTCCGGAAGAGATGGCTAAACTTTACAATACTATTCCTTTATCAAGAATTGGAAATACTCTTACCGTAGCCATGTCAGATCCTTTAAATATTTTTGCTTTGGATGATTTAAGCAATTTTACCGGATGTAATATTGATATAGTGCTAAGTCCAGAAGATGAAATATCGCATGCTATCGATAGTCAGTATCACAAAGAGATTAAAGATATGCAAAATATTTTGGATGACTCTAATCTATCTAAAGGGTTGGACACCAAAGATAATATGGAGCTATTGAAAAACGATGCGATTGAGTTATCGGAGAGTTTACAAGATAGCCAGAAAGCTCCGATTGTACAATTGGTAGATATAATTTTAGCACAAGCTTTAAAACGGCGTGCTTCTGATATTCATATTGAACCGGAGTACGATTGCCTGCGTATTCGTTATCGAGTGGATGGATCATTGCATGATATTTTAAAAGTGCCTAAAATAAATCAGAATGCTATTCTGGCTAGACTTAAAATTATTGCTAACTTAGATATCACAGAAAGTCGCGTTCCTCAAGATGGCCGTTTTAAAGTAAAGACCGAAGGTAGAGAGATTGATTTTCGCGTTTCTAGTTTACCGACTACTTTTGGTCAAAAATTTGTTTTACGTGCATTGGATAAAGGAAATCTTTCTATTGGATTGGATAAATTAGGTTTCTCTGAACAACCGGCAGCTAATTTTAAAGCCGCGGTGCTTAAGCCATTTGGGATGATGTTAGTTACTGGGCCTACGGGTTCTGGAAAATCGACGACTTTATATTCAGTATTGAATCAATTAAATACTGTAGAGCGTAATATTATTACCATTGAGGATCCGGTGGAATATCAAGTAGATGGGATTACACAAATGCAGGTTAAGCCGGATATTGGTTTAGATTTTGCTTCTGGATTGCGTTCGATTTTACGTCAGAGTCCAGATGTAATTATGATCGGTGAGATTCGTGATGCGGAGACTGCTGACATTGCTATTAAAGCAGCATTAACCGGACAATTAGTACTTTCTACTTTGCACACTAATGACGCAATTTCTAGTATTACCCGTTTGATTGATATGGGGGTTGAGCCATTTTTAGTGGCTTCTAGCGTGGTGATGCTTTGTGCTCAGCGTCTAGCGCGTAAAATTTGTTTAAAATGTCGTCAGCCAATAAAAGTATCGGATGAGTTCTTAAATAAAATTGGTTTTACTGGAAAAGCAAATTTTTATGAGGCTAAAGGATGTAAGTATTGCAATAACACTGGTTTTTATGGTAGAGTTGCTGTATTAGAAACAGTATTAGTGGATGATACGATGCGCGAGATGGTGATTCGGCGCAAATCTATTGATGAAATTAGAGAGTATGCGGTTAAGAAGTTGGGAATGAAAACTTTGCGCGATGATGCTTTTCAAAAAGTTAAAGAAGAATTGACTTCACTAGATGAAGCCTTAAGAATTACTACTGAGGAATAATTATGGAAAATGCTGGTAAGATACTTTTAATCTGCGATGATAAATCGTATGCTGTTTATATTAAAGAAAAAATTTTAAGCTTAGGTGTATTCTCGGTTACACTAGAACCTACTGCTCAGGCTGGATTAGTTGGTTTTAAACAAGGCAACTACGACATGGTTCTTTTAAAAACTGGTATGCCCGAAACCAATATCGGTGCATTAATTAACGACCTTAAAAAAATAGATTTAGATGCGGTGATTGTGCTTTTATTGGATACAGATGATCAAGGTAAAATAAAAGATTTAATGGATTTAGCGATCTATGATTATTTAGCGCAACCGTTAAATACGGAGAAGTTAAAATTTATTATTGAGAAGGGGATGAAGTTGCGTTCGATGTTAATGGCGAGCCATAAATTTTGCCAGGGTTTAAAAGAAAATAATCAGGCATTAGAAAAACAAAACATGCTTTTAGCCCGACGCATTGAAGATGCTACGACCAATTTAAGTCGGCTTTATGAAGATCTGCGTTCAACCTACATGCGTACGATTAAAGTCTTGGCTCAGGCCATTGACGCGCGGGATCATTATACGCACAGTCACTCTGAAAATGTCGCCCGTTATGCTTTGGCGATTGCCAATCACATGAAGCTTCCTACTAAAGATGTGGAAATATTACGGCAGGCTTGCGAGTTACATGATTTAGGTAAAATCGGCATTGAAGACAGTATTTTATTAAAAACTTCTGCTTTAACTAATCCGGAATGGGAACAGATTCGTAAGCATCCGATTATCGGTGCGCAGATTCTTGAGCCGTTGACTTTTTTAAACGGAGTGGTAGACTTAGTAAGACAACATCATGAACATTTTGATGGTACAGGTTATCCAGAAGGAAGAAAAGGTAGCGATATTCTTTTAGGAGGGCGCATCATTCATATTGCTGATGCTTATGAAGCGATGCGCTCGGCTAGGTCGTATCGAAAAATTCCTTTAGCTAAAGAAGAGGCAATTTTAGAGATTAAACGTAACAGTGGATCGCAATTTGATCCTAAAATTGTGGATGTATTTTTAAAAATAGTGGACGAACTATGATTTCATTTCGCTATACTGCAAAAGACAATCGGGGTCAAACCGTCACTGGTATTGTGCAGGCAGCTTCTGAGAGTGAAGTAGCTGATATTTTGCATAAGAGAGAGTTGACGGTGGTTTTGATTGAAGTTACTAAAGCTACTGCGGTAAAAGCCAAAGTTGCGGATAAAAAAGTTAAACTAGACGATCTGGTTATTTTTTCCAGGCAGCTAGCTACCATGATTGACGCTGGTATTCCTTTAGTTAATGCTTTGGGAATTTTAGCTGAACAGATTGAAAATGAAAATTTAAGAGGGATTATCGGTACCGTGCGTAGTGACATTGAGGCTGGGATTAGTTTCTGTGATGCTTTGGCTAAACACCCAGCAGTTTTTTCTGATTTGTTTGTGAACATGGTTAAGGCGGGCGAAGCCTCCGGTATGTTGAATGAAATTTTAGACCGCTTGGCCACTTTTATGGAAAAGCAGTCTGCTTTAAATCGTAAAATTACTTCCAGCTTAGTTTATCCGGCAGTAGTAGTGAGCATGGCCTTTCTTATTACTACTGTACTTTTGTTAAAAGTAGTGCCGACATTTAAAGGTATCTTTGATTCTTTAGGTGGCACCTTACCAATGCCTACGCAAGTTTTAATCTTTGCCAGTGATTTATTAAGGAAATATTTTCTTTATACAGTGATAGTTTTGGTTGTTGCCGGATATTTATTCAAAAGATATTTAAAAACAGAAAAAGGTAAATATCAATTTGATAAACAAGCTTTAAAATTTCCAGTTTTTGGTCCGTTGCTTGGCAAATTAGCAGTAGCAAAATTCTCACGAACTTTTTCTACTTTAGTAAAAAGCGGAGTTTCGGTATTGAGTGCATTAGAAATTGTAAGCAAGACCTCTGGAAATAAAGTAGTAGAAGAGGCGGTAGTTAATTGCTCAAAAAATGTACGTAACGGTGAACCAATTTCTAAACCTTTAGCCAAGAGTGGAGTTTTTCCTCCGATGGTTACTCGCATGATCAATGTGGGTGAGCAAACTGGTCAATTAGAAAAGATGCTTTCTAAGATTGCTGATTTTTATGATGATCAGGTAGATGCAGCAGCCTCTGCATTAACTAGTTTAATTGAACCGATGGTCATTGCTTTTTTAGGTGTAGTCATTGGTGGAATTGTGGTGGCTTTATTTTTACCGATCTTTAAGATATCGCAGTTGATGGCTCGCTAGAAATAGAGCCTTAAACCTCTGGAAATATAGTCATTTAGAACTGTAAAAAAAAGAAAAAAATAATTAAAAAAAGTTCTTGACAAAAAAGCGTTATGTATTATACTTAAGTACCCTTCTGTTAGAGGGTACAATTATTGTGAAAATAATTAAAACGCAGTTGACAATTTCTAGTAGTTAATCATTCGACATTACGGACGTTGTAAATAAATTTAGCGTCCCGACATTATGTCGGGACGTTTTTTTGTGTCTGTTCTTTTGATAATTGAATTGCCAAGCGAGGCCAGTAAAAACTGTTAAAAGTTTTTACGGGTCAATTTCATGAGGTTTTTATTAAAATGAATCATTAGAGCCATTATTTATAATTTTTCGAATTTTTTTTCGGAGAGTTTGATCCTGGCTCAGAGTGAACGCTGGCGGCGTAGATTAGGCATGCAAGTCGAGCGATCCCACACCCAGTAATAATGTTCCGTAAGGAGTGTTAAAGCTGGGTGTGGGATAGCGGCAGATTGGTGAGTAACACGTGAGTAATTTACCTCTAAGTCGGGGATAGCTTTGCGAAAGCGAAGGTAATACCCGATGTGTTTACGACTACATAAGTAGATGTAAGTAAAGAAGGCCCGCAAGGGTTTTTGTTTAGAGATGAGCTCGCGTCCTATCAGCTAGTTGGTGGGGTAATGGCCTACCAAGGCTTTTGACGGGTAGCTGGCCTGAGAGGGTGGTCAGCCACATGGGGACTGAGACACTGCCCCAACTCCTACGGGAG
>Ga0265297_10002857_pt1 | contig 33305 bp, 31 predicted proteins | sample Munlanlwell13791_FD_192502 | JGI IMG/M metagenome (GOLD analysis project Ga0265297, IMG submission 192502) | Leachate microbial communities from a municipal landfill in Southern Ontario, Canada - Leachate well 137-91 | ecosystem: Engineered > Solid waste > Landfill > Unclassified | place...
TATTTTGCCGAATCGATAGGCCATGTCGATGAAGGAATGATCAAAAAGTACATCGACGAACAGAGCAAATAGCCAGATTATGTAGAGGGTTTGAAACCACGGGCTTTAGCCCGTGGAGTATTCATTAGTTCAATGGCCGATAAAAATGGATAATAGGCAAGAATTAGAAAAATTTGGTTTATACGACCCCCGTTTTGAACATGATTCCTGCGGAGTGGGTTTTATCTGTAATGTAAAGGGCATAAAATCCCATGATATTGTCGCTAGCGGCTTAGAAATTCTTAAGCGCCTTGCCCACCGCGGCGCAACCGGAGCGGATCCTAAAACAGGGGATGGAGCTGGTATCTTAATCCAGATGCCGCATGTCTTCATCGCTAAGGTTGCCAAAGAGAATAAATTCAACCTGCCGGAAAAAGGAAAATACGGAGTTGGCCTGGTTTTTCTCCCCCGCATTGAATCCGAGCGCAAATTTTGTAAAGACGCGTTTGCCAAAATCATCAAACAGGAAAAAGAAATTCTGATCGGGTGGAGGAATGTTCCGGTTGATAACGCGGATATCGGTAGAAGCGCTCAAGAAACAGAACCTGTTATTGAGCAGATATTTGTTGGCTGGAAATCAGAAATCAGAAGACGGAAGACAGAAGACGGATTGGAATTTGAAAGAAAACTTTATTTGATCCGTAAACAGGTCGAGAATATAGTTCGTTCTTCGAAACTCAAGCAAAAGTCGTTCTTTTATATTACCAATCTATCCAGCCGCACTCTTTCCTATAAAGGCTTGCTTATGCCTGATCAGGTAGAGAGATTTTTCCCGGATTTGCTGGATAAAGATATGCAAAGTTGCCTGGCGTTGATACATTCCCGTTACTCCACAAATACATTTCCGACCTGGGATCTCTCCCAACCATTCAGGTTCCTGGCGCATAACGGGGAAATTAACACTTTACGCGGCAATATCAATTGGATGAGCGCCAGAGAAAGCCTGCTTAAAAGTAAATCCCTGAGCAGCCTGAAGAAGATATTTCCTATAATTGTTCCCGGAGGAAGCGACTCAGCAACGATCGACAATGTTTTTGAACTGCTTTATTTGTCTGGCAGGTCTCTGCCCCAGGCAATGATGATGCTTATTCCCGGAGCCTGGGAAGAAAATCATTTGCTCGATGAAAAAATCCGGGCATTTTATCGGTTTCATACCTGTTTTATGGAACCTTGGGATGGCCCGGCAGCCATGGCTTTTACCGATGGCGTGAAAATCGGAGCTCTCTTGGACAGGAATGGTTTACGGCCCGCCCGTTATCTTATTACTAAGAATGATCTGGTTATTATGGCTTCGGAAGTCGGAGTTTTGGATGTTAAGCCTGAAGATATCGCTTATTCCGGAAGGCTTGAGCCCGGAAAGATGTTTTTTATCGATACCGAAGCCGGTCGGATAATTGACGATGCTCAAATTAAGCAAGAAGTATCCCAGGAAAAATCTTACAATCAGTGGCTAAAAGAAAATATTCTAGAGTTGGATAATCTGCCTCAGGTAAAAGCAAAAGAAGATAAATCCAATACGCCCAAACTTTTAAATAATTTTGGCTACAGCCGCGAAGATTTTAAATTCATACTCAAGCCCATGACTCAGGATTCTCAGGAGCCGGTTGGTTCAATGGGTAATGATACTCCGCTGGCGGTTTTATCCAATCAGCCGCAATTGATCTTTAGTTATTTCAAGCAGCTTTTTGCCCAGGTAACCAATCCGGCAATTGATCCTATCCGCGAAGAGCTGGTAATGAGCCTGCATACGTATCTGGGCCCGGAGAAAAATATTCTTGATGAAACTCCGGAGCATTGCCGTAAATTATTCGTTAAAAACCCCATTCTTACTAACGGCGAGTTGGAAATAATTCGTAAAATAAAAAAGAACAGTTTTAAGACCAAAACCATTTCCCTGCTTTTTGAAGTCGACAAAAAAGATTCTTTACAAAAAGCAATTGAGAGGATCCGCAAAGAATCCGGCGAAGCTATTAAAGCCGGATATACCTTCATAATTTTATCTGATAGGGGAGTGGATAAAGAGAATGCGGCCATTCCTAGCCTTTTAGCTACGGCAGCTGTGCATCATTATTTGATTCGTAATGCTAAACGCACGCAGATCAGCTTGATCGTGGAAAGCGCTGAACCCCGCGAAGTGCATCATTTCGCGCTATTATTTGGTTATGGCGCTGATTGCATTAATCCTTATTTAGGTTATAAAGCTGTTGAAAAACTTATAGATGATAAAGAACTGACAATTGATAAGGAAAACGCGACAAAGCATTATATCAAGGCGATTAATAAAGGAATCTTAAAGATTCTTTCCAAAATGGGGATTTCTACTTTACAGAGTTACCGGGGTGCGCAGATATTTGAAGCCTTAGGATTGGATAAATCCGTGATTGACGAATATTTTACCGGGACAGTTTCCCGGATTGGGGGAGCAGGTTTAGATGTTATTGCCAAAGAGACATTAATGCGCCACAGCCGCGCGTTTAATATGGCCGCTCAGGGTCAGGAGCTTTTGATTTCAGGTGGATTATACCAGTGGAAGCGTGATGGAGAATTCCATCTTTGGAATCCGGATAGTATAGCTGCGTTACAGGATGCGACGCGTAATAACGATGCCAAGCGTTATTATGAATTCACGCAATTGATTAATGATCAGTCTAAACAGCCAACCACTATAAGGAGCCTTTTTAGATTCAAGAAAACTACATCCATCCCGCTGGAAGAAGTTGAATCAATTGAAGAAATAGTTAAGCGGTTTGCCACGGGCGCCATGAGTTTTGGTTCGATTTCCCGCGCGACCCACGAAACAATTGCCATAGCTATGAATCGTTTGGGAGGCAGGTCTAATACCGGCGAGGGAGGAGAAGATCCGGCGCGTTTTGCTCCTCTGCCTAATGGTGAATCGAAAAGGAGTGCTATAAAACAAGTCGCCTCGGGAAGGTTCGGGGTGACCGCTAATTATCTGGTTAACGCCGATGAAATACAGATTAAAATCGCACAAGGAGCTAAACCCGGAGAAGGCGGGCAATTACCCGGGCATAAGGTAAGTGTTACTATAGCTAAAACCCGTTATACCACACCTGGGGTTACTTTGATTTCTCCTCCGCCGCATCATGATATTTATTCCATTGAAGATTTGGCCCAACTTATTTTTGATTTAAAAAATACCAATCCCCAAGCGCGGATTAGCGTCAAGTTAGTTTCGGAAATCGGCGTAGGAACAATCGCCGCAGGCGTTGCCAAGGGGCATGCGGATATGATTTTAATTTCCGGCGGAGATGGCGGAACAGGAGCATCTCCTTTGAGCTCAATTAAACATGCGGGTTTACCCTGGGAGTTGGGAATTTCTGAAACCAATCAGACTCTGGTATTGAATGATTTGCGCAGCCGGGTTCGACTTCAGGCTGATGGGCAAATGCGCACCGGCCGGGATGTGGCGATCGCAGCACTTCTAGGGGCGGAAGAATTTGGTTTCTGTACCGCAGTGTTAATTATTCTAGGTTGTGTTATGCTCAGGCACTGTAATTTGAATAATTGTTCGGTGGGGATTGCCACGCAGGATGAAATCTTAGAGAAGAGATTTCAGGGCAAACCCGAATACATCGAGCATTATTTCCGTTTTGTAGCCGGTGAATTACGTCAGATTATGAGTGAGTTGGGTATTAATAAAATGGATGAGATGATCGGCCGCACTGATCTCTTAGAGCCTAATTCTGAAATCTTGCCCTGGAAGGCTAAAGGTGCGGATTTTTCAAAAATACTGTACAGGCCGGGTGTTTCGGAAAATATTGCCAGGCATTGCGTGATTAAACAGGATCATGGGATTGATAAAATCCTGGACCGTAAACTAATAGAATTGGCTAAGCCGGCGTTGGAAAGAAGAGAAAGCGTGAAACACGAACTTTCCATTAAAAATGTCAACCGGACAGCCGGCGCTATGTTAAGCGGACAAATTTGTAAAACCTATGGCGAAGAAGGATTGCCGCAAGATACGGTTTATTTTAAATTTAAGGGTGTAGCCGGGCAAAGCTTCGGCGCCTGGCTGGCTAAGGGCGTAACTTTTGAGCTGGAAGGCTTAAGTAATGATTATATAGGTAAAGGTATTTCTGGAGGTAAAATCATAGTTTATCCGGATAAAAAAGCGAATTATAAATCCGAAGAAAATATTATTATCGGTAATACTACTTTTTACGGAGCAATTAGCGGCGAGGCTTATATCCGGGGAGTTGCCGGAGAAAGATTTTGTATCCGGAATTCCGGGCTTTTGAGCGTAGTTGAAGGAGTGGGGGATCATGCTTGTGAATATATGACCGGAGGAAGAGTCGTAGTGTTGGGGAAAACTGGAAGGAACTTTGGCGCGGGTATGTCCGGGGGCATTGCCTATATTTATGATAAAGAAGGTTTTTTCAAGAATAAGTGCAATATGAGCATGGTGGAATTGGATGTTCCTGACCAACAGGATGCCCAGACAATTAAAGAGCTGCTGGTTAATCACAATAAATATACCTTGAGCCCATTAGCCAAGAAGATTGCCGATGATTTGAAACATGAGCTTAAATATTTCGTAAAGGTTATGCCTTTGGAATATAAACGAATCTTAGAAGAGAGGAAGTTGGCAAAGAAATTAGATTCAGGGGAATATACCGATGGGTGATATTAAGGGTTTTCTAAAAGTTAAGCGCAAGAAAAGCGAAATCCGCCCAGTTTGCGAGCGAGTAAAGGATTTTGCGGATGTGGTAGTCTTGCCCAAGAAAGAACATTCTGAAGAGCAGGCTTGCCGCTGTATGGATTGCGGTACGCCTTTTTGCCATTGGGCTTGCCCGGTAGGTAATTATATACCGGAATGGAACGACGCGGTATTTAATAAACATTGGGAAAAAGCGTTTAAATTGCTCTCGGCGACGAATAACCTTCCGGAGATAACCGGAAGGATCTGCCCCGCGCTTTGCGAATACGCCTGCGTTTTAGGAATTAACGATGATCCGGTGACTATCCGCGATGACGAACTGGCAATTATTGAGTATGCTTTTAAACAGGGTTTTATTAAACCAAAGCCGCCTTTAAAACGCACCGGTAAAAGAATAGCTGTTATCGGCTCAGGCCCTGCCGGGCTATCTTGCGCTGATCAGTTGAATAAGGCTGGGCATAAAGTAACGGTTTTTGAACGCGATGATAAACTCGGCGGGATCTTGCGTTACGGAATACCGGATTTTAAATTAGAGAAAGATCTTTTGGACAGAAGGATAACTTTACTTAAAAAAGAGGGGGTTGAATTTAAAGTTTCGGCAAGCGTAGGTTCTGATTATCCGGTTGAGAAGTTAAAGAAGGATTTTGACGCTGCGGTCCTGGCTTGCGGTTCGCGCGTTCCCCGGGATTTGAGTATCGAGGGAAGGAATTTATCCGGAGTGCATTTTGCCATGGACTATTTGATTCAATCGAATAAACGGCTATCCGGACAAAAAATTCCTGGAGAACAACTCATTGATGCCAAAGGTAAAAAGATTGTGGTTATCGGTGGAGGAGATACCGGAGCTGATTGTATGGGTGTTGCCCATAGGCAAGGCGCTGCTTGTGTTTCCCAGATTGAAATTATGCCTAAGCCCCAGGAATGCCGGACTAAAGATTTTCCTTGGCCAAAATATCCGCTAATCTTAAAGACTTCGACTAGTCATGAAGAAGGTGGAGAGAGGGATTGGTCTATTCTAACTAAAAAATTTATCGGTGAATCCGGAAAAATAAAGAAAATACTCTGCGCCAGAGTTGAATTTAAGAAAGACGCTAAAGGTTATCCGGTTATGCAGGAAGTTAAAGGGAGCGAGTTTGAAATTGAGGTAAATCTGGTTATTTTGGCCTTAGGGTTTCTTTACCCTGAGAAAAAAGGGTTGATTGAAGACCTGAACCTGAAATTAGACCCGAGAGGGAATGTTTTGGCTACGCAGGATTTCATGACTTCGAGCGAAGGGGTATTTTCCTGCGGAGATATGCGCCGGGGCCAATCCCTGATTGTCTGGGCAATCTCCGAAGGCAGGAAAGCCGCCCACTTCGTGGATAAGTTCCTGATGGGCAAAACATCCTTACCTAATATATAACCCTATTCTCCTTGACAGCTATTGAATTTTTGATAAAATATTACCCAATTCGCGGTAACCAACCTTGTTTCAAGGCTTTTTGAGCCTGCCTGAAATAATTCTTTTATCCTAAACGATAACAGGGATTAGCAAGAGGCACAATATATAAGGAAGGGTTATGAATTATAACAATTTAGTCCTGGGTATTATCTTTATTCCTGTAATCGGCGCGCTCTGCCTGCCTTTAGCCGGTAGGGTATCTAGCCGGCTGCGGAATATACTCTCTTTCCTTTTTATCTTATCTTCTTTTATTCTTTCCTTAAAGCTTATACCCCTGGTTTTAACCGGTAAAACGATCCTTATCTCCCAGCCATTCGCTTTAGGCCTTAATTTTACTCTTTTGGCGGATAATCTGGCTGTATTTATGACTTGCGTATCCAGTTTGATCAGCGCGGTCATTGTTTTATTTTCTTTTGGCTATGTCAGCCACTATGATAACCAAAACGAGTATTATTGTATGGTCACGCTTTTCTTAGGCGCGATGATGGGTTTGGTTTTCTCGGCTAATCTTATTCTTATGTATGTGTTCTGGGAGATTACCGCGATAACCAGCTGGCGCTTGATAGGTTTCTTTAGGGATAAAGCGTATGTGTTAAAAGCGGATAAGGCCTTCCTGGTCACGGTTTTTGGTAGTTTGATAATGTTAATTGGTTTTATCAGTATTTTCCAGCAGACCGGCTCATTTGATCTACCGCTGATTAAAGAAGCCTATAAAGCGCAATTAATTCCCAATTTGATCGTCGGTTTGATCCTGGTGGGTATACTTTCCAAGTCGGCAACATTGCCTTTTCAGACCTGGCTTCCTGACGCTGGTGTCGCTCCCAGCCCGGTCACTGCGCTTCTGCACGCGGCAGTTTTAGTTAAGATAGGCGTTTATGTTTTCGCCCGTATTTTTATCGTAAATATTACTCCGGATATTCTTTGGCACACGATCGTTCCGTTAATTGCCGGCATAAGCGCGATTGTTGCCGCTGGCGCCGCCTTAATTGAAACAGATTTAAAGAGGATTATTGCTTATTCTACGATCAGCCAGATCGGTTTTATATTTTTTGGCTTGAGTATCGGCAATAGCATTGCTATTCTGGGAGCTCTTTTATATATTCTAATGCACGGTTTAGCTAAAGCAGGATTGTTCCTTTGCGCCGGTATAATCGAACAGAATACTAAAACCAAGGATATCACTAAACTCGGCGGCCTGATTTCAACTATGCCTTTTACCGGGGTAGCCTTCTTAGCCTGCGCTCTTTCGGTAATGGGAATACCTCCGTTCGGAGGATTCTTTAGCAAGTATCTGGTTTTTAGCGGCGCCTTAGCCGAGGGAAGGCTCTGGATTGTTCTCATTTATTTGATCTGCGCTTTTATGACGATAATTTATCTTTTTAGAGTTTTTAATCTAATCTTTTTAGGTAAAATTAATATAGAAGCGAAGGAAGGCAGCTCAATAATGGTAGGCAGTGTTGTGGGCTTAGCTGTGCTTTCATTGGCTGCGGGTATTTTAATCTATTATCCTTATAAATTCGCTCAAGTCGCTACTTGGCAGATGCTGGGAGCGTTAAAATGATACCAAATCCTTTATTGCTTACAATAATCATTCCCTTGCTTTCAGGGATACTGATTTTTTGCGTGCCGAAGAAGTTGGAAGGCGCAAGATCCGGTTTATTGGTTTTAGCGAACCTGGCCGGTCTTATTCTGGCAATAATATTATTTAAACAGAGTTTTACCTATACTTTACCGGGAATTGCTCCGGGTTTGGAATTATCTTTTCGTTTGTATCAATTCAGCGCTTTTATGCTTTTAGCTACCAGCCTCTTTGGCGTACTTATTGCTTTGTATTCAGTCGTATTTATGCAAGGCAAAAAGCTGGTTAGCCAATTTTACGCTTATTTTCTTTTCTCTATTGCCTTAACTAACGGAGCTTTTCTTGCCGATAATCTTTTAGTCCTGCTTTTCTTCTGGGAAGGGCTTTTGGTTTTATTATTCGGGATGATTGCCATTGGCAATAAAGATGCTTTTAAAACCGCTACCAAAGCCTTTATTATCGTCGGCGTAACTGACCTTTGTATGATGTTGGGTATCGCTTTAACGGGACATTTGGCAGGGACATTGGTAATTTCTAAAATAAGTTTGACTTTGAGCCCGCTGGCTAATTTAGCTTTTATACTTTTAATGATCGGCGCGATCTCTAAAGCCGGAGCAATGCCTTTTCATAGCTGGATCCCGGATGCGGCCATTGACTCGCCTTTACCTTTCATGAGTTTAATTCCGGCAGCCTTGGAAAAACTTTTGGGTATTTATTTTCTTGCCAGGATTTCTTTAGACTTATTCCGTTTGACTGTAAATTCAGGCTTAAGTACTTTGCTTATGATCGTGGGTGGAGCTACGATAATTTTAGCGGTTATGATGGCTCTGATCCAAAAAGATTATAAGCGTTTGCTTTCGTATCACGCAATAAGCCAGGCAGGCTATATGATTTTAGGCATAGGCACGGCTGTGCCGATCGGGATCATCGGCGGGCTTTTCCACATGATCAACCATGCTTTATATAAGAGTTGTCTTTTTCTTACTAGCGGCGCGGTTGAGAAACAGGCCGGAACTACGAATTTAGAGAAATTAGGCGGTTTAGCCAGGAAAATGCCGATTACTTTTATTTGTTTTGTAGTTACTGCTTGCGCGATCTCGGGTGTCTGGCCATTTAACGGTTTTTTCTCTAAAGAATTGGTTTATGACGGAGCGCTTGAAAGAGGATGGATATTTTATTTTGTGGCGGTAGCCGGTTCTTTCTTTACCGCGGCGTCATTTTTAAAATTGGGGCACGCGGCTTTTATAGGTAAGATCAGCTCAGAGAATGGAAAAGTAAAAGAAGCGCATATCAGTATGTTAATTCCAATGATCGCCATAGCGCTTATCTGTACATTCTTTGGCGTGTTCAATCAGTGGCCTTTAAACAATCTTATTCAGCCTATCTTGGGAGCCGAGAGGTTAGAGGGGCATAATTTCAGCGGTTTTCCGACGAATACAATGCTGGTAATAATCACTTTCGTGGTTTTAATTTTAGCCATACTTAATCATTTGTATGGTTTAAAGAAGAAGGGAAGCGGGCTCCACGCTTTGGATCATATCCGCTATTTTCCGGTTGTCTCCAATATTTATGATCTAGCCGAAAAAGGATTCTTTGATCCCTATAACTGGGGTTTGGGTTTAGTAAATGTTATTTCCAGAATAAGCTTTGGAGTAGATAAGGGAATAAATTGGGTTTATGACAGTTTAAGCCCGAAGTTGGCTTACGGGTTTTCATCCGGAATAAGAAAATTGCATACCGGCAACTATTCGGTTTATCTGGCTTGGGCAATTGTGGGGATGCTGGTTATTTTCGGTTTACTATTAAGATAGGGACGGTTCTCAACTCAAGGGAGAAGTGTCCCTAAGGGGGACAGTTTTAGGTTGGTTTGAGAACCGTCCCTGAAAAAAGAGAGTATTCAAATGTGCGCGTCATTGATTTTAATTCCGTTTATTAGCGTTTTGATCCTCAACCTTCCGATTAAAGGGATGAAGAGGCTGGCCTTTGGTTTGGCCGCTCTTTTATTTTTGCTGCAGATGGTTGCGGTTTTAATCCCGGATGCCGCTTTCTGGAAGATCAATCATTCATTTTGCGCGGGTATCTTTAATTTTGAACTTGGCGCGGATATTTTAAGTAAAGTGGTTTTATTCTGCATCGGAATGGTTTCTTTGGTAACGTTATTCAGCGCGCTTACCTTTGTTAAGGATAGTGACGAAAAGTTTAATTTTATAAATATTCTTTTGATCGCTGTCTGCGGAATGAACGCCGTGGCTATGGCTAAAGATATATTCTCGCTCTATGTGTTTTTAGAGGTTGTGGCAGTTTCTTCATTTATATTGATCGCGTTTAACCGGGATATGCCGGGTTTAGAAGGCGCGTTCAAATACATTGTTTTATCGGGAGTGGCCACAGTTTTAATGATCGCCGGCATCGCTTTGTTAGTGCTTATTGCCGGAAGCACGAATTTTTCGTTGATCCATTATATGCTCATTGCCCAGAATAAAAGCCTGATAGTCAGTTTAGCTATAGGATTATTTATCGTAGCTTTATTTATTAAATCCGGGCTTATGCCTTTTCATGGCTGGCTGCCGGATGTTTATACTTCGGCTCCTGCTCCCGCGTCGGTATTACTGGCGGGCATAATCACTAAAGTTGCCGGAGTTTACGCTTTGATCAGGATCGTGGTTTCGATGCTCGGGTTTAGCGCGTCGATCCAATCTATTCTTTTATTTGTCGGAGCGGTTTCGGTTATCCTGGGAGCTTTGGCCGCGCTTACCCAGAGCGATTTCAAAAGAATGCTTAGCTACTCCAGTATCAGCCAGGTCGGATACATTATCTTAGGTTTAGGCAGCGGATCGGTTTTAGGAATTGCCGGAGCGGCTTTTCATATTTTTAATCACGCCAGCTTCAAATCACTGCTTTTCATAAATTCCGCGGCAGTGGAAAGCAGGCTTGGTTCAAGAGATATCGATAAAATGGGCGGGTTGGCCAAGCAAATGCCTTTGACCAGTTTAACTTCGGTGATCGGAAGTTTATCTTGCGCCGGAATTCCTCCTCTAGCCGGATTCTGGAGCAAGTTGATGATAATTATAGCTCTCTGGTTGGTTGGTTTCAAAGGTTACGCGGTTATTGCCGTGTTAGGAAGCATTTTGACTTTAGCTTATTTTCTTACTTTGCAAAGAAAAGTATTTTTTGGCAAGCCTAGCGATGAATTTAAGGATATTAAAGAGGCGGGTTTTAGTTTGATGTTTCCGGCAATAGCCCTGGCAGTTTTAATTGTAGCGGCGGGATTATTAGCGCCATGGCTGCTTAAGGGATTTATCTTAGGCTTTGTTCCGATTATAGGAGGTTAGTTTGTTTCTGGATATCCTGATTTTAATATTATTGGTAAGCGCTGCGCTCTGGACAGTAATGTGCAGGAGCCTTTTGCGTTCAGCTATCGGTTTGGCTTTAACCAGCGCCATATTGACTCTGATGATTTTCAAAATGAACGCTCCTTTGGCAGCAGTCTTTGAATTATCCGTCTGCGCGGGGTTGATCCCGGTTTTATTTATCAGCGTGATCAGTCTTACCCAGGCGATGACCAAGCAGGAGGTAATTGAGCATATGAAATCCAGGCTTGCCCGTTTCTGGGGCCTGCCTTTAGTCATAATTATTTTAGGCCTAGTGCTTGGTTTATTAAGTATAAAGTTCAAGGCGAAATTGCCTTTATCCGAGGTTGAGACCGATCCGCGCCTGGTCATGTGGCATTTAAGGCAATTGGATCTATTGGGCCAAATCATTATACTTTTTACCGGGGTATTTGGCGTGGTGGTATTATTTAAGGAAAGGAAAAAGAGTGGTTAGCGGAATTTTTGCAGTTTTACTCTTTGCTATCGGGATTTACTGTATCCTGGCGACCCATAATTTGATCCGGGTTTTAATCGGAATTGAAATACTGATCAAAGGGGTTACGCTTTTGGTTATAGCTGCCGGTTTGAAAAGCGGCAACTTGGGTTTGGCTCAGGCGCTGGTGATCACCATTATTGTAATCGAAGTTGTGATTATGACTGTCGCGGTGGGCGTGGTTCTGGGAGTCCACCGTCTTACCGGTTCACTTGACGCAAGAAATATAAGGAAGCTGAAAGGATAATTTTTTATGGATAACTGGCTTGCTAACCCGGGAGTAGTTTTTGTAATAGTGCTGGCTTTATTATTCCTGCTTAACCGGTTATTTTCCAGGTTGGCCTATCGCTCGACTAAGGGCAAGACAGATTCCTGTGAATCTTACGCCTGCGGAGAGAGCAATTTTGATAATTCGGCGCAGCCTGATTACAGCCAATTTTTCCCTTTCGCCTTTTTCTTTACTTTGGCGCATGTTGCTACTTTGATGATCACTACGATGCACTTTGTAAACATCGGCGCTTTGGTCATCGCTATTTTTTATATTATAGGCGGTATAATCGGTCTATATGTATTGTTGAGAAAATAAAATAGGGACGGTTCTCAACTCAAGGCAGAAGTGTCCCTGTAGGGGACAGTTTTAGGTTGGTTTGAGAACCGTCCCTGAAGAAGCATAGGAGTGATATGGGTTTAGTCAAAAAAATAGTTACCTGGGCAAGGATAAAATCTCCGTGGATTTTGCATTTTAACACCGGAGCCTGCAATGCTTGTGATATCGAGATCATTGCCGCGCTTACGCCCCGCTATGATCTGGAGCGTTTTGGAGTGGTCCTGAAAGGAACTCCCCGCCACGCGGATGTATTGGTTTGTTCAGGCCCGGTGACTAAGCAGATAGAAGACAGGCTGCGCCGTATTTATGAACAGATGCCTGAGCCGAAATTCGTGGTAGCAGTCGGCGCTTGCGCCTGTTCGGGTGGTGTAACCGATGGATGTTATAATGTTGCTTCGGGTATAGATAAGGTCATCCCGGTTTCCGCGTATATACCGGGTTGCCCGGCCAGCCCCAAGGCAATTATCGATGGCGTGGTCAAACTTTTGGCTAGCCTGGAAGAAAAAGAAGAAGTTAAAAAATAGCGGGAGGAAGTTATGTCCCAAGAAGAAAAAATTAAAGAGAGCCTGGTTAATAAATTTAATTATCTCAGTGACTCTATTAAAATAGTCAGGCCCAGGCGTATCTCTATTGAAGTCAGCTTGGAAAATTTTGAACAGGTTTTCGCGTATTTAGCCAAAGAGCTGCAATTCGGGCATCTTTGCACGATAACCGGGCTGGATGAGCCGGAGAAATTAGGTTTTATTTATCATTTGGCTGCTGATTCCGGAATTTTGATTAATTTAAGGACATATGCTCCCAAAAATAATCCGGTAATTAAAACAGTTACCTCGTATTTTCCCGGAGCAGAGATTTACGAAAGAGAATTAGTGGATTTATTCGGCGCCACAGTTACGGGTTTACCAGTGGGTAACCGTTATCCTTTGACTGATGATTGGCCAACCGAAGAGCATCCGTTAAGAAAAGACTGGAAGCCTAAGCCAGCTAAAGAAGGCGAGGTGGATAAAAATGCATAATGCGCCGGAATTTAAAATCCCAATCGGTCCGCAGCATCCGGCTTTAAAAGAACCGGAAGGTTTTAGCGTCGCGCTTAAGGGAGAGAAGATCCTGGGTGTGGATATCCGTTTAGGTTATAACCATCGTGGCATCGAGAAAGCAGCCGAAGAAAGAACCTATATTCAGGATATTTATTTGCTCGAGCGCGTCTGCGGAATTTGTTCGCATTCTCATTCTACCTGTTTTATTCAAGCGGTGGAAGAAATCGCCGGATTAGCTGTTCCTTCCCGCGCCCTTTATATTCGCACCATCATCGGTGAATTGGAAAGAATTCATAGCCATCTTTTGTGGTTGGGCGTTGCCGGCCATGAAATCGGCTTCGATACTTTACTGATGTATTCCTGGAGAGATAGGGAAGTAGTAATGGATATTCTTGCTTCGATTACCGGCAACAGAGTCAATTATGGAATGAATACAATCGGCGGAGTCCGCCGCGATATAAACCCAGAAGAAAAACAAGAGATACTTAATGGTTTGAAAATTCTCGAAGAGAGGACCAAATATTATATTGAGATTGCTACCCAAGAGACTACTATTATCAAAAGATTATCCGGAGTAGGCGTACTTTCGCGGGAAGATGTTTTACGGCTGGATGCGGTTGGGCCGACTGCCCGGGCAAGCGGCGTTAAACGCGATATCCGAGCTGATGACCCTTACGCTGCTTACGGAGAGCTTTCTTTTGATGTGATCACGGATGATCATTGTGATGTTTATGGCAGGACAGTGGTGCGGGTAAAGGAACTTATGGAGAGTTATAAAATAATCCGTCAGGCGCTTGAAAAATTACCGGATGGCCCGTTAGTCGTAAAAGCTCCCAGAAAAATACCGATTGGAGAAGCAATCAGCCGTTATGAAGCTCCGCGCGGAGAAGATGTGCATTATGTCAGATCCAACGGCACTGAAAAGCCGGATAGAGTTAAAGTCAGAGCGCCTACTTTAGCCAATGTGCAGGCAGTAAAACATATGCTTAAGGACAGGTTCTTAGCGGATATGCCGATAGTGATTGCGGCAATTGATCCCTGTTTTTCCTGCACTGACCGGATGGTCCATTTAAAAGAACAGGATTGCGGGTCGGATAAAGTAATTAATTGGCCCAGCCTCCATACTTACAGCATAGAGTGGCATAAAGAGCGGGGAATAGATTTTACCCAGCTTAATAAAAAACTTCAGGAGAGGTTTACTCGATAATCATGTTAGGATCATTATTTTATATAATCGTATTTCCGGGTTTGATCTTTCTGATCACTTTCGCGTTGATCGCGGAATTCATCGATCGGAAAATCTACGCTCGCCTGCAAAACAGGGTTGGGCCGCCCTGGTTTCAGCCTTTCGCGGATTTTATCAAACTCGCGGGTAAAGAAGATATTGTTCCGGCTGATTCCAACGCCAAGATGTTTAAAGTAGCTCCGATATTCGCTTTAGCTTCAGCGATAACCGCGTTCCTTTATATACCTCTTTGGAAAACAAGTTCACTTCTTTCTTTTAAAGGAGATATAATCGTCGTGCTTTATTTGTTGACTCTGCCGACTCTGGCATTTTTTATCGGAGGATGGTATTCGACTTCGTTATATTCCAGGATCGGCTCAGTCCGTTCGCTCACGCAATTATTTGCTTACGAAGTTCCTTTATTTATGGGTATTCTTGCTTCAGCGCTTTTGGCGGATACCTGGTCGCTAAAGGGGCTGGCTGAATTTTATATGGCTCATCCCTGGTTCTGGGTGTTTAATCTGCTGGGATTTGGAGTAGCTTTGATAAGTTTGTTAGGTAAGCTGGAAAAGGTGCCTTTTGATATTCCCGAAGCTGAAACCGAAGTAGTTGCCGGAGGATTTACCGAGTATAGCGGAAGGATGTTGGGTTTTTTAAGAATGACTTTGGACGTGGAAATGATTGCCGGAAGCGCGTTGTTAGCCCTGGTATTTTTCCCATTTGGTTTAAATGTGAATCCTGTATTAGGGTTTTTGATTTTTATTGCCAAGATTTTGTTCATCGTGAGCCTGATCTCGTTATTACGCACAGTTGTCGCGCGTTTAAGGATCGATCAGATGATTAATTTCTGCTGGAAATTTTTGGTGCCTTTAGCGCTCTTACAGCTTTTGCTTAATCTTATCCTGAAGGGAGTCTTGTTAAAATGAGGCCGGGAAAGATGTTGAGAGAGGTCCTTGGTTCAATTTTCAAAAAGCCGGCTACGAATTTGTATCCGGCGCAGAAAATGGATATGCCGGAAGGTTTTCGCGGAAAGATAAAATTCGATCCGGAAAAATGCATCGGCTGCAAAATGTGCATGCGGGATTGCCCGACCAATGCCATTACTATCAATAAAGTCGGTGAAGGTAAATTCGAGGCTGTTTTTGATTTGAGCCGTTGCATTTATTGCGCGCAGTGTGTGGATACCTGCCCTAAGAAAGCGCTCTCGACGACCAAGGAAGTAGAATTGGCCCAATTGGATAAAAATAAATTAAGAGTAGTTTTTCATTCTAAGGAATAGAAGGAGATTGTGCATCTTTCCAGCGCGCTGCAAAATGATTTGACCGGTTTAATCGCCAGGTTCGGGGATCTGGGCGTTTTTCTGGCTATGTTCTTTGAATCATCGGTTGTGCCTCTGCCGTCTGAAGTGATCATCATCGGAGCCGGAGCGATCGGGGTCCCTTTAGGTTCAGTTCTCATTTTTGGTTCACTGGGTTCGACTCTTGGGGCGATGGTAGGTTATGCTCTTGGCAGGTACGCGGCTATGCCGGTATTATTGAAGTTCGGCAGATTCATACTTATTAAGCCGCATCATATTTATAAAGCCGAGGAGTTTGCCAAGAAATACGGGATGATGAGTGTGCTTATCGGCAGAGTTATTCCGATAGTCCCTTTTAAAGTTTTTTCTATTGCCGCGGGGATTACCTGTCTTCCGTTTGTGCCATTTGTATTTTGCACGCTGCTCGGAGTTCTGCCGAGGATATTATTATTAGCTCTTTTTGGCGCGGCAATCGTTAAATATACGAAAATAGTTTTGATTTTGGTTGTTTTCGCGGTATTGATATTTCTGGCTTACAGAATATTAAATTTAGTTTACGCGAAAAGAAGGAAAAGAATCCATGGGGGTAAAAAATGACAATTTGGCAGATGCTTAAAAGCGGCGGTTTGACGATATATATTCTTTTGGCTTGTTCGATTTTGTCGCTAGCCATTATTATGGAAAGATATTTTTACTACCGCAAGCGTTCCAGGATTAAAAGAAAAGATTTTATGACAAAGATATCGATGGATCTGGAAAAGGGGAATACGGTTAAAGCTCTGGATACTTGTAAAAATACGGATACTCCGTTTTCCAGCGTAGTTTACGCGGGATTAAATTTAGCCGGCCATAATGAAATGCTTATATCCAATACTATGGAGAGAGAGACGGCTATTGAGACGGTCAAGCTCGAAAAATATACCAGCATAGTTGGAACAATTGGAGGCACGGCGGTTTATATCGGGCTTTTTGGCACAGTTTTGGGGATTATCCGGGCTTTTCACGATATATCAGTGGCTGGTTCTGGCGGCATAGGCGTAGTTATCAGCGGTATATCCGAATCTTTGGCTTGCACGGCTATGGGGTTATGTGTTGCGGTTCCAGCGGTTATCGCGTATAATTATTTCAGCAAAAAGATTGATAATTTTATTACCGATATGGAATTGTGCGCTTCGCAAACTTTGGATCTATTGGCGATCAAGCGGAAATGAACTTACGTAAGCCCAAACAAAAATTAATAGCCGAGATAAACATAGCTCCTTTTACCGACGTTATTTTGGTTCTTTTGATAATATTCATGATTACAACGCCTTTAATACTTCAGACAAGCCTTAAGGTAAATCTACCCCAGGCTGCCAGTGCGGCTCCGGTAAATGAAATGGGTCCGATTAATATAATCATCACTAATGAAGGCGTGGTGTATCTAGACGGCGTGGTGGTAACCCGTAAGGAATTAAAGGAAAGGGTTAGCCTAAGATATAAGAATGATTCGTCTTTGGGTGTAATTGTAAGTTCTGACAGGCTCGTGCGTTTTAAGGATATTGTGGGCGTATTGGATATTTTAAATACAGTAGGTATCAAGAATTTGAATATTGCGGCAACAACTCAGGAATAAGAAAGGAGAAGTAGCAAAATGTTAGGTTTAATGAATGCGAGTGTTTTTGAAAGTTTTGCGATTTGGGGGGTGCTTTTAATTGCTTTGCTGGGGTTAGGCTATGCTTTATTCCTGCGTAAACAGGTCTTGAGCCATGATAAAGGTACTCAAGGCATGCAGGATGTCTGGAATGCTATACGTACAGGCGCAGACGCTTATTTAAGCCGCCAGTTAAAAAGCATACTTCCTTTAATTCTAGTTCTTACCGCTGTTTTGTTTTTCTCAGTCTACGTTATTCCTCCGACTGATGAAGCTCTAAAACGTTTTAGCAACTTTACTCCGGATATGGTCAGGCTCATCGTTGGCTTGGGCAGGGCTGCCGCATTCGTTATGGGCGCCTTCTTTTCTCTCACCGTAGGTCAATTCGGTATGCGTATGGCAGTTGAAGGTAATGTGCGCGTCGCTTCTGCTAGCCGCAGGAGTTTTGCCGAGGCGTTAAAGATTGCTTATCGCACAGGGACCATTACCGGGATGCTTACTGACGGGCTTGGGCTTTTAGGAGGCACGGCAATATTTATTATTTTCGGGATTGCTTCTCCGGATGTATTGTTAGGTTTTGGTTTCGGCGGCACGCTGCTGGCACTTTTTATGCGCGTAGGCGGCGGTATTTACACTAAAGCTGCTGATGTAGGAGCTGACCTTGTAGGTAAAGTTGAAAAGAATATTCCCGAAGATGATCCCCGGAATGCCGCGGTTATCGCTGATTTGGTAGGAGATAATGTCGGTGATTGCGCAGGAATGGCCGCGGATATTTTCGAGTCATACGAAGTCACCATCGTTTCCGGATTGATCTTGGGTTTGGCTTTAGTTTCGATCACCGGAGAATTAAAATGGATAGTCTTTCCTTTATTAGTGCGTGGTATCGGAGTTCTTTCTTCGATTATCGGTACGTATCTGGTGAAAGGAAGCAGTAAAGCCGGTAAGGGAGAGGATGCATTCAAGAGCATCAATCGCGGGTTTTATTCATCGGCCGCGATTTCCATTGGCGCGTTTTTGATTTTAGCCCATTATTATATGCATGAATGGAGAGCGTTCTTCTCGGTAGCCATAGGTATTGTTTTGGCAATTGTCATTGACGAAGTAACCAAATATTTTACCCATACGCATCATGCTCCGGTAAAAGAAATCGCTGGTTCATCCAGGACAGGTGCTGCGACCTTGATCTTACGCGGGTTATCCATTGGGCTGGAATCTAGCGCTTGGCAGTTTATCGTTATTGCTCTTACGATTATGGCTGCTGTTCTAATTTATTGGGGTCAACCCGTTGTGTTTATTCTTTATGGAGTAGCGATGACCGGTATTGGTATGCTTACTTTAACCGGTAACAATGTAGCTATGGATTCATTCGGTCCGATCGCGGATAACGCTAATGGTATCGGTGAAATGGCACATCTTGAACCAGAAGCCCGTCAGATCATGGCGGATCTTGATGCCGTAGGAAATACTACTAAAGCAATCACTAAAGGTGTTGCCATTGGTTCAGCGGTAATTGCCGCGGTTTCTTTGTTTGGCGCGTTTCTTACCGATGTCACAAAAGTACAGGCTCAGATGGGAATAGCTGATTCTCTACGCCTATTAACAACCGGTATCAGAGTATCTGAGCCGATTGTTTTTGTCGGTGTTTTGATAGGCGCCGCGGTTCCCTGTTTATTCTCCAGCCTGATGATTAATTCCGTAGCTCGCGCAGCGGCCTTGATTGTTGAGGAAGTGCGCAAGCAGTTTCACATCCCGGGATTAATGGAAGGCAAAGTCAAGCCGGATTATAAGAAAGCGGTAGATATCTGCACGATATCCGCGCAAAAAGAACTTATCGGTTTAGCCTTAATTGCTGTGTTAAGCCCGCTTTTAATCGGTATGGTTTTAAGGGTTGAGGCTTTAGGCGGATTTCTGGCTGGTGTAATTGTTTCCGGCCAGCTTTTGGCGGTTTTTATGGCTACTGCCGGCGGCGCTTGGGATAATGCCAAAAAGACAATTGAAGACGGTTTATACGGAGGAAAAGGTTCTGAATCTCATAAAGCCTCGGTTGTTGGCGATACCGTCGGAGATCCTTTAAAAGATACTTCGGGTCCGGCATTGAACCCGATGATTAAAGTGATCAATATGGTTTCACTTTTGGCTGCGCCCATAATTATTCATTATCGCATAACTAACCCGGGTGTTATAATTAGCATTGTGCTTTGTGTGGTCGTAATATTTGGAGCAATCCTTTATTCCAAGCACGGCGCCTTAAGCTTTAAGAAAAAAGGCGAGACCGGTTTTTAAAAAATGTCTCTAATTCAACGGATTAAGAATATCGTTATAGGGAAATCGCGGGATCCTCAGGATTCCGCGATTTTCCATAAAATATCGCTGATAGCTTTCTTTGCCTGGATAGGCTTAGGCGCGGATGGTTTATCTTCCTCTTGTTATGGCCCCCAAGAAGCCTTTCTTGCTTTAGGAACGCATACCTACTTAAGTATTTTTGTGGCTTTAGGCACGGTGCTTACTATTTTTGTTATCAGCACAAGCTATTCGCAGATAATCGAACTTTTTCCCGGAGGTGGCGGCGGTTATTTGGTGGGGAGTAAATTGCTTTCGCCCACACTAGGAATGGTTTCCGGATGCGCTCTTCTTATTGATTATGTTTTGACTATCGCTATTTCTATCGCAAGCGGGGCGGATGCGTTATTTAGCCTTATGCCTATGGGTTTGCATGCGTACAGGTTATCTTTTGCGATTATGGCAGTTCTTGTCCTTATGGTATTGAATATGCGCGGGATAAAAGAATCGGTGGTGGTATTAACCCCGATTTTCCTTATCTTTATAGTTACCCACGTTTTCATTATTTTTTATAGTTTGTTTAAGCATTCAGCGGGTTCAAGCGTGTTAATAGTTTCTACGGCAAACGAAGTGTCTAATACCGTTTCAAGTTTAGGCTTATGGGGCACTATTTTTCTGGTGCTTAAGGCTTACAGTATGGGTGCTGGTACATTTACCGGAATTGAAGCAGTAAGCAACGGGGTTCCTGTTTTGCGCGACCCCAAGGTGCAAACCGCAAAACGCACTATGCGCTATATGGCTATATCGCTATCTTTCGTAGTGTTAGGCCTGATGCTTGCTTATTTACTTTATCAGGTTGCTCTTGAGCCAGGTAAGACATTAAATGCTACTCTTTTTGACAAAATTACTGCAGGATGGGGGAAGCCGGGTTACGTGTTTGTCCTGGTTACTTTGTTTTCGGAAGCTACCCTGCTTTTTGTCGCAGCGCAGGCAGGTTTTCTCGACGGACCGAGAGTTTTGGCGAATATGGCTAATGACCGCTGGTTTCCTAACAGGTTTTCAGCTTTAAGCGACAGGTTGGTAACTCAGAATGGCATACTGATTATGGGATGCCTGGCTCTTTTGGTTATGGCGGTAACCGGTGGTTCAGTCAAACTCCTGGTAGTTTTATATAGTATTAATGTATTTATTACTTTTTGTTTTTCGCAGGCAGGCATGGTGAGGCATTGGTGGCAAGCGCGTTCACAGGTTAAAGGCTGGATAAAGAAATTTTTTATTAATGGCACCGGATTTGTTTTGTGCGCTTTTATACTTGTCTCAATGATAATCATGAAGTTTACAGAAGGAGGTTGGGTTACCTTATTTTTTACGGGTTCTTTGGTTGTAGTGGCGATTCTTATAAAACGCCATTATTACCAGACCGCGAAACTTCTGCACCGGTTAAATAACTTGGTTACTGTGGCAGAGTCAGCTGAAGAAGCGATGTTGAATCCCGCGATTAATGTAGCCCAAGAAGCAAAGCCTGATCTGAAGTCTAAGACCGCAGTATTGCTGGTTAGCGGTTTTAATGGAATAGGTTTGCATACTTTATTTGGTATTATAAGGCTATTTGGAGGCGTGTTCAAAAATTTTGTTTTTGTTCAGATAGGAATAGTTGACGCCGGAAACTTTAAAGGCACAAGCGAAGTCGGCAAATTAGAGACCGAAGCCAAGACAGATGTTACCCGTTATGTTAAATTTATGAATAAACAGGGTTTTTACGCCGAAGGATTGTTTGAGGTGGGGACGGATGTAGTTGAAGAGGTAAGTAATATAGCCCCTCGGATTCTTAAACGTTTTCCCAACTCGGTATTTTTTGGCGGCCAGCTTATTTTCCCTAAAGATTCATTTGCCATACGATTTCTGCATAACTATACGGTTTTTGCTATGCAGAAGAAACTGTATAGAGAGGGAATACCCTTTGTCATATTGCCTATAAGAGTTTAGTCTTGACAGGTATCAAGCAGGCGGTAAAATATAATCATTACCGGACAGTGGTGTCCTCGGCTCTTTTAAAAGGGCGCAGGCGCCATTTTTTAATTTATGGCAGGCTCTAGAAATGAGTTATATAGAAGGATCAAAATTGCGGGCATGATTGCTTATATTCCTATAATGCTGGCAGCTTCTCCTTTGGCTGGTTTTTTTGCCGGTGATTATCTGCAAAAGAAATTTAATTTGCCTTTTTATTTTCTCATTATTTGTATCGCAATAGGCATAGTAGTAGGGATAAGGGAATCTGTAAGGATAATCAGGCAGGTATTGAGAATAGATAATAACCAACCACCAAATCCCAATGCCAAATAAAATCCCAATGATTCAATACCAATACCCAATTGGAAATTGGGATTTGGGAATTCATTCGTCATTTGGGCTTGGGAATTAGATGTTTAAAATGCAAGAGCTTATCAGAAAATCTGTAAAAGTAAATATATTTTTGATAGCAATAACGGTTTTGGTTTGCGCAGCTATGCGTAAATTCAGCTTTGGCGCTGGAATCTTGGTTGGCGCCAGCTGGATAATGGCTAATTTTCTGCTAACTATAAATTTGCTGGAAATAGCCATACTTAAACGGACGAGTAAAAAGCTTTTATTATTGCTTTTGATTAAATTTCCAGTATTATACATATCAGGTTTCCTGATTGTTTTCTGGAAACTTTTTTCCACTTTAAGTCTATTAATAGGAATGTCTATAACTATGTTAGTTTTGGGGGTATCAGGCATATGGCTGTCGAAGCGACAGAAGTTCGGCACGAGCTGCCAAATCTAGTCTCTTTTTTAGCGGATATAATTGGCAGGAAGACCAGATTAGGTGAACAAATTTATCTTTGGGAGAATATTTTGTTTTCTCTCATCGCCGTTTTTGTTATTTCTTTGATAGTCTATCTGGCATCCCGAAAACAAAAAATGATTCCTGGCAGACTTCAGAACGCGATAGAGCTGGTTGTCGGCGGATTGGATGATTTTGTCTGCGGAATTTTAGGAAGAAACGGAAGAAGATACACGCCTTTTATCGGCACGCTTTTTATATATATAATATTCATGAATCTATTTGGGATAATTCCTTTCATGAAATCCCCTACTTCCAGCTGGTCAACTACCTTGGGTTTGGCGATTTGCGTTTTTATTTACGTGCAATATACTGCTTTTAAAGAGCTGGGGTTTTTGGGTTACTTGGACCATATGATGGGCAGGCCCCGGGGCATATTGGCCTTTTCGGTTTTTGTTCCGGTGATGATGTTTATCTTGCATATTGTTTCGGAATTAGTCCGGCCCATAAGTTTATCTTTACGTTTACGCAGCAATATTTGGGGCGACGATATGCTTTTATCCGTCTTAGCCGGATTTGGTTTGGGAGGTGTGCCGCTTTTAGTCTTTAGCACCTTATTAGCTATTTTGGCAGGTGTAGTTCAGGCGGTAGTCTTTAGCCTTTTAACAACTATATATTTTGCCCTGGTGTTGACTCACGAGGAAGAAGCTCAGGTCAATAAAAGTTAAAAGGTAAAAGTAAAAAGTTTAATGGCAAATGACAAAATTCAAAATTCAAAATAAATCCAAAACTCAAAATCCAAATATCAAAATAAAAGTTTTTTCATTTGATATTCGTCATTTGGGCTTATTTTGAATTTTGGGCTTTGGTATTTGACATTAACAGTTTTGAGTTTTGACTTATAGTTTTGCATTTGAGTTTAAAATTAGTATTTATTAATAAAACGGGAGGAAAAATGGATTACAAGGTAGCTTTAGCTTTGGCCATGCCTTTAGGTTTAGGTTTGGCTGCGTTTGGTTCAGCGTTAGGTTTAGGTAAAGCAGTTGCATCAGCCATGGAAGCAACCGGAAGGCAGCCGGAAGCGGCAACCAAGATATTGATCAATATGGCCACAGGTTGCGCGTTTATTGAAGCGCTTACTATTTATGCATTAGTATTTGCGTTTGTATTAGCAGGGAAGCTATAATTTTATGAGAATTGGTTAATGACAAATGACAAAATTCAAAATCCAAAATAAATCTAAATGTCAAATTCCAAATAACAAAACATTTGTTTTGATATTTTTCATTTGAGCTTTGGAATTATTTTGGATTTTGTGCTTTGGTATTTAACATTAATATTTTAGGAATTAGGAATTGAGGATTTAAATGGAATTACTTAAGATGTTAAGCGCTAATGAAATAGTCGCCCAGATTATAGGATTTTTGATTCTATTATTCTTGCTTAGGGCTTTTGCCTGGAAAAAAGTGCTTGGGTTTCTGGATAAACGCAAAGAGCAAATAGCCTCTGGTTTTAAAGAAATAGAAGAAGCCAAAGCTGATATTGAAAAAATGCGGCTTGATTATGATGCCAAACTTGCTTCTATTGAACAGGCTGCCAAGCATAAAATCCATGAGGCTGCTAATGAATCAAAAGTTATCTTAGAGGATGCCCGTAAGAATGCCCATGCTCAGGCTCAAGAGATTATCGATAACGCCAAAAACAGCATTAAGTATGAATTATCCAAGGCTAAAGAAGAGCTGAAAAATGAAATTATCGATTTAACTCTTAAGGCCACGGAAAATGTAATACAAGAGAAGCTTACTGAAAAAGGTGACAGGCAATTAGTAAAAGATTTTCTCGACGGATTAGACAAGCTTTAAATGAAAGAAATAATTGTAGTAAAAAGATATTCTGAAGCGTTTATGGATTTTGCCAAAGAAACCATTGGGCTTAAGGTGGCGGTTGATGAATTCAAGGCTTTAAAGCTCCTGATGCAGTCCAACCCGGAATTCGAAGAGTTCTTAGCGAGCTTTGAAGTCTCCGAGAATGAAAAATCAGATTTTATCGATAAGGTATTGGGGGAGGATTACTCCCGGGAATTCCGTCAGTTCCTGAAACTTCTTATCGAAAAGAAGCGTATTGATAAATTACACGATATTGCGGATTACATAAGAGTGGCTTATGCGCATTTAGGAGAAACCGAAGCTATTCTAAAGACCAGTTTTCCGCTGGATCTGGATTTGATAAAAGAAATAAAAGACAGATTGGAGAGGAAGTTTAATCGAAGTTTCAGGTTTTATATAGATTTGGATGGAAGTATGCTTGGGGGCGTGCAGGTAATTATGGGTAATACCATAATTGACGGGACAGTTGCCCGGCGTTTAAGTGATCTTAAAGAAAAACTTTTAACAGTGAGAGTATAATATGACATTGAAACCGGAAGAGATAAGTTCAGTTATTCGTCATGAGTTGGAAAGATATAAGACCCGGATGCGTTCAGAGTCTATTGGAACGGTTATCCAGGTTGGAGACACCATTGCTCGTATCCATGGCTTGGATGATGTAATGGTCGGAGAATTAGTTCAATTTTCAGAGAGTGTCATGGGCATGGTTTTAAATCTTGAAGAGGAGAGTGTGGGTGTGGTAATCTTTGGCACGGATAATCCGGATAAGGATATTAAAGAAGGCGATATTGTAAAGAGGACCGGCAAGATCGTTGAGGTTCCGGTTGGCCCGGAGTTGATTGGCAGAGTGGTTAATGCTTTGGGAAAGCCTATTGACGGTAAGGGGCCGCTTAACGCGAATAAATTCCGTCCGATAGAAGCCAAAGCTCCTAATGTAGTTGAACGCCAGCCGGTAACCGAATCTCTGGAAACCGGTATAAAGGCAATTGACGCGCTTACGCCTATTGGCCGCGGCCAGCGCGAGTTAATTATTGCCGACCGCCAGACCGGCAAGACCGCTATTACTATTGATACAATAATCAATCAAAAAGGTAAGGGTGTTTATTGTATTTATGTTGCCATAGGGCAAAAGTTATCCAGTGTCGTGGCTATTTCCGAAACCTTGAAAAAATATGGAGCCATGGAGTATACGACTATTGTAAGCGCGTCCTCCCGAGCCAGTGCCTCTTTGCAATATTTAGCTCCTTATGCAGCCTGCGCCATGGGCGAGGAGATGTTGTATTCCGGAAAGCACGTTTTAATTATTTATGATGATCTCACTAAGCATGCTCAGGCTTATCGTCAGCTTTCTCTGCTTTTAAGAAGGCCTCCGGGAAGAGAAGCTTATCCCGGAGATGTGTTTTATTTGCATTCCCGTCTTCTGGAAAGAGCAGCTAAATTAAATAAGGAACTGGGAGCAGGTTCACTGACGGCAATCCCGATAATCGAAACTCAGGCCGGTGATATTACCAGTTACATACCTACAAACGTTATTTCCATTACTGACGGGCAGATTTACCTGGAGAATGATCTTTTCTACGCCGGAGTGCGCCCGGCAATAAACGTGGGGTTATCGGTTTCCAGAGTCGGAGGCAAGGCTCAGGTGAAGGCGATGCGCCAGGTTGCCGGTAAACTAAGGTTGGATTTGGCGCAATATAGAGAATTGGTTACCTTTACCCAGTTTGGGACAGAGCTGGATAAAGCAACCCAAGCCCAGCTTACCCGGGGAGAGAGAGTAGTTGAGATTTTGAAACAGGACCAATATAATCCGCTTCCGATATCCAAGCAGGTAATTATCATTTACTGCGCTACTCGCGGTTTCCTGGATGACCTGCCGGTAAAATCCATCAAGAAATTTGAAGTAGAATTCTTAAAGTATATGGATAACAAGAACTCCGAAGTTGTAAAGGAAGTAGAATCTAAAAAAGAATTAAGTGACGCGCTGATGAAGAAAATAGACGCGCTGATTTCAGCTTTTAAGGATGAATTCAAAAAAGAAAATAAACTATGATCCAATCGCTTAAAACCATAAAAAACAGGATCCGTTCTACTGAAAATACCGAAAAGGTTACCGCGGCTATGGAGATGGTTTCAGTAGCCAAATTGAATAAGTCTGAAAAATCCCTGTTGGCGATAAGGCCTTTTGTTCTTAATCTGGATTCCATTATTCGTAATCTTATTGGAAGTGAGCCTTTATCAACGCATACTTTCTTAGAGCCAAAAATCCAGACGGACAGGATTTGTCTTTGCGTAATTACTTCGGATAGCGGTTTGTGCGGTGTGTACAACAATGAAGTTATCCGCAAGGCCGAGAGTTTCATTAATTCCTATGGCCGGGAGAAAACAGGCTTGGTTTGCGTGGGCAGGAAGGGTTTTAATTATTTCAAAAAGAATAACTTCAAAGTAACGAATGCCTACGTAGGTTTAAACGGGCGTTTCTCCGATAAGGTTTGCGTTGAAATAATGAATGATCTCACCGAGCCTTTTATTTCCGGAAAAGTATCCCAGGTGTATATTTGTTATACGCATTTTAAAACCGCTTTGGTTTGCGAACAAAAAGTGGAAAAGTTCCTTAATATAGAGTGCGATTCGCAAAACAAAACCAATTATATCCTGGAACCGAATAAAGATCTTATATTAAATGAAATCCTGCCGAAATTCATTTCTATGAAACTTAGATTGATCATTCTGGAATCTTTTACCGCGGAGCACTCTAGCCGGACAGTGGCGATGAAAGCGGCAACGGATAATGCTAAAGAACTATTACAGGGTTTGATTCTATTGAGAAATAAAGTGCGTCAGGCGAATATCACGCAGGAGATATTGGAGATTATCTCTTCATCAGAAGCTCTGAAGGGGTAAATGAATTAAGGCATAAGTCTTAAGTTATAAACCTATGGTTTACAAAACTTGTGACTTAATATATTAAAGAGGTAAATTCTATGGCTAATGGAAATATCGTGCAGGTTATCGGACCAATAGTGGATATAAAATATCCGGAAAAAGAAGTTCCACAGCTGTTAAACGCTATAAAGATCGTTTATCCGGAATCAAAAATCGACTTAACTTTGGAAGTAGCTCAGGATATCGGAAATAATACTGTGCGCTGCATTTCCTTGGGGCCTACCGATGGATTATCCCGGGGTATGACTGCGGTGGATACAGGTTCTCCTATTACTGTTCCCGTAGGCAAGCAGACATTGGGAAGAATTTTTAACTTATTAGGAGAAGTTATTGACGGTAAAGGGCCTTTGTCTAATCCTGAAAAGCGTAATCCCATCCACAGACAGTCACCAAGCTTTACCGATCAGTTGCCCACAACTTCCATTCTTGAGACAGGTTTAAAAGTAGTTGATCTTTTGGCCCCCATACCAAAAGGCAGCAAGGTTGGTTTATTCGGTGGAGCAGGAGTTGGTAAAACAGTTATAGTTATGGAATTAATCCGGACCATTGCTACTGAGCATGGAGGCGTTTCAGTATTTGCCGGAGTAGGAGAGCGGACTAGAGAAGGAAATGAATTATGGCTGGAGCTAAACGCATCCGGTGTTATTAGAAATAGTTCCCTGGTTTTTGGCCAGATGAATGAGCCGCCGGGAGCGCGCCTGCGTATAGGCTTGTCTGCGCTTACCGTTGCCGAGTATTTTAGGGATGAAGAAAGAAAAGACGTGCTTTTGTTTATTGATAATGTCTTTAGGTATGTTCAGGCAGGTTCGGAAGTTTCCACATTGTTAGGGCGTATGCCCTCGGCAGTTGGCTATCAACCAAACCTTTCAACTGAAGTTGCTCAGCTAGAAGAGAGAATCGCCTCAACCCGTAATGGTTCGATAACTTCAATCCAGGCGGTTTATGTCCCGGCTGATGACCTTACTGACCCTGCTCCTGCGGCAATATTTTCACACCTTGACGCTAAAATCGTGTTATCCCGCCAGATTGCCGAGCTTGGTATTTATCCTGCGGTTGATCCTCTGGACTCAACCTCGCGCATCATGGATCCTAAAATCATAGGCGAAGAGCATTACGAAACTGCTCTAGGGGTGCAGAGGGTATTACAACGCTACAAGGATCTGCGCGATATTATTTCTATTTTAGGTATAGATGAACTCTCGGATGAGGATAAATTGATCGTTGCCCGGGCCAGAAAATTACAGAGATTTTTCTCTCAACCTTTTTTCGTGGCCGAAGCATTTACCGGCATGAAGGGAAAGTATGTAAAGCTTGAAGATACGATTAAAGGCGTAAATATGATTATCAAAGGAGATCTGGATAATTTGCCGGAGCAGGCATTTTATATGGTCGGTACCATTGAAGAAGCTATCGATAAATCCAAGCAGATGGGGAGTAACGGGAATGTTGTTTAACGCGCAGATTATAACCGCGGATAAAAAAATATTTGAGGGAGAAATTTCATCGTTGGTTGTGCCGGCTGAGTTGGGGTATTTGGGAGTACTGGCGGACCACGCTCCATTGATAGCTAATCTTAGGCCGGGAAAGATAACTTTCAAGGATAGTTCCGGTTTCGAGAAAGAGATAATCAATAAAGGAAAAGGGTTCATTGAGGTTATCAGGAATAAAGCGACCATTCTTTTGGATTCTGTCTGAAATATATTTACGTTCATCTTGTTTGTAAGCCTTATACAGGCAGAAGCAGGATGAGCGTTTTTTATTTTCTAAAAGCGCATAAAAATTAGGCAAATATTATTATGAAAATACTGGAAAAACAAATTTTAAGCGATGACCGGGGTACGCGGGTCATCAGGATGAAGATTTTCTCCAAGGATATTCCTCTTAAGGCCAAAGCCGGGCAGTTTATCGTGCTTATGGCCAACGAATATGGGGAGAGGATTCCCCTGACTATCGTGGATAAAGGTGAGCAGGATATTACCATTATTTTTCAAGAAGCGGGTTTAACCACCAAGCTTTTAGGAAAATTAAATGTGGGCGATTCTTTGTATGCTCTAGTCGGACCCTTGGGGCATCCCACCGAGATTGAAAATTACGGAAAAGTTATTTTAGTGGCTGGCGGAGTCGGGATCGCCGAGATTTATCCGGTTGCCAAATCCATGCGCGAAGCGGGAAATCGCGTTGTTATTGTGTTGGGAGCAAGGACCAAGGGCCTCTTGATTCTAGAGAATGAATTAAAGAATGTATCAGATGAGTTTTATATTACTACAGACGATGGTTCTTATGTTAGGAAGGGGTTTACTACGGATATATTGGCTGAGTTGTTAAAAAAAGATAAATATGATTTAGTCTATGCCGTAGGCCCTATTCCTATGATGCAAAAAGTAGCGCAGGTAGCCCAGGATTTTAAGGTTAAAACGGTTGTTTCCTTAAACGCTCTGATGGTTGATGGCACAGGCATGTGCGGTTGCTGCCGGGTGAGCGTAGCCGGACAGACTAAATTTAGCTGCGTAGACGGGCCGGAATTTGACGCGGCTCAACTTAATTGGGAAGAGTTGGCCAAACGTAATAAAATTTACTCAGAACAGGAAAAACATATTTGCAGGTTAAATATTAAATAATGAACAAAGAGCCGGTAAAGATAAAAGAGGCCATAGCGCAAAAAAGATCAGGTAATTTTGACGAGGTGGTCCTGGGTTATACGCAAGAAGAGGCTTTGCGTGAAGCAAGCCGCTGCCTGCAGTGTAAGAATCCTGCTTGTATTTCCGGCTGCCCCGTAAACATAGATATTAAGAAGTTTATCGGACAGATTGCCAAAAAAGACTGTGCCGGAGCCTACCTGACTATAAGAGAAAGAAATAATTTTCCTTCGCTCTGCGGAAGGGTTTGTCCGGCAGAATATCAATGCCGTAAAGCCTGTGTGTTGAATAAGGGGGGGGCGCCTTTTGCTTCAGTTGAGGCAATAAATATTCATTTTTTAGAAAGATATGCCGGTGATTGCGCGATGAAAAGTAATTTGGAAGTCAGCGCAAAGAAAAAGCAGGACCTTTCTAAATTTAAAGTAGCAGTAGTTGGATCCGGCCCGGCAGGTTTATGCTGCGCCGGCGAATTAGCCAGGCAGGGGGTAAAGGTAGTAATTTTTGAAGGCTTGCATAAAACCGGAGGAGTTTTAAGGTATGGGATTCCGCCTTTTAGGCTGCCCAGGGACATTTTGGATTTTGAGATAGATTACTTAAAGAAGGCGGGAGTGGAAATAGAAACTAATTTTATTGTCGGAAGAACCAGAACTTTGGATGAATTAATTGCCGAAGGTTATTCCGCTGTATTTTTAGGGTTAGGCGCCGGGATTCCTTCTTTTTTAGGAATTAAAGGAGAGAATCTTTGCAATGTTTATTCCGCGAATGAATTTTTAACCCGCGTAAATCTTATGGGAGCGTATAAATTTCCCCAGGCGCATACTCCGGTGGCTATAGGCAGGCATATGGTTATAATTGGGGGAGGTAACACTGCCATGGATTCAGCTAGGGTTGCCTTACGTTTACAGAAAATGAACGAGATCTCTCCGGATACAACTATTTTATACCGCCGCACAGAAGCAGAGATGCCGGCTCGCCGGCTTGAGATTGAACATGCCAAAGAAGAAGGCGTAAAGTTTCGCATGTTGGTTAAGCCCGAAGAATTTATCGGAGATGAATCCGGATTTGTGCGCAGCCTTAAATGCCTGAAATGTGAATTAGGTGAGCCGGACAATTCGGGGAGAAGACGGCCGGTGGAAATCAAAGGAAGCGATTTTGAGATTGATTGTGATGTAGCGGTTATCGCTATAGGACTGAGCGCTAATAAGATATTAACCGGTGTTACGCCTTTGCTTAAGACAGATAAGTATGGAGATGTTATAGTTGACCCGTTAACCATGGAAACTTCTATCAAAGGAGTTTTTGCGGGAGGCGACATTGTGGGCGGAGAAGGCACGGTTATCGAAGCAATGGGAATGGGTAAAAAAGCTGCTCAGGGAATAATTAAATATATTAGTAAAAAATAAAATTTCAACTCGTTTTAAGCCTAGGCAGGCCGGTTTTGCTTGACAAAGAGTCATTATTTAACTAAGATTTAAGAGTATCTTATATTTTTTTAACCCCTATTGCCTAATTTTTAGGCAGTAACTGCGCGGAATTAACCATTAAAAGGAGGAAAGAATATGAATTTACGCACACCAGGAGGAAATGACGCCACGCGCACATTTAATCGTTCCAAAAACGTAGTTCCCTGTTCTGGGCTTTGCTCTAGATGCCTGGAAGCCTGCCGCGGAAATTGCGAAGTGTTTAAATCATCGTTTAGGGGTAGAGAAGTTATTTATCCGGGGCCATTCGGCGAAATGACTGCCGGTGGGGATAAGGATTATCCGGTAGATTATTCGCATTTAAATATCCAAGGGTATGCGCAGGGGGCTAAGGGTTTGCCCAAAGGAGTTGAGGGCGGCCCGGATACGGCGACATTCCCGGCTGTCAGCACTGAAACCGAATACGGCTGGACCAAGAAAGTAAAAATGAGAGCCCCGATATTTACCGGAGCTTTGGGTTCGACCGAGATAGCCCGCAAAAACTGGGAGCATTTTGCCATTGGCGCTGCAATTTCCGGTGTTACTATCGTTTGCGGAGAAAATGTCTGCGGTATCGATCCGAAACTGGAGCTGGATGCAAAAGGCAAAATCGTAAGCGCCCCTGATATGGATAGGCGCATTGAAGTTTACAAAAGGTTCCATGATGGTTACGGCGAGATACTCGTTCAGATGAATGTTGAGGATACGCGTTTAGGGGTAGCCGAGTATGTCCGTAAAAAGCATAAACTTAACACAATTGAATTAAAATGGGGCCAGGGAGCAAAATGTATCGGTGGAGAAATTAAAGTAAAAAGCCTGGAGCGGGCGCTTGAGCTAAAGAAGCGCGGATACATTGTTACGCCGGATCCTGCGGTTAAGGCCAATCAGGAAGCCTATAAAGCAGGAGCAATCAAGGAATTTGAAAGGCACTCCCGTTTGGGGTTTGTCAGTGAAGAAGGTTTTATGAAAGAGGTTAAGCGTTTGAGAGATCTGGGTTTTGAAAGGATAACGCTTAAAACCGGCGCGTATTCAATGGTGGAGTTGGCTCAAGCCATAAAATATTCTTCCATGGCGAAAATCGATCTCTTGACTATTGACGGAGCTCCGGGCGGCACAGGAATGAGCCCGTGGCGGATGATGCAAGAGTGGGGGATTCCCACTTTCTATCTGCAGTCATTAGCCTACGAGTTTTGCGAAAAACTAGCTAAGAAAAAAATGCGCGTGCCTGATATCGCCATTGCCGGAGGGTTTAGCCTGGAAGATCATGTTTTTAAAGTAATCGCTATGGGCGCTCCTTACGTTAAGGCAGTATGTATGGGGAGAGCGTTGATGATCCCGGGTTTTGTCGGTAAGAATATAGGTGATTGGGCAAAATCCAATACGCTTCCGCCTACAGTAGCGGAATTTGGCACTAAGCCTGAGGAAATATTCGTTTGCTACGAAGAGTTAGCTGAAAAATACGGCAGCGATATGAAAAATATTCCGTTAGGCGCGGTTGGAATATACACCTTTTCCCAGAGGATTAAAGTGGGATTGCAGCAGCTTATGGCTGGTTCGCGTAACTTCAACCTCAGCACGATTTCCCGCAAAGACATAATGAGTTTAACCAAAGAAGCAGAAGAAATTTCCGGTATTCCTTATGTAATGGATGCTTATCGTAAAGAAGCGGATAAGGTCCTGACCGGAAAATAATACTTCTGATTTAGCTGCATTCAAGACGCCCTGGTTACCCAGGGCGTCTTTATTTGGAGGTTTATTTGGAGGTTTAGGGAACGGTCAATAGATTGTTACCCCCCTGATTGATTAACCGGGTTTTCATACAGAGCAATTTATCGAGATCGACAGGCGGTACCAAGAACAATTGTTGATTTAAGTCAGGTTTCTTTTCGAGAGC
>Ga0265297_10002858_pt1 | contig 33292 bp, 27 predicted proteins | sample Munlanlwell13791_FD_192502 | JGI IMG/M metagenome (GOLD analysis project Ga0265297, IMG submission 192502) | Leachate microbial communities from a municipal landfill in Southern Ontario, Canada - Leachate well 137-91 | ecosystem: Engineered > Solid waste > Landfill > Unclassified | place...
CCATTGCCGCCAAAGAAGGTGGAGGAGACCCAGCTAAAAATGCAAAACTAAAAGCCGTCATAGATCAGGCTAAAAATTTTAATATGCCCAAAGAAAACATTGAGAGGGCTATTAAAAAGGGTACCGGCGAATTGGCTGGGGAAAATTTGGAGGAAATCTCAGTTGAGGGATTCGGGCCGGGCGGAATTGCCTTGATAATAGAAGGTATTACCGACAACACCAACCGAACTCTCACAGAAATCAAGGTTACCCTAAATCAAAACAACGGCAAAATGGCCGGAGAGGGAGCTGTGCGCTGGAATTTTGACAGGAAGGGTATTATTATTGTTTTGCCCGAAGGCAAGCCCCAGGATGAGCTGGAAATGATTGCCATTGAATCAGGCGCCGATGATGTGAAGTTCTACGACGAAACTATTGAGATACACACAAAACCGGAAGACCTGGAACAGGTTAGAAAAGCATTGGAAGAAAAGGGATTAAAGATTGATTCTTTTTCATTGGGCTGGGCCGCAAAAGAAGAAGTTACCATCGCCGAGAAAGAAAAAGAGCAGGCTGAAAAATTATTTGAAGCTCTAGATGACAACGATGCCGTCAATAATGTGTACTCAAACTTAAAAGAATAATTTTATGATTATTCTTGGGGTGGACCCGGGGTCTGCCATAGTAGGATATTCTATATTAAACAAGGACGAAAAAGACAGGCAAAACATACAAGTTGTTGATTTTGGGTGTATAACTACAGATAAGTCCTTGTTGGCGCCCGAAAGGCTGAATATTGTCTACAAGGGGATTTTAAAACTGATAGATAAATATAAGCCCGATTTGATGTCGATTGAAAGCCTGTACTTTTTTAAGAATCTAAAAACAATAATCCCGGTTGGACAGGCAAAAGGAGTGATACTGCTGGCGGCCTCTCAAAAAAATATTGATGTTATTGAATTTACTCCCCTGCAGGTAAAGATGGCGATTTCAGGATATGGCAGGGCGGAAAAAAAGCAGGTACAGAAAATGATTGAAAAAACTCTTGACCTTGAAAATTTTGATATGAAAAAAAACAACCGAAAAAAGGATGACGCATTTGATGCCTTGGGTGTGGCTTTGTGCGCGGCCTTCAAAAGTTTTTAGGTTGTGGAGAAATAGCGTATTGACAACATTTTTTAAAAAAATATAATGGATATAAATTCAAAAAAATAAAATTAAAATATAAAAAATGGAAGAGGAATTTTTAACGAGGTTAATTAATTCTGATGACGATTTTGAAGAAGATCCGTCATGGGACGATGACTCAGAAGAGTCTGAAGAAGATGACGATGACGCAGGAGACGACGACGCTGACGACCTTGATGGTGACGACGATGAATCGCCATCAGAGGACGAATAATTAGAAATTAAAAAAACAGAAGCCCGCACCCAATGCGGCTTTTGTTTTCTTGATTAGAAGGGAATTATAAAATATAATTATTAGAATATATTTAATAAAATTTAATGTTTAAAAATCTGAAAACAAAGTTTAATTTTGGCATGACTGGCAAAATCCTCAAATGGGGGTTTTTTGCATTTCTTGCGCTGGCCGCCTTCTTAATAATAATGATAATCTACTACACCTGGGACTTGCCTCAACCTGAAAAGTTTACGGAAACTCCATTTATCCAATCCACAAAGATATACGACAGGACAGGCAAGGTGCTTTTGTATGACATTTATGGTGAAGAAAAAAGAGAGGTTGTAAGCTTTGACCAGATATCAGACAACTTAAAACACTCTGTTTTAGCATCAGAAGATTCCAGGTTTTATCAACACGGAGGTGTTGATGTTTTGGGTATATTAAGAGCCTTGTGGGTAGATTTAAGAAGTCAATCAAAAAGTCAGGGTGGATCCACCATCACCCAGCAGCTCGTAAGGTCTGTATATCTCACCGGCCAAAAAAGCATTTCGAGAAAAATAAAAGAAGCCGTTTTAAGCATAGAACTGGAAGCCAGGTATTCAAAAGACCAAATTCTTGATTGGTATTTAAACCAAATTCCTTTTGGAGAAAATGCATATGGTGCGGAATCCGCCAGTCAGACCTATTTTAACAAACATGCCTCCGAGCTCACAATTGCAGAAGCTGCTTTGTTAACCGCTATTATACCGGCACCCAGCTATTATTCGCCTTATGGCTCGCATCAGGACGAGCTTTACGCCAAAAAAGACGCCATATTGGACAGGATGCAAAAACTGGGGTACATAACACAGGAAGAGTTAGAACAAGCCAAGGCCGAAAAATTTGAACTTGCCGAATCCACAATTTCCATAAAGGCTCCAAACCTTGTAATGTATGTGACAAAATATTTGTATGACAAATATGGCGAAGATTATTTAAAAGAAAAAGGCTTAAGGGTTTACACGACTTTGGATTATGATTTACAGCAATATGCTGAGCAGGTTGTAAAGGATGCTGACCAGACAAATATTGCCAAGGGCGCTAACAACACGGCTATGGTGGCCATAGACCCAAAGACCGGAGAAATTTTAGCCCTGATGGGATCAAAAAGCTATTCTGAAAAAGCCTATCCTGAAACCGGCAGTGTTTTGTTCGCCCCAAAATACGATGTGGCAACAATGGCTTTACGACAGCCAGGATCGGCCTTCAAACCTATTGTTTACGCAACTGCTTTCAAAAAGGGATATACGCCAAACACCGTACTCTGGGATGTCAGGACGGAATTTAACCCAAGCTGTAATCCAAACGGATACGACACATACGGATCAGATTGGTCGGCTTGTTATCACCCTCAGAACTACGACGGTTCACAACATGGCCCCGTGACCCTACGATCGTCCCTGGCCGGGTCTTTAAACATACCTTCTGTAAAGGTGCTTTATTTGGCTGGCATAGACGATACTATACAAACAGCAAAAGATTTCGGGATTACGACTTTGACTGACACTAAAAATTACGGATTATCATTGGTCTTGGGAGGAGGGGCGGTAAATCTAATGGAATTAACATCGGCGTACGGAGTTTTTGCCACTGAGGGCAGTTATACCCCACCAGTTGGCATTTTAAAAATCACTGACATTAACGGTAATGTAATAGAAGAAGCTAAACCACAAGTAAGGAAAGTGTTAGACACCCAGGTGGCCAGACAAATTAGCGATATTTTATCAGATAATGGCGCCAGGTCATTTGTTTTCGGGGCAAACTCCGCATTACATGTTCCGGAATATCAGGTAGCCGTAAAAACGGGTACGACACAAAACTTAATTGATGGTTGGACTATTGGATATACCCCATCGATTGCTATTGGATTTTGGACGGGAAATAACGACAACTCTCCAACGAAAGACATTGGTGTCGGAATTACGGCCCCAATGTGGAATAAGGTTATGACAAAATATGTTTCCACTCACGAAGCCGAAACTTTCACCGCCCCTGACCCGATAACAGACAGAAACCCTGTTTTATTGGGACAACTGCCGTCGGGCGATACAAACACAATCTTGTATTATATAGACAAAAACAACCCTATGGGACCAGCCCAGCAGGGTTTAACAAACGATTCTCAATATCCGTTTTGGCAAATTGGAATTAATAATTGGTTATTGGCAACAATGCCCCCCGAATACACCCAGTCTATTGCCCCTGCTCAGGCAACTCCTTAATCGTTGATTTCCACACATCATTTTGCCATTTCCAGTCTTTGTCCATTCCTCCGAAAATCCAAATATCTCCATTAAAGACAACTGCTCCAAAGTCTTCCCTGCCTGTCCATAGGGGGTCTTGGTTTGTTTTGTGCCAATCTAATCCATCCCCTGTATACCAAATATCATTAGGGCCTAATCCATATTGAGGGGTATTTAATCGGCCAATAACAAAAAGCTTACCGTTATAATCTGTTGCAAAGCCCCCCTGTCTGGCTGTAAAGGGGGATTTTTTTGTAGCCAGGGTCCAATCTATGCCGTTTTCTGAATACCAAATGTCGCTTAAAAGTCCGTAATCTTCGCCTTCATTGAAATTCATGCCGTTTATTACCCATAGTTTGTTGTCAAAGGCCGCCAAATAAAAATCCCACCTGGGCGACCAACCGGCAGCGCCAGTCTCCTGGGTCCAATTTATACCGTCGGAAGAAGACCAGACATCATTATAAAGCTTGTGATTGCTATATTTTACCCCGCCCATCATCCATATCTTATCTTTAAAGATGATGACTTGTTGGCCTTCTCTTTCTGGCCATTCAGCTAATTTTTTTTCTTGGGTCCAGTTTATACCGTCGGAAGACGACCAAATATCATTCTTGGTGCCAATCTCTGGTCCCCAGCCGCCAAAAAGCCAAAGCTTGTTATTAAAGGCCTCCACACTCATAGACCTTCTGTCTTTCCACGGGGCGGTTTTTAAAACCTGTGTCCAAGTTTTACCGTCTTCTGTGTTCCAAACATCGCTAAAATGGGGTGCGTTGCCATAATCCACATTTCCAGGCCCTACAAAACGCGTTGTGCCATCTACCCCGCCGATAAACCATAGTTTATTTTTAAATACGACTGCGGCCCCCGAGTCCCTACCCTCCCATGGCGCCTGAGGCATTTGTTCAAATGTAAGAGTTGCGGCGTCTATATTTAAATTTTTAAGGTTATGGCGTTCATTATTGTCTTGCTCCTGAAAATTTAAAACCACGCTTTTTATTTGGTTATGATAAAAACCATAAACAAAAAATCCAATCCCTCCGAAAATAATCAAAAGCAAAAACAATAAAACTATTTTTTTCATTTAGGATCTTATAGGCATTACTACATATGTGTAACTTGCATCACCTACTGGCTTTAAAAGACAAGCGCCCTCCTGGCTACTGATGGAAAAAGAAACCTCTGAGCTTTTAATTCTTGTTAGTCCGTCTGTTAAAAATTTATGATTAAAAGATATCTCCATGGGCTCACCCTTGCAGTCAGCTGATATATTTGATTGGCTCTGGCCAATCTCCGGGTCCTGGGCAAAAATTTCAACTTCATTCTTGCCCGGGTTTATTTTTATTTTAACCTCGCTTAATTTGCCGGAAAACAAAGAGGCTGTTTTTATCTGGTCTAAAAATTCGTCCCTTTTGGTCACAACCTCTGTCTTAAATTTTGTCGGGATTATCTCCTGATAATTTGGATACTCGCCCTCTATTAGTCTTGATATTATCTGAACCTCGGGATGCGAAAACTCCTTCATTAAAAATTCAAACATCACCTGGTTGGGAAGTATATAGATTTTTGTTTTCCCGTCTTTTTCAGCTAAAATATTAATTATCTCTTTGGCAGGTTTTTGGGGAATAATAAATGAAAAATCCCTTTTGACGGCGATGTCCAGTGTTATGTTTTTTTCGGCTAAACGGAAACTGTCTGTGGCTGCGATTCTAACTGCATTTTTTAAAAAACTAAAATAAATTCCTGATATTTCCGGCCTGGATTGAGACACGGAAGCAACATCCACTATCTGCGACAACCCCTGACACAATTTTTTATTGTCTATTTCAACAACCTCAGCGTCTTTAAACTCTGGAATTATCGGAAAGTCATCTGGGTTAAAACCCTGCACGTCCGTTTTATAGTTTTTGCATTCTATATGCAGCCCCTGGCCTTTCTGCTCTAAAATAATTTTATCATTAGGCAAAGACGACACAAAACTGGATAAAAACTTCGCAGGCACCACAGCCTTGCCCGGTTTTACTATTTTAGCCAGTACCCATATTTTAATTGCCGTCTCCAAATTAGTTGAATTAAGATTTAAAAAATTATCCTCTGTATTTATTAATACATTGTCTAAAATCGGCAAAGATAAATTTTTGCCGACAATCTTTTCTACAACACTTAAACTGTTTTTTAAATTTTCTTTTAAAACCTCTACCTTCATATTAATTATATTAATATTTATTTATTAAACTTATTGTTATTATAGAAAGATTTTTTTTGATTTTATTTCTAAAAATGAAAGGGAAATATTTTTAATTGCACTTAATTTATTCTGTGAAAATAATGTGGAAAACAACATTAAATATTTTGGTTTAAAATGTATATAAATTTAAGATGAAAATTTTTACCAATTTTAAACACAATTTTTCACAATATTTATCCACTATATATCCTCTGTTTTATAATATTTATTTCTTCTGTTAATTTATTATTTTCATTATTTTCTTTATCAACTTTTTTGAAAGCGTAAATAGCTGTGGTGTGGTCTTTGCCGCCGAATTTTCTGGCGATGGCAGGAAAAGAATATTTTAATTCTGTGCGCAAAAGAAACATCGCCACCTGTCTCGGCCTTACGATTTCTTTTTTTCTTGTAGCATCAAACAAATTTTTTTCATCTAAATTATAGAATTTTGCCACACTCTCTATGATTTTTTTATAAGTGGCCACATCAAAAGGGGAAGAAACAAATCCATTTAACTGTTTTTTGACGGATTCTAAACTAATCGGCTGTTTTAACTTTTGGCATACAATTAATTTCTTCAAAGCCCCTTCAAGTTCCCTTATATTTTTTTTCACATTATTGGCGATATAATCCAAAACATCTTCTGGGAGGTCTAATCCATGTTCTTGTAGTTTTGTTTTTAAAATGACCAAACGGGTTTCATAATCAGGCAGGCTGACATCGGCTATCATCCCCCCTTCAAATCTTGACCTTAGCCTATCTTCAAGCTCAGCAATTGCATTTGGCGGCCTGTCAGACGACAAAATTATTTGCTTGTTTTTTTCATATAAGGAGTTAAATAAATGAAAAAAGTTTTCCTGGCACACAATCTTTCCAGAAAGAAATTGAATGTCGTCTACAATAAGAACGTCGGTGGGAGCCAGGCTGGCTTTAAATGCTTCCATACTTTTAGTTCTGATTGCCTCCACAATGCCCACTACCAATTTTTCAGAGGACATATATTTTATTTTCTTCTTCTTGTCGTTTTCAGAGATTTTATTCCCTATGGCTTCTATAAGATGTGTCTTGCCAAGGCCCGTGCCTCCATATATAAAAAGAGGATTGTAATTAAAACCCGGATTATCGGCAACCGCCAAGGCTGCCGCGTGGGCCAGCTCATTGAAAGAGCCGACCACAAAATTATCAAAAGTATATTTTGGGTTGAGGTTGGTGTTTTTATCTACCTTAAGCTCCTCAAATTTTAACTGTGTATCTACGCCGCTGTCCGGGGCCGTTACAACGTTTTTTTGTAGGACATCTTTTGCCAACTGAGGCTTTATGATAAATTCAAGGTCTTTTATTGACTCATCCTGTTCACGCAGTATTTTTAAAATCAGTTTATTATATTTATTACTTAGCCACTCTTTTGAAAATGCATTTGGCACGGACACTATCACCCTTTCGTTGTCCCTGTTGCTTATTTCTGTATTTTGAAACCAGGTGGCAAAGCTCGCCCTTGGTATGTGAAACTGCATTTGCGCCAGCACTGATTGCCAAAGCTCTATGTTGTTCATAATAAATTAGAATATTTGTTTCAATATTAGATTTTCTCTTTTTTAGAAACAAATGTCAATTAAATTTAAATTATTCACACCTGTTATTATACTGTGGATAACTTGTGCAACCTATTTATGCTTAGACGCACAATATTAACTTGTGCTTTTACCCATTTTAGGGTATACTGATTCTATTATAAAAGAAAATAAAACAACAATAAAATGAGTTTTACAAGCAATCCAAAAAAGAAAAAAAGGGTCAGGACTCACGGCTTTATGAAGAGAAAATCTACAAAAACCGGCCAACAAGTCATGCAAAACAGGAGAAGGAAGGGAAGAAAACGAATTGCCCTATAATGAAGAACAAGGACGGCAGAATAAACAAAAAAAAGGACTTTGATAATATTTTTAAAAACGGGAGAAGCGCCAAAGGTTCTTTTTTACTTTTAAAGTTTGCCAAAAATGATTTGGAGATTTTAAGAAAAGCCTTTTTGGTGAGTAAAAAAGTGTCCTCAAAAGCGGTGATAAGAAATAAGGTAAGAAGAAGGCTGCAAGAATCTTTAAGACTGTTCGGACAAGACAAGTTAAGGGGACTGGATATAGTCTTAGTGGCTTTGCCCAAAATAAAGGAAAAGAATTTTTTCCAAATTAACGAAGAATTAGTAAGCCTCTTAAAGAAGATCCAGGAGCAATAAATTTTATGGATTTTTTTAACATTCTTTTATACAAACCTCTGTTTAACGCCCTGATATTTATCTATAATTACATTCCTGGCAAAGATTTTGGTCTCGCAATTATAACTTTGACTGTTGCAATAAAATTTTTACTGGTTCCCTTGTCTGTAAAGGCAATTAATTCCCAAAAGAGGCTGCAACAGGTTCAGCCAAAACTGAAAGAAATCCAGGAAAAGTACAAAGATAACAAGGAAGTCCAGGCCCAAAAGCTCTTGGAGATTTATAAAACAGAAAAGATAAATCCCTTTGGAGGGCTATTTGTTACACTTATACAATTACCCATATTAATAGCCCTTTACAGCGTGTTCAGCCATGGCTTGCAATCGGGACAGTTGGATAATCTATATGGATTTGTGGCAAACCCCGGGCATATTACAGCATTATTCTTAGGAATAGTTGACCTTACTCAGCCCAACATACTTTTTGCCGCAGTCGCAGGCATTGTGCAATTCGTTCAAACAAAAACAATGCTGCCAAAACAGTCCTCATCAAACCAAAAAGAAGAGCAGTTTATGAAAATGATGAATATGCAAATGACTTATGTGCTGCCGGTGATGACATTTTTAATATTATTTAAGCTGCCTTCCGCCCTTGGACTGTATTGGATAACCAGCGGGATATTTTCAGCTATCCAGCAGTATTACACTTTAAAAATAAAGAACCAAAACAATGGAACAAAATGACATTGAGTTAATTAAAAAAACAACAGAGACCTTTTTCCAAAAAGCCACTATTGATTTGCTTAAAATGGATGTTTCTTCAAGTTATTCAGCGGCCCAAGACCATGATGGCGAAAGAGACGTCGTTAATATTGAAATAGAACTTGCTGAGCCCCAAATTTTAATTGGCGAAAAGGGTCAAACCCTTTTTGAAACACAAAGGCTGCTTAAAATGATTTTGGCCAAAAAGACAGGCAAACTTTTTTATCTGAATTTGGATATTAACGGATATAAAAAAAAGAAGGCAGAATATTTAGCCTCCATTGCAAAAGACTTGGCAAATGAAGTTGTTTTAACAAAGCAGCCTAAGGAGCTTATTCCAATGTCAGCATACGAAAGAAGGGTCATCCACGCCGAACTTACCAAAAGAGAAGATGTTATAACAAAAAGCGCCGGTGAAGGGTTGAACAGACACATCGTAATAGAGCCAAAATAATAAACTAATTTAAAACCGCCCTAATAGGGCGGTTTTAAATTTAATAAACGACGGGGATAATTAGGAGATAATTTGGTTCCCTACCAGAGCTTCTAATAGCATCCCATTTTACCTGCTGTGGACCATATTCATTGATATCATCATCTATTGGGAATGCTTGGCAGTAAGAATATGTGTAAGCATCAGTGTTGTCATTTGGGTCTATATATATTAACACGACCAGGTAGTCGCCATTAAGCTCTATAGAAGATATACCTTCTTTGTCTAGCATTGGGCATCGGCGCGCCACACAAAGCCCTGCATCGCTCCATTTTACACAGTCTCTTTCAGGATATGGAACAGTACAGGAAGACCTGTCATTTGGGCTGGTTGTGATATCAGGAGATTGTATAGATTCTCCCGTAAAACTTAAGTTTTTGAGTTCTTTCCAATAAAGGCCGCCGATATCACTTTGTTTTATTCTTAAATATCCATTGTCCTTGTTTGCACCCTTTCCCGATACCTTTCCAAAAGCGTTGCGGTAAATAATTATTCCGCTGCCGCTTGGTGAAAAATCGTATTCATAAACCGTCGCCGAAGCAGTGGAAATATTTACTTTCTGGCACCCTTTATTTGGATCAACGTATTGGCATTTGCCCCAATTGTTTGTATTATCATATAAAATTCCTATATAATAAATTCCGTCATCTGTGTTTTGGTTAATTTTAGTAGATTTGACCAAATTTTTTAGGTCCCCGATATCTTTTGCCCCATATGGAAAAGTTTTTGGCGAACCGGAGCATCCGGTTTGTCTAAAAAGTTGAAGACCGTAGTCTTGCTGTGGTGATGTGGTTATACTGGGAATTTCTATCGTGGTGGTAGAAAGCAGGCGGAGTGACGGATTTATAGTAGTCATTATTAAATAAGCAAGGGTTAAAATTAACAACCCAGACGTTGCCCCAGACAGCATTTCTTTTGCCCTTGGTATTGAATTGGGTATTGGAGATAGAAAATATAAAACGCCAGCCGCAGCAAATGTTATTACAACTATAATAAGCCCCAGGGAGATTCCGGCTTCAAAAACGTATTTAATATATATAGTTAAGTCTGAATCTGTTACAGTTGTTCCCAATAATGTTTGTGGATAATCTACCTCAAGTGCAAATGCTAGCACGGTTCCTGTGTACAAAAATAAAGAACACAGACAAAAGACAACAAAAACAATAATTTTTTTAAATCCAATATAATTAATCATTTTGCTGGCATTATGTTTATACTTCCAATGCTACCAACCACAGCAGCCATTTGTGTGGTTTTAAAATTATAAATGCTTCCCGAAAATATCTGGCAATAAGATCCAGACTTGAAAGCTAAAACATAACTTCCTTTAACATTAACAGATCCTGGTTTTTGGGCAAAGCTTGTATATATTTGTTTATACCTGTTTGGTCTTATTATTCCTGAGTAGTCGTATATTAAAGATTCTGCCGACCCTGACCAATACTTATCGATAGCCCGAGTGTTTAGAATTTTTCTGCCTGCCCGTGCACCTTGTGCCCAACCGTACGGCTCGCTATAAAAATCAACTCCCTGTCCTGACGTCGAAATAATTTCTCCGTTAGAGTCCGTTGTTAATTTATGATTCCAATTAAATATAACGCCTAATTGGGCAGCGGGGATATTATTAAAACATTCATATTTTTTGTTTAAGTCTGAAGAATATAAAAAGTCAGAGCAACTTCCAAGTTGACCCAAATCTGGGGCAGAGTGAAAAATAGTCGCAAAATGGATATCATTTTGCACATCATTTACTACTCTTATAGACCTAACCCTTCCCAGGAATGGTTCTAATATTCTCGTGCTCGTAGTTTGGTCAAGCGACATATACCCCGAGCACACAGTGCCTGTTTCGCTGCATCCGCCCATACAAAAATATACTCCAGGGGTTTCAAACTCCCATTTAAATGACCCACCACTGGGTAAGGGTTCCTGTGAGTTGCATTCTTTGCGCATAACTTTCACTCCTTCGTAATTATCGTTATTTCCTAAAAAATTCGGTTTTGGAAATATCCATAGTAATATGGCCGGCCCCTGTGTGCATCTATAAGCAAGGTTATTGTATCCACTTAGTATATTGGAATTATTAGCTTCAGATTGCGGCGCCGGAGCATATGTGGAGCCATTTGTGTAAAAAACTCCCGTCTGGGGGCCAAGGTCGGTTATAACCACATTAACAAGGGAAGGATTTATGGATCTCAAAATTACAACAGCAGCGACCGAAAGAAGTAATCCCATAACCGCACTTATCATGCGTTCTTTTGCATCCTTTTTAAGAGAAGGGTTTGCCTCTCCCCATGCAAATTGTATTCCAGCTATAGCGAAAGAAATCATTGCGACAAACCCTGAGATGTACGCAGTGATCTGAAACCAAAAATTAATAGCAGTTTCCGGACTTGTGGGTTCGGGAAATCCTAAGGGATTGTTATAGTTTGCCTCCAACCCAAAAGCAAACGACCCGCTGATGGATAGTAGAAACAAACAAACAAAAAATATTATTCCAATTCGTATTTTGTTCACTTATTCTGTAGGAATTATATTAATATATTTTATCCATGATTCTGGTTGAACATAATCATATGCGTCTAAATTCTCGACATCTTCTGTAAAAGTTTGGCAGTATAGATAATTATCTCCGTCATCGTCCTTGGCGTCGCTGTAAAGGCCAACCACGTAATTACCTCTCACCCGTATTGATCCGGGACAATCTTGAAAGCTTATGCACGGGCAGCATTCGCCCATCATAATATATGCGGCATCCTCGTCACTAGGATTTTCCTCCCAACACGAAAGATCTGGATATTCATTACAAAGTGCCGCATCCGTGCTTTCAATATTAGTCCAATCAAATTCAAAACCGTCAGCGTTTCCTTGATAAAAATCTTCCACTTCGTCGCCGTAGATTTCGTATGTTCCCGATTGCACGTCTGCATTCCACCCATAGGTTTCGCTATAAAGAGTTAAACCATCTCCTGATGTTATAGGGGCTTCTTTATTCCAATGAAAGATATCGGCAGCATAGGCAGCCACGTCAATGTTCTTGCATCCACCTTTATTTTCAAAGTAGATTGGTTGTGTGCACGCACCGCCATTTTCTAAACCGATTTCTCCGTGAAAAATAGCCCCATAATATTCCGAAAGGTCTGGATCATTAACAACTCTTACTCCTTTAATATTGCCCTTAAATGGGTCTCCTATCTCATCTTGGCTGCTTACTTGCGGCAGAGACATATATCCATTACACATATCACCGCTGCATCCGCCCATACAATAATAAATTCCAGGGGTTTCGAATATCCACCTGAAAGATCCTGCTCCTCCCACGTTCACTTCTTGGCCGCAGGGAACCCTATAAGACCTGTCGCCTGGGCTGTATTCCAGATTTTTTTTGGCAAATAGCCAAACAAGTATATATGTATTGCCGCTGCATCTGTTTAATAATCTATCATATCCAGCCGGCATTAAAGAAACATCGCCCACTGATTGGCTTGCAGCTTGGTATTCTGATCCCGTGGTTAAAAATACGCCGCTTTCAGCAGGAAGGTTTGTGAGCACGGGAGAAACAAAAGATGGGTTAATTGTTTTTAAAAGGACAAATGCAGAAACACATAAAATTAATCCCACTACCGATCCTATCATTCTACTTTTTGCATTACTAACTATTTCAGGGTTAATAGCCATCATTAATTGTACGGCTCCGATGGCAAAAGATATTATCGCCAGTCCGGCTGATGCATATACAAGAAATCCAAACCAATAGATTACATAACTTATAAGTCCACTGTTTGGCCCGATATTTGGAAGTCCGAGTATTGGGGGATAAGTTACCTCAAGGGCCAACGCAGTGTTGCTCACAAAAAATGAAAAGAATAAGCACGCGGATAAAATTAAAAATACTCTTTTTTTTGTTTTGATAAGTTTAAATAGCATAACAATATAAGATTTATTTTATTGTGCTTGTTTTTCTCTTTGTTCACAGCAGAACCAATTGTCCATTAATGGGCTGGTAGTGCCCAGGACAGTTCCAAGCTCTTTACCATAGCAATAAGACGGCGTTATTTGGTTGTTATATTTTGTTCTGTTATCATTATCAACAATCGGAGAAACAATTTCATCCTCCACCCTGGTACAGCTCAACATCTCAACAGATACTCCATAATTGTTTTGTGTTGTACTACAAGTGTCAGTGGCGTTTCTTGAATATTCAAGTTTTTTAACAATGTCGCTTCTTGTACTTGTTACGATAAATCTGTAAAAGGCATCCACGGCTGCTGTTATCTGACTTACATACGATTGTATTCCAGGATATGACATGCAATTACTGTTGCCACCCGTTCCGCCCTTTAGCATATTGATTATTTTTTGGCACGGTTGTCCTTGGCAGCCGGTCCTTGTGCACCATTTTATAACTGTTTCTTCTCCGGTTTCTTCATCGGTTACGGTGGTCTGGTGGTACACACATTTGGTTTGGCATAGCGGTCCATAATCGCATTTGCTGTCGCACTTGCAATAATTTTGCTCCTCTCCAATTTTTTTCATATAGCTTATCATGCTCTGTGTGGCTTGGGATATGTTTTCTATATTATAGAGAAATGCTTGGCCCCATAATTCCGATTCATCAACCGTTTGGCCAACGGGCACTTCTCTAGATTTTAAGCATAGCCGTTCTGTGCCCTCGGGATTTGTCCTTTGCGGGTTATTTTTAACCCACCAATCTGTTTTGCAATAAAAAGTTAGAGGATCATCCTTATGATAGGTATCATCACAATTTGCGCTGCAAACCCTGTATTCAGAATTAGGATTGGTGGCAGATCCCGTCGTGCCGCCCGATGAGCTAGAGCTACTGGAGCTGGTTCCATATGTGCAAACTCCGTTTACGCATGTTCCCCCGCCCGCACAATATCCAGAAGCGCTTGGATTAGTTGTTTGACAAGTTCCGCTGCCGCCACTGCTTGACGAAGATGAGCTGGACGATGAGCTGGATGACGAGGCTGCTGCGCTTCGCAACTGGGACCTTGTTACAGCATCAATAATTCCGCACGGGCATTCAGGGCATTTTGAGCTGGCAGGGCATTTTTGAGTTTGGGGGTAAAGGGTTATGCAAGTTGTTGTTTGGCTTTGAGATGTTTGTTTTGCCTCGTTTGGTGATTTGCAAATTTGTATGTTTGGATTTTTATATATATATGAGGCCGTGTATATTGTTGCTGAATTTTCAACACAATCAACATACCCAGAATATTGGTCTGAGCAATATGTGCATCTTTCAACTGATTTATAACATTGTTCAAGCAGCTGGTCGTCGTTATATTTAGTTGCGCATTTTGCCAGCCCCTCCACGTCAACCAGACAAGTGGCAGCATTGTCTATTATGCATTTTGAATTATTATTACAAAGATTTTTACAAGCATTTTTTTCTGGAGCATCACATAATAATTCGCACTGGTCCAAGCATTTTTGCTTACATCCGTTAAAACACTCTTTAAATGTTGAATAAGAATCTGAGGCGCGGTTACCATAAACCGTGCATCTTTGTTCATATACACACTTTATATATTCTTTTGATTGATTGTCTATACAAGCTTTTCTATCTGCTGCGTTGTTTTTATCAGAACAACTTTCAATGTTCATGCCCTTAAAGCAATTAAATGCCGCCGCCGTGTCTGTGGGGCAAATATGCCTGCATTGACTGTAGCAAGTTGAATTATCATATTGAAACCCTTTGCAGTATTTTTCCGGATTTACATACTTATTTGTGTCTTGGTCTGTGTAGCTTTGAGTAATTTTAACTAAAGTAAAATCTTCATCAGTTTTTTCAAAGTTTTTTTTGAAATCTACCGAAGAATCGGCTAAATAACATCGGCCCAGTTCTGTTTCTCCCCTTGTTAGATTATTAAGGTCGATTTGAACTTTTTGTTTTATTTCTTCAAGCTTGCCCTTCAAATACGTGAGCTGGTCAATGAGCCTTAACTTGTACCACGGGCTGTTTTGCATCAGGCACTGCTTTCTTTTATTTTCACAAGTAAAAGCATCTTCCAGGCAATTTTGCCTCTGTTGCAGACAGCTTTGATAATTATTACTATCAGGGTCGCAAACCTGACAATTGGTGTTACAGATATTGCAGTTTCCAGACAACATCACAGATATTTCCTTTCCTTCATATTTTGGCGCAGGCTGCATTTCAACAACCTGTTTTATCATTTCATAGCTGTTGTTATATTGAGACCTGAATTCATCCATACCCACGAACTTTTTTTCAACAGCCGAGCAGTCGTCGGCAGTCATGTTTGGATGGGCTTGATTGTATGCCTGTAAAAAATCTGGGGTTGCGTTGCAAAGATATGTTATACAAATTGGGCCATGGTCTATTTTATCTTTCACTTTCGGCGGACATTGGTCGCACTGGCTGCTGCTGCACTTGCAGGCGCTGTTACAACTGTCATTGCAGTGATTACCCGATACCGTGCAATGCTCCACCTTGCATATTGGGTCCAAGCATAATCCATTTGAAGTATTTGCTGCAAATTGCGCATAATACGCACTGGAGCTGTTGCTTGGCGCAGATACAGATGAGTTAAGGCACAAGTCATAATTTGATGGGTTTTCTGTATTATTTATTGCGGCTCCGCCCGTATTAAGGCTGCAACTGCATTGCTGCATTAAGGCCACTAATTTGTCAGAAAGCTGTTTTACCAGCTCAGCTTTGTTTTCAATGGCTTCGCCTAATTTAAAGGCGCAATCCACTCTGTCGTGATTCAGATATGTCGGTCCTATTATTTGTCGGCCGTCATCTGTCTTTATTTTTTCCCCATCAATCGGGTCGCCATTGTCATCGTAGTTATAACAAGCCATTGTTCGAGATAGTAGGCTCTCAGTGAGGCTTCCTATGGGGATTTCATTATAAGTTGCACTTGTCATTCCTCCGTTACCGCCTCCATCGGGGCTGAAAAGATACGAAGGTATAGGCAATCCGTCAAGCCTTAGAATAACCAAATCTGGATTTATTGTGTATAAGATTAAATATGCTCCGGCACTTAATAATAAACCCATTACGCCTGCTTTCATCCATTCTTTTCCTTCACTTAAAATTTTACCCCTGGCATAATCTAGGAAAAAGTAAATTGTTCCGTAAGCAAATACTATAAGAGCCAGTATTACGGCAATTATTATACCAACCCCAAACACATACCTTACATATTCTGGCAAAGTGCCTGACCCGATGTTTAAGCCAAAAAGTTCGGGTGGCTCCACTTCAAGGGCAAGTGTATGGCAGGCAAAAGCAGAAAAGCTCAAAATAAAAAGCAACAGCAATAAAAATTTTTGGGAGTTTTTTTTAAACAATTTCATTTATTGATTTATTGTTCTTCTGCCTCGGCCTTCAATCTTTTTTTAGATTCCCTTATTCTCAAAACTTCTTCGGGCGAAGTAGTAATAATTTCATTTTCTGTTTGGCTGGCTGTAACAGAAAGGGCCACATGTTTTTTGCCTGCAAAAAACAATCCCTCACCCACCGCGGCTTCAAGCAGCAAATATTTTTCCTGCTCTGTGAGCATAAAAGTTTTTTGCACGATGTCTATTGTTGCAGAAGACTGTTTCATCAAAAACTGCAAAGATGAGTTTGTAACAATGGCTCGGCCGTAGTCAGATTGCATAAAGTCGGCCACATCTTGGGTAATTGTTGTAACTCCAAGCCAATATTTTCTACCTCTTTTTACGAGTCCGAAGAGAAATGATGCTCCATCTTCTGATTGCATGAGCCACCAGGCTTCATCAATAACCAGCAGCCTTTTCTTTAAACTTGACCTGACCATATTCCACACATATCGCATAATAATGTACAAGGCTATTGGCCTAAGGGAGTCTTCCATATCCCTGATTCCAAAAATCACCAGGCTTTTATCAATGGCAATGTTTGACTGGTTGTTAAAAAAGTCCGCAAAAGTTCCCTTTGTGTATTTTGCAATTCTCGTCACGAGAGATTCAGTGCCTACCATGCTGCTCAAAATTTCTTCAAAGTCAGACATTAATGGCACATTGTTTTGCCAGGTTTTAGGGTCTGACTGGGCCGTAATGTCGCGAATGGCATAGGTTTGAGTCAGAGCTTCGTCTAAAATGCTATCTTCCTCTGGGCTTAGACCACCCAACATAATTCTTAAAAGGCCAACCAGGTTGATAACATTGGACCTTAAAATATCATCTGGGTTGTCGTCGGGGCCTGGCACAGGTAGGTCAAATGGGTTTAAGTGATGCGGCGAAGTTAACGAAATTTTTAAGAATGACCCGCCAACAGCATCGGCTAAAAATTCATATTCGTTTTCAGGGTCAATGATAATCACATCAACTCCCTGCATTAAATATCTTAGAACTTCCAGTTTAACAGCAAATGATTTTCCAGATCCCGATTTTGCAAACACAACCATGTTCGCATTTTCCAAACTAAATCTGTCAAATAAAACCAAAGAATTGTTGTGCCTGTTTATACCATACAAAATACCTTCATTGCTACTGAGGTCAAAAGACATAAATGGAAAAGAAGTTGAAAGAGGCTCTGTGTCCATTGGGGTATGTACCTCAAGCAAATCAACTCCATAAGGGTTGCATGAGATAAATCCCTCTTTTTGCTTGAACAGGGCGGGCTTTATATAAATAAGTCTGGACTCAAAAATTGACCTTAAAGTAAGCTCTGTGTCACGCAGCTCTTTTTCAGATGTTTCGTAAATTGTGATGTATATGCCAAGGCGAAACATCTTCTCCTGGGCGGTCATTAATTTATCCCTCAGATTTTCAATGTCGCGAAAACCAGTTTCCAAAGCAGGGTCCCTTACCAATCCCTTTTCTTCCCTTTCCAAAATTTCAGATGAGACTTCTGTAACTTTTTTTCTGAGCTTTTTTAAAATTAAGTCTGATGGTATCGGGTGTATAAAAAATGCAACATCCATTGGAGTGGACAGATCAATCACAGGAGAAAACCAGCCGGTGTTTAAGTATCTTGGATATGAAAATACAAAAAAAGATTTGCAAAATCTTTCACCAAGCTTTAAGTGGTCTTGCATTATGCCGATAAATGGCGGCGCAATAATGTCCCTTACATCAAACTCTTCTTCTTCAAAAATCTTTTCTGTCAGGACATCATCTTTTTTGCCGATCAAGTTGTCTAAAAATGACATAGTGTAAAATTATTTTAATAATTCAGGTAAAATTTCCGGATAATATCCCACCTCTGCCTGGTCGGGATGGTGTATGGCCCAGAACAATTCTATCAACTCGGGCGTTGTCAGAGGTACCGCCTCCAGGCCGCATCTCCTCAGACCCATCGCCAGATATTCCATTCTTTGCCAGAGCTGGGTTTTACATCTTTGAAATTTATCGTCTGTCATTTTTTCCTGGTGCGCATCCGCTCCCTTTAGAAAATTAAGATTTTTTGTGGCCTGACCCGCTCCAAAAATTTCAACCAATGTGTAGGGCACCACAACATAAAAGTTTTTTGTCATAACCACATCACCCACCACCATATTTTTTATAAACTCCCTGTATGCGGCTGTCTGTTTTCTCAATAATTCGTTTGTCTGTTTCTCTTCCAAATCGCGGAGAGAGTCCAGATAAGGAGTGATGTTTATATTTCTTGACTGCACGACAATCTGGCAAGAAAAATCCAAAGAATTCAAAAAACTTTGAAAAGCATAAATAATGGCGGTTTGCTCTTCTTCTGATTTCAACGCAAAGTTTATGGAAGACACCATTAATATCCCCCTTATGCTGTTGTTTTTTAACAGTAAAACACCCTCTCTTATGTCGTCTACTTCTAAAAAATTTTGTGTAGCTACATCTGCCATAAATTTTTAATTTAGCGTAGTGATATATTTTATCTTGTTTTTAATTCTATGGAAGTTTTTGCTTTCTTAAGCTGGCTCTCCTGCGCCTTTAAGACAGGACCTGTTTCTATTTTCCTTATTGCCGCCCTTTTGATTGTTTTAAAGGGGTAGGGAGACTCTCTTTTTTTCCAGGTATAATTTTTGCCACCGATTGAAAACCCAAAAGAAGACAAAATATAATCCAGCATTGATATGCCGTTTATTTTTACAAACCCCAGGGAAACAGCCCCCAGCACAATGAGTGCCCCAACAATATAAAAAACCGTTCTGGGTAGTATGTAGTAAAGCAAAAGACATATGACACCCGCCCCTATCAAAAAGAAAAACTGCCTGAATGACAAAAAGGCGGTTATCCTTCCTTCTTCTTCTATAAATTGAGGCACTGGATATTGCTCCATAATTTTACAAGTTTTATAGATTTTATTCATTTATTATATCACATTAAAGATTATGCAATACTCTTGACAAATGTATATTAAAATGATATAATAAATATGTTGAACATTGTCAAATATGGTCAAACGTTTTGGCCATAATCAACCGAATTTTCGTTCACGCGAAGGAGAAAGAGATGAGTTTCAAAGACTTTGTTGTGTGGATTCTGATTGGACTGGTTCTGTTCCTATTTGGCTGCTGGGCTATCAATCACTACTGGATTAGCCTCAGCATCATCGCGGCTTTGGCTGCGATTGTCGGCGGGCTGCTGTCTGTTCGCGTCGTTCGCTGGTACATTTACTGGGCTATGGCTCGGGCAGACTTCTTTTTTACCGAAGTGCCCGAAGCGCACTTCAAGGTGGTGACGCGTTTCGGCGGCCATAAGAAAACCCTTTTGAATAAGAAGGATTACAAGCTGGCCGAAGAGGATGTTCTCGCCGACGTGGAGGAAGTTGATAACGACGGTAATAAAAAAACCGTTCAGAAGACGGTTGTGTGGAAGGGTGATATTGTACCCCTTGCTCCAGGTGAACAGGCTCCAGCTTCGCTACCTGGAGGACTCTTTTTTGTTGGATGGCCCGGTATCGACCGGGTTTACTCCACAGAAATGAAGTTTGTTAAGAGTGTCTCCAACGGGGTGAAGGCTTATGCCAAGCCCGAGGACTCATTCTATGCCAAGGTCGATTATCCTTATGCAATCGTTTTTGAAGATTGCGAGGACAAAAGCAACCTTCCTCTCAAGGGATATGCGACCCTCCTTGCAAACGTGACGGGTCCGGGCAAGTCATTGTTTGCTACGGCGAACTTTTATGAAACGATGGAGAGGCTTGTCCTGCCATCCATTCGTGAGTGTCTGAAGGCTTACAGCTACGACAATCCTAATGATCCCGATGACAAGGGCACCTTAAGAAACATTTCCAAAGATGTTCTTGATGAAAAAATCTGGGCGGTTCTCCACGAGAAAAATCCAAGATCTCCTACGAGGAAGGACGGTAGCCAGATGTCAGTGGTTGACCAACTGCGCGAGGACTACGGTGTTGAAATCGTGGCCCTCCGTATTGTCAATATTGATCCGGCTAGCGCAGAGCTTCGTAAGCTGACACTGATCAAATACTTGGCTGAGCGCCAGGCAGATGCAGCGCAAGCTGTTGCCCGCAAGGAAGCTGAGGAGACAGAGGGCCGTGTTGTTGAAGCGGTCGCCCGTGCCAACGGCATGACCCGCAAGGAGCTTGAGGAAAAGCTCAAGGCTAACCCCAAGCTTAAGGGTCAGTCAGCTATTGAGGGCGGATTTAAGGAGGACTTCGCTCATGCAAGAGATCTTCTCAAACGCGACCGTGCCGGTGATGGCCTGGAAGACATCCGCATTGGAAATGTGGATGGAACTCAGCTTGAACCTGTTGCAGGGGTTATCGGTGCTTTACTCGGTTTAAAGCAGCGCCAGGGGGCCAGACGCAAGCGTGGATCTAGCGCCACATCCTCCAAGGATGCGGCTACAAAAAAAGACGCTGAATCTCCTCCGCGTCAAAGAACTCAGCAAGAGCTTGAAGATGACATCAAGAAGCTCTGACCTGAACATAAAAGGGTAAGTTCGGCATCATGCCGAACTTACCCTTATTTTTTTATAAATTATTCTATTGGTTCGCGATATGTATCCGGGCCTTTTTTTATTCTAACCTTTGGTGTGGGCGCAGCCGTCTCGGTTGCAACCGGCGATAGCACCTCTTTTTTGGGCAATGCTCTTTTTATTGTTTGCCGCGGTTTTGCTTCTGTTGGTGCAGCTATGGGTGAATAATGTGACGCTTGCGGAGCTGCCGCACCTTCTGGTAAAGGTTCCGCCGTTGGCATTACGGGCATTCTGTCGGCTTCTTCTATTTGAATATTTTGTTTTGGCTTTTCGGGTTCGGCATATTCTGCTTCTTCGACGACATCTCTAACTTCAGCCCCAGTCACCAATTTTTCCAAAATATCTTTCGATAAATTGGCGGCCTCTGTGTCAGAAATTTCCATTTGTTCTTTCAGATAAGGAGGCAGCGTCGTTATGTTAAGTTCTCCCATAACGACGCTCTTGGCCGCGTTCAAAATAACGCCGCCATTAAAATATTTTCCTTTGGTCATTTTTTCTAATGCCTTATCTGGACTTTCTTTTAGCTTATACTTTTCTAATAGACCGTCAATTATTGGGTTTGTTTCGTTTTCAAAAAATACATCTTTTGCCATAGAATATTTTTATTTAAGCCTTTTTATTTTGATCATTTTGATTGTTTTGACCGCTCTGATTCATCTGCTTTAATTGTTCTTCAATTTTATCTTCCTCAGTTTTCTTTTTTGCCATATATTCTTCATATGCCCTATCTGTGGCTTGATTAGGAGTTTCCGGTTTGGGTTTTGCCTGAGGATATTCGTTCATTTCTCTCCCAGCAACCGTTCTTGCTGCCAACTCTTCCATGTAGTCCGCCTCAACGCCTTTTTCATACTTTTCTTGTTTTAATTGCTGCGCGGATTTTATTCCGCCAGCTTTTTGTATATTTTCAATATGATTTAATGTTCTGTTGGCGGCCGCCGAATCTGTTCTCTGAATAGAGACTAAATAGTCTTTCATTTTGCCGTACTCTCGCGTTCCTGGGGTGGCAGTAGTTTCAAGCATTTTTCTCTTTCTCGGATCAATTTTATTTTTGTTCTTCGGATCGGTAAAATACTTCACTTGATCCTCGCTCATATGCGAGATAATTTCTGGAGTCATAGCCTCATGGCCGACATTTTTTGCAAATTCAGCAGGTGATTGTTTTACTACAGCCTGTTTTACTGCCTCTTTTTGTTCCGCTGGTGTCTGGCTTGGTTTAGCCGCCAACATCGGGTTGGATTTGGAAAGCTCTTCTCTTAATCCCTTCGCTCCGGCCGTTTCGGCGTATTGAATTCTTTGATTAAGTCCTTGATAGTCTATATTCCCTTTACTATCTTTGGGCGCATATTTCATAATAGCCTTATTATCTTTTAGAGCCATCGCCACGGCGGCTTGCTGAGACCCTCTTCTTGTTGTGAGCATGTTGCCTATTCTATCCATTCCAGCTTTATCTCCCCTGGCTTCGGCAGCTGCATAGGCCGCAGAATAACCCGCTGCATCTTTTTTAACTTTTTCTTGAGCAGCTGTATCTGTGCTTCCAGTTTGCCGCAAACCAAGCCTTTCCATCGCCCTGCCATAACTTTGGCTTGTCTTCTCGGCTGCAGCACCAGCTCCTCCTCTTGTTACTTTATTTAATGCTGCCATTCCTCCTTTCATAGCCAACGCAGTTCCACCGGATGCAACCGCTACCGCTGCTCCTGCAAGCCCCATGACGGCCCCTGTTACCGCCGTGGCCCCGGCTATAGACATCTTGTATCCTACATATAAGAATATAAACATTACAAAAAAGTCATAAATTTCTAGCTTTTTTCCGTTTGCGCCAGCAGCATCCATCACTTTTATAGCAAGATAAATAAAAAACGCACCAAAGACACCGACAAAGGCCCATTTTATAAAGTTATCCCACCACTTACTCCAAACTTTTTTGGTTGCAGGAAAAACATAGCAAAAAAATGCTATTGGAGAAACAGTATAAAGAACGGCAAGTATGGCGTACCTTGCCGCCATCAAAATAGCCAAGATTGCAAAGATATAGGCAGCTATTAATTCAAATACGGCTAAGCCTATACACATCCCTAAAAACCTACCTGGCTGTAGTTCCGTGGTTTGAGCGCCTACGGAGGGATCGACGCCGATTCCGGTCAGTTCAGTCTTTACATAATTTGAAATAGCATCACTTATAGCCGTAAAAGACCCACTGGCACTACCTTGTTTTACTAAATACGTAAAGGTTATATTTGCCGCATCAATAATTATTCCGCAGAATACTCCTGAAAAGTTTATAACCAATGATAATATTATTAAAGCAGCCAAAGTCTTTTTTGTACCATATCCTTCTATTCTCAATGTAAATGCTATGCCTACAGCGACAAATGCCAAAACAATCAACATATTCGCAATATCTCTGGAGCTAGCCCAAACTCTCATAAAAACAGGGTCGCCAGTAATTGTCCTGCTTGTAAACTCTGGGTTTACAACCCAGGCAAGAAATGCCGCCGCATAGCCGAAGATACTCTGGGCTAACATAATTATTCCCATCCCTAACCCAATTAATAGGCTATCTAAAAAGCCTGCGCCAGCCGTGGCTGTTGCAGTAGCAATATCAGATTTAACTTTTGAATACCCCCATAATGCAGTGCCAAGGCCAATAACACCGACGACCGCAGCCCCTATGGCGAGCGATGTGCCAGAAATTACAAGACCCTTCTCCATTTCCGGGTTGTTTATCAATTTTTTTCTTAATTCTTGGAGGTTTTGGGATGCTTTATAATAAAGAATAAAAAGTCTGTCTTGAAGCGGCATAAATATTATTTATTAATATTAAAATAAGGCAAAAACCTATTTGTTTTATCTAAAAATTTTTGATAATCAGGATTCGTTTTTTTTATCTGATTTTCTTCTATTATATAATAATAGTATATAAAATAGTGATTTACTATGGCAAAAATTAAAAATGATGGACTCTCAAAAATTAGTACAGTTCCAAATGTTATAAAAAATATCACATAATGGGACGGATGGCGGATATAATTATATATACCAGATAGTCGTTTTTTTTCTTTAACAGTTTGACAGCTCGGAAACGATTTTTCGAAAAAGTTTAAATATGTAAATAAGAATATTGAAGCCAATAAAAAAATAATTCCAGTCGCGTTATTAACACTGAGATTAAAAGCACCATTTGTCCCCGTGGATGCATTAAAACCGCCGATTAAGTTTTCCATTGATATATATATGGAAAACATAGAGAAGAAATAAAAAGGAATGGTTAGGGCAGCTGTTTTTGCTTTTGGAAAGAATTCCCCCATTTTTTTATTTTGATAAAGGGAATTCGCTATATATATTATCCACGACACAAGAACAAGCAGATTGAGACAAACAAAATAGGTCATTTTTTTATTATACTATAATCACTTTTAATAATCTATTTTGTAAACAAAAAAGGGCAAGCCGCTTGAACATTGGCTTGCCCTTTGGGGGCAGGTCTGCCGGTGCGGCAGAGGTTGGAGGCGGCTAAAGCCGAAGAATGGTTGCGACAAAAATCGCGAAGGCGGCAATGGCCGCGATGCCTTCGATGGCAAAAACAACCATGTGCCAGGGCTTTATGCCGGTGATGACGATTTTTCGTCCCGCTTGACTTTGTTGCATGATGCAACCTCCTAAAAAATTGTCTTGGAGCAAAAGGCCTGTTTCTTGCGAAAAGACCATACCTAATTTTATAATAGATTATTTATTTTTTTTGTCAATAGCTTTAGCTAATGGATAAAGCAACAAAAAAAGCAGTTTTATGACATGCTTAGGTCTTAGGCCGCTATTTCTTTCTCATTGAGGCGACGAAGGAGAAGATTAACGCGGCCAGGATTATAACAAAGGGAACGGCGGCGACTTTTAGTATGTAGACGTCGGTGCCGGGGCTGTCAGGAACTGGGCCGAAAAGGGCAAGAAGCTTGGGGGCATTAATATAGAGGCCAAGCGCTATACCCATGGATATGGTACCAATTACAAAAAGGACAGCAAGGCATCCGAGACAAGAGCCCTCTCCTCCGCCAGATGGGGTTGGGGTCAAGTCGCCTTCAGGAATGTGAATCATCTCTTTTCTCCTATATGGGGTAAGTGTAGAGAACTATATTTATTATAACATTAATTTTGAATTAGTCAACCTTTAAGCTATCTGCTAGTTTTTTCCAATCCTCCACTGAAAGGGTCTCGGCCCTTTGTTTTGGGTCTATATTATTTTGTAAAAGCAAATTTTGAGCCTCATCTTTTCCTATTTTTAGGGCCTTTGACAAGTTTCCTGCCAGCTGCTTTCTGGGTGCGGAGAAGCCGGCTTTTAAAACTTTGAAAAATAAAATAGGACTAATTTCATCTGATTTTTCTTTTGGTGTTATTTTTATAACAGCAGAATCCACTTTTGGAACGGGCCAAAAAGAATTTTTGGATACATAAAAAAGAATCTCTGGCTTGGCATAAAACTGTACGGATACGGAAAGCACACTCATATTTGGAGGAGTCTCACAAATTCTTTGGGCAACTTCTTTCTGAATCATTAAAATCATTTGACTGGGCTGGTTTTTATCTTCCAAAAATTTTCGTATCAGAGGCGAAGTTAAGTAGTATGGGATATTGGCGACAACTTTATACTTTTTATCGATATTAAACTTTAAAATATCCTGATTAATAACCTCCACATTTTTAAAGTCTTTCAGCGTCTGCGCCAAAACTTCAACCATTTTTTTGTCCTTTTCAACGGCAATAATTTGCCTGGCTTTTTTTGCCAGCTCAGCGGTAAGGACTCCGGTGCCCGGCCCTACTTCTAAAATAACATCCTCTTTTTTAATATCGGCGGCTGTAATAATTTTTTGCAGAATATTTTTGTCTGTTAAAAAATTTTGCCCCAGTCTTTTTGAGGGCGACGCATTGAATTTTTCTAAAATTTCTTTCATATTTTTAAATCATTATACTATATATAGAAGGTGGATAAAAATCTTGACTGGTATTCCTTTAAAATGGTATTATTGATGCAAGTTGAAAATAATAAGCAAAACATCGCTAATCAAAAGGTGGCTTGCCCAAAAAATAAAGGGGTTATCAGATAATCCTTTCTTTTGTTTTATAAAAAATTTGGGACGCTACCCGAGAATAAGGCCACAGTACTACAAAAATGAAAAGTTGGTTTTTGGAGTAGTATCAATTTTTTTGTTTTTGGGCATTTGCGTTTCGTCTGAACAGCTTGCCAGCCTTAACGGCTATGACAGAGCATATTTTACCTTTTTCTCATCTTTTAGTGACACGGCCTCTCAAAAATCAGACAACCTGTTTATAAGCCAGGCTGAGGCGGCTGAGCTGCAAACTCCTGACCTGAAAATTATAGAGGGCAACACTTTGGGGGCCGCTGCAACTCCATATATAGTTTCCACAAAAGTTTTGGGAGATGTGTTTGGAGGGAATTCAAAAGACAGCAAGGCTGTTACAGAATATGTTGTGGCTGCCGGCGATACAATACAATCAGTTTCAGAGGACTTTGGGATTTCGGCAAACACCTTGATTTGGGCAAACGATATGACAAGTTCTTCCACTTTGAAGGTTGGACAGAGCCTCGTGATATTGCCCACCGACGGAGTTTTGCATGTTGTAAAATCCGGCGACACGATGGCTGACATCGCCAAAAAATATTCTGCCAAAGAAGAAGACATTATTTCATATAATGATTTGTCGGGCGAAAGCGATGTTTATATCGGAGATATTTTTATAATTCCGGGCGGTAAAAAACCAAAGTCTGCCCCCTCAGTTTTGCCTTCAAATAACCAAGCCCCTCTTGCCAGTAATTATTTTATATTCCCCACTTCTGGAACAATCACCCAGGGCCTGCATTATTACAATGCAATTGATGTGGCCAATAAGTGCGGTACAGGAATTTATGCAGCGGCTTCGGGAACCGTGCAAAGGGTAAGATATGGATACAATTCCGGCTCAGGAAATTATATCACAATTTTGCACGCAAATGGAACTGTTACATACTACGGCCATTTGCAAACCATTTTTGTAAAATCTGGAGACAAGGTAAGTGTTGGCGACAGAATTGCTTTGATGGGAAACACAGGCTATGTTATCGGCGCAACCGGATGTCATTTGCATTTCCAGGTGACAGGAGCTAAAAATCCTTTGTCGGCCTATGCTGTTGGAACTACAATCAAAATGAAATAGTTTTTAAAAAGATCGGGGATCTGCCCCGATCTTTTTTTTGTTATGATTCTTTAGTGCGGTATATAAGGGCTTCGGCTATGTGCTCGTGCCTTATGTTGTCTGAATTCTCCAAGTCTGCGATTGTTCGGGCCACTTTCAAAGTCCTGTAATATCCCCTGGCCGACAACTTACCAGAGTCAACATATTTTTTGAGCAATCCCTGGGATTGTAAATCATGCTGGCAATAATTTTTTATTTCAGGGATATTCATTTCTGAGTTTGTCAGAATTTTAAGTTTTATAAACCGTTCTTTTTGTATTTCCCTGGCCCTTTCTATTCTTTCCCGTAGGGCTTTGCTTTGGTCTTGGGGATTTTCAGACATGAGTTTTTCATATTTTACTGCGGGTACCTCAATAAACAAATCAATCCTGTCCATTATGGGGCCCGATAATTTTCTTCTATACATTGATATTTGAGAATTGGTGCAAGAGCAGGCTTTATCTGGATTGTTATAGTATCCGCATGGGCACGGGTTGCAGGCTGCCACAAGCATAAACCTGGCAGGATATGTAAAAGTATTTTTTGCTCTGCAAATTGTAACTGACCCGTCTTCTATGGGCTGGCGCAGAGATTCCAAAACGTCTTTATGAAACTCAGGAAATTCGTCCAAAAACAAAACTCCCCTGTGCGCCAAGGTTATCTCGCCTGGCCTTGGCGGATTCCCTCCGCCGATTAGCGCCACGCTTGAAGACACATGATGTGGAGACCTAAACGGCCGTAAATTGATGATATTTTTATTTTCTGGCAGCAGGCCTGCAACGCTGTATATTTTTGTAACTTCAAGAGACTCCGCAAAGTTAAGCTTTGGCATAATGGACGGAATTGCTTTTGCCAGCAAAGATTTTCCGCCGCCCGGAGGACCGAACATAAATAAATTATGGCTGCCCGCGGCGGTTATTTCCAGCGCCCTTTTGGCATATTCCTGGCCTTTAACCCAGCTTATATCAACCTGGTTTACAACTTCCTCATCTGCGCTTTTCTGCTTTTCCAATGAAAGCTGTTTTTTATTTACCAGATAAGCCAAGGCGTCGGTCAATGTTTCTATCGGGATTATTTTTATTTCATCTATCAGTAAAGCTTCCCTTGCATTTTGCCTCGGGAGAATTATTTCCTTAAAACCCAATTTTTTGGCCAATATGGCGAAAGAAAGAGCCCCTTTCATCGGCCTTAATTTTCCGTCTAGAGAAAGTTCGCCCAGAAATAATTTACCGCTTGGGTCAAAATTCGTCTGCTTTGACGCCAACAAAAATCCTAATGCAATCGGCAGGTCGTAAACAGACCCTTCTTTTTTTATGTCGGCGGGCGCCAAGTTTACCAGAACTTTAAATGTTCTTGAGTGTGGAGATAATAATTTTGAGCTTTTGATTGCAGCGTCTATTCTGCTTTCCGATTCTTGTATTGTTTTGTCCCCCAGCCCGACTATTGAAAAAGACCTCAGTCCTTGCGACACATCCACTTCCACCTCTACAAGTTGAGCTTCCAATCCGGTGATTGCGGCTGAAAAAACTTTTGACGGCATATTTGTTTAATATATTTTATTCTAACATAAAAAAAGAGAGGATGCGTTCCGAAGAACACATCCTCTGTGACGGGGAGTTGCAAGCTGACATAATGTAGTAAGCCTCACTCACGATTGACCCTGGTGGCCGAAGCCAACGTAGTGCCTTGATTAAGGGAGACCTTGTAAAAGTTCCCCGTGCCTTCAATGGCGCCCTCATCCGTCAGTGTGAGGGTGAGCCTGATGTTGGCAGCATAGGTCTTTCCGAAATAGAAGTATCCCGAAGACCCTCGCTCAAATCGTCTGGGAGCATTGGGCGGAGGAGAGACGTCGTCGGTTGACTTCAGTCTGATCTCTGCTTTGGGCTCAAAGACGAGTTCGCCCTCAAATGTCCGCTTGGCGCGGGCGTTGCTCGGACTTGAGAATACTACTTGGATAGAAGAGTCGTTACGGCTCTTGATCTGCATCAAGATGCTCTCTTGCTGGCCCATGTTGTTGGAAATGATGCCAGAATACTTGACTCCCGGCGCTGTTGCCGAGAGAAGTTTTTGACGTTGCTTGGCAAGCTCTTGTTGGTGGTGCTGTTGGGCAACCTGGCGCTCTTTCTCCTGTTCAAGGTGTCTTTGCTCTTGGCGTAGACGTTCCTCTTTTTGGCGCTGCGCCTCCTCTTCTTGAAGCTTGGCGATCCTTGCCCTGGCCTCTTTTTCGCGTTGCTGCTGTTCGGCAAGAGTCTGCTCTTCCTTTTGCTTAGCAGCGAGTTCGGTCGCCTTGGCATTGTCGATTTGAAGTTGTAAGGCTTCTTTTGCCTCCTTACTGTCGTTGACATAGTGATTGGGTCCGAATGTGCCAAGCGGAAATCCGAACTCCGGTGATCCGCTTTGCATAGTCACAGACTCTATTTTCCAGAGGTCAACGATTCTGGACACATCGGCCACTCCGTAGCCCACAGCCTTGTCGCCGCTACGCCTAACAAGCTTGAGCAAGGTAATAGAGGGATCGCCCTCAACCTTGCGGTCAACCTTGTAAAGGTCTTCCTTGGCCGAGAACTCAACCTTGAAGTTTACCTTGCCCTTGCCGTCTGACCCGATGACAGGCTCGACTTGGACGTCGCTGAGCTGGATGAAGGCCGGCGTTTCCGCTTTGATGGCATTTTCCATCACCTCCTTGGGAAACACATTCGCCTTAGTGCCGCACCCACAGAGGGGCGCAACAACAATCGCAACGAGGCACACAACAAACAGACTCTTCGCAATCTTCATAATGCAACTCCTTGATATGTTTCAATCTTATTTCAGCCCACATAGGCCTAAAAAGATTGAAAGATGGTAAGGTTCTAATTTTAAAGTAATACTCTTTTAAAATAATGTCAAGACCATTGGCGCAAACAAAAAACCCCTGCAATGCAGGGGTTAGTTTTATTTATTGTCGTTGCATTTAAGGCAGAGTTTGGCTTCGGGGTTGGCTCTCAGTCTTGCTTCCTCTATTATTTGGCCGCAGTTTTCGCAAGTTCCATAAGTTCCATTTTTGATTTTATCCAAGGCCAAGTTTACATCCCGAAGTTTTGTTTCAAGGCTGTATTCAACGGGGAGTAAATTGTTGTAATCCTCAACTTCATCTGCTTCTTCCAAAGAGTCGCCGTCTTCACGGTTAGGATATTTTGTTTCCCAGTCGCCCTTTGGAGAGTCGTCTTTTTTTGCAAACCGTTCAAGCTCTTTTTCTAAAGAAATTTTTTCAGCCTCTAATTTTTCTTTTAATTCTTCTATTAATTTTTGTTCCATTTGTTTTCTCCGCTTGGCGGACTTTTAATTCTTTTTTGGCGGCATTGGCGCGGCCATCGGTGCTACGTTCTCTGTGGAAGTCTGCTGGATTTTATTTTCTTGCTGCTCTTTTTCTTTTGTCCATTTTTCAACGTCTTCCAAAAACTTTTTTCTTTGGAGTTCTTCTTCTGATACGTTAATTTTTCTTTTAATAGGAACAACGGGGGTCGCTCCGGGTGCCACTATATTTGCTGAAAATCCTTCCTTTTTGACATCCTGTTTTTTGGGAGCCGTCGGCCTCCACTGCTGCCTTTGGACTTCTTCTTTTTCTTTCAGGCGAATTTCTGCAACTGCCCCTTGCGCCTTTTGCCTTTCTTCCAGCTTGGCCGCCCTTCGCTGTTGTACTCTTTCTACTATGCCAGAATAAATATCTCTTAATGATTTATCTACTCCAAGAATTTTTTGGTTAAGGTCATTTTTTTCTGCCACCAATTCTTTTGCAGCATCATCGATGTCTGCAACCTTTGCTTCAACTTTTTTAATTTCTCCTTCCACTGCCCACCTGTTTTTTTCTATGTCCTGGATGCCCTTTTCCAGCTCGCCGCGCCTTTCTTCCAAGCTCTTTTTTTCTGAGGCAATAACGCTTGTTTGGGATTTTTCAATTATGAAAGCCTGCTCAGTCTCCATCTTTTTTTCTTCCACTTCAACGGCGTTGAGTTTTGTTTGCAGCTCCTGCTTTTGCAAAAGGACCTGATTTTTTTGCAGCTTTAAGGCAGGGTCTTTTTGGGTATCTATTTCTTCTATTTTCTTTTCAAAAGCGAGCCTTTGGGATTCAAAAAGAAAGATTTGCTGGCGTTCTTCTTCCGTAGCATATTCTTTTAAGTCTTTCTCCGCAAGCCTTTCTTGGGTTGCGTTTTCAGAAAGCACTTTTTCCCTTTTGATTTTTTCAAGGGCTAAGGCTGCTTCTTCTTTTTCTTTTAATTTCTTTTCATGTTCAAGCCTCTGCTCTTCGAGCGTTTTTATAGTGGCAATCTTGTCTCTTTCTTTGAGTGCGTCAACCTCGCGAAGACCTCTTAGGTCCTTTCTCATTGTTTTTATTTCAGCCCTTTTCAGGAACTCTCTAACTTGTAATTCTTCAACTTCTGTTGGCATATTTATTTATTATACCTCGTTTAAAATTTTATACAACAAAAAAGCAGACGTCGGGAGTCTACTTTTTTGTATGTTTAGTTTTTAGGTTTGGGTTTAAATCCCGCATCAATGGCAGACAGGTTTATTCTTCCCTGGCTGTCTATTTCAACAACTTTTATGGGAATCTTATCTCCCTCCCTGACTACATCAGAAACCTTATCAACTCTTTCTTTGGTAAATTTAGAGATGTGCACCAATCCAGATTGCCCTGGCAAAATATCTACAAATGCCCCAAATTCCATAATTTTTCTGACAACGCCTTCGTAAATTTCACCCACCTGAACTTCTTTTACGATAGATTTTATCCAGTTTGCCGCTTTGTCAACATCGGCTTGATTTACGCCAGTCACCGCCACAAATCCGGAATCTTCAATATCAATTGCAACTCCTCCGCATTCTTCAATAATTTTATTTATCATTGAACCTTTTGGCCCCACAACCTCGCCAATCTTAGCCGGGTTGATGGCAAAGGAAATAATCTTGGGCGCATATGGTGAAAGCTGTTTTCTAAATTCTGGTATTTGGCTTGTTATTACATCAAGAATTTTAAATCTCGCATCTTTGGCCCTTTCCAAGGCTTCTTCCATTATTTTTCTGTCTATGCCATCAATTTTAATATCCATTTGCACTGCAGTAATTCCATCGCGAGTGCCGGCTACTTTAAAATCCATATCTCCATAATGGTCTTCCGGGCCCTGGATGTCGGTTAATACTCTGTATTCCCCCGTTTCTTCATTTTTTGCTAATCCAATTGAAATACCGGCGACAGGCGCCTTAATTGGCACGCCCGCATCCATCAGCGCAATCGTTGCTGCGCATACACTGGCTTGCGAAGTAGATCCATTTGAGCTCACAACTTCTGATACAATTCTTATTGTATATGGAAAGTTTTCAGGTTCCGGTACTACAGGCAACAGAGCCTTTTCAGCCAAAGCTCCGTGACCGATTTCCCTTCTTTTTGGACCTCTGATGGGAGCTGTTTCACCAGTTGAATATGGTGGGAAGTTATAATGGTGTAAAAATCTTTTTTTACCGACAATTTCCATACCCTCCAAAGTCTGCTGGTCGCCGGGTCCGCCCAAAGTTAAAATAGAAAGCACATGCGTAAGCCCTCTGTAAAAGACTCCGCTTCCGTGGGTTCTTGGCAGAACTGCCACTTCACAAGACAATGGCCTTATCTCCGTTGATTTTCTGCCGTCAGGCCTTTTATCTTTTTCAATTATGTTTTTGATTATCAATCTCTCAACTTCTTTTTCAAAATAATCCTGAACTTGTCCTTTTATATTTCCTTCTATTTTTTTATCCTCCAAAAATTTTACAAGCTCTTG